>Ga0256830_1002054_pt1 | contig 13618 bp, 11 predicted proteins | sample 128326metaG_FD_190537 | JGI IMG/M metagenome (GOLD analysis project Ga0256830, IMG submission 190537) | Hydrothermal vent microbial communities from Lau Basin, Pacific Ocean - 128-326 | ecosystem: Environmental > Aquatic > Marine > Hydrothermal vents | place: Pacific Ocean: Lau Basin | collected...
TTGTTCGGCAGGCTTGCATGGTAATCCTCTTTATTCTGCTTTTACCATGGGGGAATTCCCCCGCTCTTTGCTGAAGGGCTACTCCTCTCTGGCGCGAATCCCTGAATTTCTGATTCTTTTTGTTATGAGAATTAGAGCGCTTAAGAATAAGCCCATCAATATGACCGACAAACTACCACCACCGCCGCCGCCACTGTCACCAGAGTCTGGTGTATTTTCTGGTGCGATATCATTGTCATTAATGGTGACGATCATTGTTCTCCGGGCACCGAGCACCGCACTGTTGGTTGGGTTACTTAAAGCGATGGTGATCGTTTCGTCAGGTTCGACTAGCGCATCAGTACCGATCAATAGCGGGATGATTTTTGCGCCACTCTCGCCGTCTGCCCAGCTTAATGTCCCCGATGCTAGCTGGTAGTCCTGTTCGGCAGTTGCACTACCATCTATGGCGGCATAAGTGATATCAACATTGCCAGCGCTGCCGCCGCTTCGATAAACGGTAAGCTGGGTGATCCCTGAATCCTCTGCAATGGAGAGAGAGAGGTTAGCGAACTGGATGCTGCCAGCTGTATCTGGGTCTAACGCCTCAACAGTTCGAATAATCGACTGGTGGTTTCCCGCATTGTCATAGATAACAGCCGATACCTGTAGCGGCGTCGATGGGGTTACCTGTGAGGCAAGAAGAGTGTTAAGGGTGTATAGACCAACGCCTGATGCGGCACCAAAAGTGATCGCGCTAAAGGGGATCGTGATGGCACTACTTCCTGTCGGTGTAATGGTTACCTGCGAGCGGCTTTGGTCGATACCCGACTCTATATCAATAGCCCCCATTCGCAGCTGAGTCTTACCATCGTTCATCTGCTGTATCGCTAGCGTCACAGAGGGAAGCAGCTGATCGTCGGTATAGCGCATGCGGGGGCGGTCTAAATTGATGGGGGCACCCAGGTCTATCCAGCGGCTGATTAGACCTTTTTCATCATTGGTTAGCAGAGTCGACGCCGTACAGTTCACCGGTGCTGTAAAATCCAGATCTTCGTAACTAATATCGGCACTCCCTGGGAGGTCGCCATTGCTTCGTCCGTCGAGGCGGGTGGCGTAGATTTGCCATGTAAGATAGCTGGCGCGTGCCTGCAGAGCGCGCACATAACGACTTTTTTGTGGTCCGTTATAGCGTGTTTTTCCGGCCGGAATGGTCGTCCCGTGAGTAAATTGCTGGGTGCTGTCATTTGCCAGTGATCGATAGGTGCGAACATCGCTTTCGAAGCCGCTCAGTGAACTGTCAAACATCGCCAGACGTGCATTATTGGCGGGGGGGAGATTATTAGTGCTGGTGTGGCAGTTGCTGCACCTGTTTTGCAGGATTGGCAAGATATCTCGTCTGAATTCAACACCCCACAGACCGGTGGTAGGGCGGTTCACGACCTGACTGTTGTTTGAGCTATCCAGCTGTACCATTGGGGTCTGGTTGACCAGGTCCCATGGCTGGTAGCTTGCGCTATCGGCCCATTTGTTGGTGAAAGGGATCCCCTCTTTGGAGTGGGCATGGCATCCGCCACAGGGGGCGAAGGTTTCACCAGCGCGGACATGCCGCCAGGTCTGCTCAGTTGAGAGTGTCATACCAAAACGATCAATCGACTGAATCAGATGGGGAGTATCGGATGGGATTTTTGCTAGCCATGAAGTATCTTCTTCACCATCCGGGTCGATTAGCCCCGCGCTATTTCGTACCGGGAACTCACCGAGGATTTTCCAGTTTTCCGAGGTGTGGGTGTAGTAACCCTTGATGTGCTGGTCGTAGCGGGTGTCACGGATTAATCTTTCATTTTTCTCAATCGCAGAGGTGCTCCAGGGCGTGTGGTAGCGGTCTGGGGTCATGACCAGAATACGCACTCCCCACAGGTCATCATTGGTCACCAGTCCTGCATCTGTTCCCTGTACCACCCACCCTTTGTCTGGGCCTCCGCCTTTTCTGTGCGATGCATTAAAGCGATCTCTACCTAGCGGCGCCGACTCGCGATTCTGCATGGAGCTTGTACCGGTAATGGCGATCGGGCTGCCGGCAACAATCCCCCGGTCACGCTCTGTGGCGGTGTACTCATCGGCAGGTGGTGTCAAAGAGGGAGCGCTAACACCGTGAATACGTTGGTAGGGGACAACGGCACGAGGCCACATCTCGTTGTAGTTGGGGTCATTTTTCAGCATCACCAGCTGTGTCACGGGGTCGGTAATACTAGTGGAGCCAGCATTGGTGATGAAATAGATACCCGCATCGAGTTTTGGTATTTCAACACAGGCACACGGAGGATTATTAGTAACAGGGCCGTTGCTATAGCTTACCAGCAGCGAGTCACCGGGTGCCGCAGAGGGGGTCGAATAACGTCCACTTTGATTGGTCGCTCCTTCGTGTCGGCCAGACGTGTGTGGGGTGAGTTCATCGGTTCCTTTGCGGGTAAAATAGCGCCACTCATCATCCGGAACGGTGGTGAGCCCATTAAGAAATTTTGGCCCAGTGATTTCGACTGGAGTGCGCAACAGTGTGCCATAACCCCAGGTGGCCATTCGAGGGTAGTAATTGCTGACTACAACATTACCTGAAGTAGTTTCAGTCGCAAAATGCTCCACCCGTTTGTGGTAATGGTGCGGTTCAAGAAATTGCTCCAGATGCCCGCCATCGGGGTGGTCAATATAGAGCGTAGCGGTTGCGTATTCTGCCCGTAGCCCGGCATCGTCCCAGTTGGTAAAGAGAACACGGCCATCTTTGAGCATCACCGGATGCTGAATATGGTTCAGGTTGCCATGGCCAACCAGATGGAGGTTTTTATTGGGTGTGCTGCCATCGTGGTCATCCATGATATAAATCTGTGACACGGTGGCACCGGAAACATTACTAACGCTCCCCTTTACCCCTTGCCGATAGGAAACTACCGCGTCACGATTAGAGGTAAACAGCAGCCGACCATCCGCTAGTGGCGTTACGCCAAGATCACGAATACCAAAGTTATTAATGGCATCGCTCGCGTCGTTACCTGCGAGCTTATCGGTGGCAAAGCCGTTACCAACAGTTGTGAGCTGTATCTCCTGGCGCTGATTGGCTGGTACGTTGAGCGCCATTTTGAATAGCAGACTATTCGCCGTTAATGTACGCCATGCTGTTGAAAGTTTATTGGCAGGGATTACCCCCATCGCTTCATACTTGGCGTAATAGACCCAGTTGCCATCGAAAGAGATCATGGGGTCTTGCACTGAGCAGTTAGCCTCCCCACCCGCTATGCTTTCCTCCCCTTCAATGCGGCAGTCTACCAGGATTTCTTCACTGCCATCTGGGCGGAGCAACACCAGGTCGGCACCGGGTATAATACTATAGGGGTTTTCACCATCCGGTAGTTCAATGGTAATATTGTCGCCTCTGCGTGGATAACGCACATAGACTATGTCATAGTCAATGCCGACACTTTGTGGAGTTGCTGCATTTGCAGATGGGGCATTATAGAGTAGTGCCGCAACAGAAAGTGACAGTAATAACAGCCAAAACAAGCGACCCTGATAGTCGTATCGATTGTCGGTTAACTCTCTATGCATGTTTTTCATTTCTCTGTAATGTATCCCTGAAAATAGCGATTTTTAGAGGTTCCCATTGTTATGGGTTGATGAGTGATGTTGATTTTCAGCCATGGCAATAAAAGCTCTGCGTGAATTTATGAACTCTCCCTTCTGGGGGGGGGCTGTTCTTCCATGGGGTCTTTAAGTGCGCGCGCAAGTGAAATCTCGTGTCATTATTAGCGGCAAAACAGAGCGTTTTCTTTAGAGGCTATTCTCAACTAAAAGTTAATAACAGATCACAAATTTGAGATCTCTCCGGGAGAGACGCTCAGCGCGATCAGTCGCTTGATTGCCACAGCACCAAACTGCCATAAAGATTATCAACCATCAGTGCATTCACTTTTAAAGTGAAATTCTGGGGCTAAGTAATGCGGCCATTGGCAATTCCTATGGCAAATCACACTATACCAGCGTTGGCATTATTCTGTTTAGACTATCATGTGGAAGGTCTATGACGTTAAGGTTGATGCTTCGGATCGTCTGAATAATACCGGACTGGCGCTGAGGTAGAGTGGGTGCGTAATGTTCGTGCCCGCAGGGTTGTTACTCGCCCCGGTCACCCCTTCAGCCGAAAAGGGCGCTTGAGCGCACGAACCGTCTCATTTTATGGTGATTTCTGGTAACATAGCACGATATTTACGATAAACAGCATGGCGATCGCAGGAACAGCTGTTTCTGGTGCTCAACAGAGATTGATAGATGCAAGTTGATGAAATAAAAAAGATGATTGAGGCGGGAATGGCAGGCAGCCAGGTCAGCGTGAGCGGTGATGGCGCTCACTTCGAAGCCGTTGTTATCAGTGAGGCTTTTGATGGCAAAGGGATGTTGCAGCAACATCGCATGGTCTATGCTACATTGGGCGACAATATTGAAAATGCAGCGATCCACGCCCTTTCGATAAAGACCTACACCCCCGCCCAATGGGAAGAGGCGCAAAAGCGTCGCGTGCTTTAATCGCGATTAACACTGGGTTTTCGCCCGCATCACTCCGAAGTAATGGCTGAAAAAAGTAATAATGGATAAACTGATAATTTCCGGTGGAGCGCAGCTTAATGGTGCGATCCGCATGTCCGGTGCTAAAAATGCTGCGTTGCCGATTCTGGTGTCGACCCTGCTTGCTGATGAGCCGGTGACAGTCTGCAATGTGCCGCACCTGCACGACATCACCACCACGATGGAGCTGCTAGGGCGTATGGGCGTCATCCTGAGCCTGGGTGATAATATGGAGGTTGAGGCGGACGCCTCAGGCATCGTCAACTACCACGCCCCCTATGAGCTGGTGAAGACGATGCGTGCATCGATTCTGGTACTAGGGCCGCTGCTGGCCCGTTTTGGTGAAGCGGATGTTTCACTGCCGGGGGGGTGTGCGATCGGCACTCGTCCGGTGGATCTCCATATTCATGCGCTTGAGGCGATGGGTGCAGAGATTAAGGTCGAAGGGGGCTATATCCGTGCACGCGCCAGGCGTCTGAAGGGGGCGCGTATCTTTATGGATATCGTCACTGTCACCGGCACCGAAAATATCATGATGGCAGCGACGCTGGCGGAAGGGACCACTGTGATTGAAAACGCAGCGCGGGAGCCAGAGGTTGTTGACCTGGCGAACTGTCTCAATCAAATGGGGGCAAATGTGCGTGGTGCAGGGACGGATGCGATTACGATCGAGGGGGTCGAGCGCCTGGGCGGTACCCGCTATTCCGTACTGCCAGACCGCATCGAGACAGGCACCTATCTGGTCGGCGCTGCGATTGCTGGAGGTAAGGTGCGAGTGCGTGATACACGCCCCGACATTCTCGATGCGGTGCTGGCAAAGCTACAGGAGGCCGGCGCAACGATTACGACCGGTGACGACTGGATTGAACTGGACATGGCGGGCAGGCGCCCACTCGCGGTCGATATTAAAACGGCCCCGTACCCCGCTTTTCCAACCGATATGCAGGCGCAGTTCACTGTGTTGAACTCTGTGGCCCAGGGTACCGGCACCATCACCGAAACGGTCTTTGAAAATCGCTTTATGCATGTGCCGGAACTGCAGCGCATGGGGGCAGATCTGAGGCTTGAAGGGAACACCGTGGTCTGTGTCGGGGTTGATAAACTGGCCGGCGCGCCGGTGATGGCGACCGACCTGCGCGCCTCGGCCAGTCTGGTGCTGGCGGGGCTGGTGGCTGAGGGTGATACGGTGGTGGATCGCATCTACCACATCGATCGTGGCTATGACTGCATCGAAGAGAAACTGGAGTCACTCGGTGCCAAAATCCGCCGCGTACCGGATTAATACTTTAGCAATAGCGAAAAATAACATGAGTGCAACCATTACCATCGCCCTCTCCAAGGGCCGTATCTTTAAAGAGACGCTGCCGCTACTTGAACATGCCGGTATTATCCCGCTGGATGACCCAACTACCAGCCGTAAACTGATTCTGGATACCAACCTTGACGATGTGAAACTGGTGGTGATTCGCGCCTCCGATGTGCCCACCTTTGTGGAATACGGCGCGGCGGATATGGGGGTCACTGGCAAGGATGTTCTGGTTGAGTATGGCGGTGATGGTCTGTATGAACCTCTCGATCTGAAGATTGCCCGGTGTCGTATGATGGTGGCGGGTCCCAAAGATGGTGTGGTTGATGAGAGCCGCATGCGTATCGCAACCAAATATGTCGAGACCGCCAAGCGCTATTTTGCCGCGCAGGGGCAGCAGGTCGAGATCATCAAACTTTACGGTGCGATGGAGCTGGCACCTATTGTTGGCCTTGCCGATCGTATTGTTGATGTGGTCGATACCGGTAACACCCTTAAGGCCAATGGGCTGGTGGCGATGGATCACATCGCCGATGTCAGTTCTCGTCTGATTGTGAATAAGGCATCAATGAAGATGAAGCACGAGCGTGTAAAACGTTATATCGATCTGATCGCTGAGGCGGTAGCCAGTAAAGGTTAAATAAAATGGTAAGTGCTGATCGTCCCGATGACGGCTCTCAACATGTGATGGAGGTTGCCCGTGGTTAAAATTGTACGCCTGGATGCGGCTGCATCCGATTTCAGAAGCCAGCTTGATGCGCGTCTGGCGTGGGATAGTGTCTCAGATGAGGGCGTCAACCAGACCGTGCGCGAAATTATTACCGAGGTACGCCAGCGGGGTGATGCGGCGGTAGTGGAATACACCAACCGTTTTGATCGTCTCACCGCCGCCGATATGGGTGCGCTCGAGATCCCGCTGTCGCGCCTCAGGGCGGCACGCAAAAGCGTCGATGCGACTCAGTGCAAAGCGCTGGAGCTGGCGGCCGAACGCCTTTACGCCTACCACGAACATCAGAAGATGGCCTCCTGGTCTTATACCGAGGCCGATGGTACGCTGCTGGGGCAGCAGGTGACACCGCTTGATCGGGTCGGGCTCTATGTGCCGGGCGGCAAGGCGGTCTACCCTTCATCGGTGTTGATGAACGCCATTCCGGCCAAAGTAGCGGGGGTTGAGGAGCTGATTATGGTGGTGCCCACGCCGGATAATGTTGTGAATGAGATGGTGCTGGCGGCGGCGGATATCGCTGCTGTTGATCGTGTCTTCACCATCGGTGGCGCGCAGGCGGTGGCGGCACTCGCTTACGGCACCGAATCGATTCCACAGGTCGACAAGATTGTCGGCCCCGGCAATATTTACGTGGCGACTGCCAAAGGCATGGTGTTTGGTGCGGTCGGTATCGACATGATCGCCGGCCCTTCCGAGATACTGGTGATTAGCGACGGCGGCACCGACCCCGACTGGATCGCGATGGATCTCTTTTCGCAGGCGGAGCATGATGAAGATGCGCAGTCGATACTGGTCTCGCCAGATGCCGCGCACCTCGATGCGGTGCAGGCGAGCATTGAAAAACTGCTGCCGACGATGGAGCGTGCCGAAATTATCCGCCACTCACTGGAGGCGCGCGCGGCTTTTATTAAGGTGGCCAATCTGGAGCAGGCGGCCGCGATCTCGAATATTGTCGCCCCGGAGCATTTAGAGCTGTCGGTTGAAGAGCCGCTCGCGCTGACGGAAAAAATCAGCCACGCCGGTGCGATCTTTATGGGGCGCTACACCGCCGAGGCGGTGGGTGATTACTGCGCTGGCCCAAACCATGTACTGCCGACCTCGCGCACCGCCCGCTTTTCATCGCCGCTGGGCGTCTATGATTTTCAGAAGCGTTCGAGTCTGATTATGTGTTCGGCAGAGGGCGCCTCAACGCTGGGTAAAACAGCATCAGTACTGGCGCGCGGTGAAGGGCTGACTGCCCACGCACGTTCAGCGGAATTTCGTATCAAAGGCGATTAATGCAATGAGATCTTTCACGAGCAGGAAAGAACAATCGTGCAAAGGTCTCACAACCACTAAGCCGGCATTAGCCTGGTGTTAATTTGGCATACGGGGTGAATGGTTCACACCGCTGTCGCTTTTCTCAATAGACAGATAAGAGTATGCTTAGCAGCAAGTTGCGATGACGCAGCGAGCAAGGAGAAGATAAATGACTGCGCGTAAGGCCACAGTCAGTCGTAACACATCTGAAACTCAGATCACCATCGCCATCAATCTTGATGGCAGCGGCGTCGCCAATTTCGAAACGGGTGTCCCATTTCTTGACCACATGCTGGATCAGGTAGCGCGTCACGGCCTGATCGACATCGACATCAGGGCCGTGGGTGACCTGCACATCGATGCACACCACACCGTTGAAGATATCGGCATCACCTTTGGCCAGGCGCTGGCGAAGGCGCTCGGTGACAAGCAGGGTATCCGTCGTTACGGTCACGCCTATGTACCGCTTGATGAAGCGCTGTCACGAGTGGTGATCGATCTCTCAGGCCGCCCGGGGATCGAGTACCACGTCAACTATCCACGCGCCCGCATCGGTGATTTTGATGTCGATCTGCTGCTGGAGTTTTTTAATGGCTTTGTCAATCACGGTCAGGTGACGCTCCACATCGACAGCCTGCGTGGCAGCAACGCACACCACGTGGCCGAGACTATCTTTAAGGCGTTCGGACGCGCGCTGCGCATCGCCGTTGAGGCAGATGCACGCATGGCCGGTATTCTGCCGTCAACCAAGGGGCATCTGTGATCCTGATTCGGAGATTCGTTTCAGTCGTGATTAACATATGTAGAGGTTGAAAAAAGCGGTATGGCAACAGTGGCAGTCATTGACTATGGAATGGGCAATATCCGTTCCGTCTCAAAGGCGTTAGAGCATGTGAGTGGCGGTACGCGGGTGGTCGTGACCCATGAGGCGGAAGCGGTACTGCAGGCGGATCGGGTGGTGCTGCCCGGCGTTGGTGCCCTGCAGGACTGTGTGAGCGAGCTCAAGCGCCTCGGTCTCGATGAGGTGATCAGGGAGAGCGTTCGAAACAAACCTTTTCTAGGGATCTGTCTTGGCATGCAGGCGTTACTCGATAGCAGTGAAGAGAATGGCGGCACTAAGGCGCTGGGTATTATTCCCGGTGAGACGCGCCACTTTACCGATCAGCTGAAAACCGTTTCGGGCACTGATGCACTTAAGGTGCCGCACATGGGGTGGAACCAGGTGCATCAGGTAAAGCCGCACCCGATGTGGCAGGGGATCCGCCAGGATAGCCGTTTCTATTTTGTGCACAGTTATTTTGTTGCCCCGGCGGATGATGCCGTGGTGAGTGCAACCACGCCGTATGGGTTTGATTTCACCTCAGTGATCGACCAGGAAAATATTTTTGCAGTACAGTTTCATCCAGAGAAGAGTCAGCATGCAGGGCTTGCGTTACTGGCGAACTTTCTAAGCTGGGATGGAAGCAATTAATCGATGACAACCACGATAGCTAACTTGTTTGAGGAACAACCATGTTAATGATACCAGCCATTGATCTTAAGGATGGGAAATGTGTGCGCCTACGTCAGGGACGCATGGAGGACGATACGGTATTTTCCGACGACCCGGTGGCCGTTGCAGGGCGCTGGGCTGAGGCGGGGGCACGACGGCTGCATCTGGTTGATCTAAATGGCGCGATTGAAGGCAAGCCACAAAATGCAGGTGTGATTCATGATATTGCCGAGGCCTATCCCGACCTGCCGATTCAGGTTGGTGGTGGGATTCGAGATGAAGATACCATTCAGGCCTACCTTGAGGCGGGTGTGAGTTACGTGATTCTCGGCACCAGTGCGGTGAATGAGCCCCATTTTGTCGGCGATGTCTGCAGCGCATTTCCAGGGCATATCATTGTGGGGCTCGACGCCAAAAACGGTAAGGTGGCGATCAACGGCTGGTCCAAACTATCGCACCACGATGTGATCGATATGGCACAGCACTTTGAACGTGACGGGGTTGAGGCGATCATCTTTACCGATATCAGCCGTGACGGCATGATGGATGGTGTGAACGTCGAATCTACCGTCGCGCTGGCGCAGGCGATCACCATTCCCGTGATCGCCTCCGGTGGGATTAGCTCACTGGATGATATTCGTGCACTGGGCGAGGTTTCGGAAGAGGGGATCTCAGGTGCCGTGATCGGTCGCGCACTCTATGAAGGGGCGTTTGATTTTGCCGAATGCCAGAAGCTGGCAGACACCTTCACCAAATAAAAAACCTTTGAATGTAAAGTTGGATCCAGCATGAGTCTCGCTAAACGTATTATTCCCTGTCTCGATGTCGATAACGGGCGTGTGGTGAAGGGGGTTCAGTTCGTCGATATTCTTGATGCGGGTGATCCGGTAGAGGTGGCGCGTCGTTACGACGAGCAGGGTGCCGATGAACTGGTATTTCTTGATATTACTGCCAGCTCCGATGATCGGGAAACGATGGTGCATGTGGTCGAAGAGGTGGCGAGTCAGGTCTTCATTCCGCTCACGGTGGGTGGTGGCATTCGTGAACTGAGCGATATTCGTCGTATGCTCAACGCTGGTGCAGATAAGGTCGGCATCAACACCACTGCGGTCAATAATCCTGAATTTGTTCGTCAGGCGGCGGCGCGTTTTGGCTCGCAGTGCATTGTGGTGGCGATCGACGCCAAACAGGTGGGTGACGGCAGGTGGGAGATTTTTACTCACGGTGGTCGCAAACCAACCGGCATCGATGCCGTCGAGTGGGCCAAAAAAATGGCCAGCTTTGGCGCAGGTGAAATCTTGCTGACCAGTATGGATCGTGACGGCACCCGTGACGGTTATGACCTGGCACTGACACGTGCGATCAGCGAAGCGGTAGCGGTACCGGTGATCGCATCTGGTGGGGTCGGTACGCTCGACCACCTGGCCGATGGCGTGATTGAAGGCAGGGCCGACGCAGTGCTCGCGGCCAGCATCTTTCATTTTGGTCACCACACCGTGCAGGAGGCAAAAGATGTGATGAGTGCGCGCGGCATCGAGATGAGGGCGCTCGATGTCTGACTGGCTCGACGAAGTGAAGTGGACCCACGATGGGCTGGTGCCGGCCATCGCGCAGGATGCAACGGACAATAGCGTGTTGATGGTGGCGTGGATGAACCGCGAGGCGCTGGCACTAACGGTGGAGACAGGCCATGCGGTCTACTGGTCCCGTTCACGACAAAAGTTGTGGCATAAAGGTGAAGCGTCTGGCCACCAGCAGAACATCAAAGAGATCCGTCTCGACTGTGACAACGACGTGATTCTGCTCAAGGTTGAGCAGCTCGGTGGAATCGCCTGCCACACCGGACGCCACGACTGTTTCTTTAAAGTCTACCGCGATGGTGAATGGGTGGAAGTGGCGGCGGTACTAAAACCTCCCGAAGAGATTTATGGTGAGTAACAGGCTGGCTTTAAACGGCCCAGTGTTGCCGGCTGTGAGTAGTGAAAAGGGTCAAACCAGAGCGACTATTGTGATCGTTCTTCTGCTGCCGTCAGTTCATCAAGAATAACCTTATACATCGTTTTGATATCGATGGGCTTGGGTATGTGGGCGCTCATGCCCGCTGCATTGCACGCCTCAATCGTGCTCTGCGTCGCGTTGGCAGTGAGTGCGATGATGGGCAGTTTATCCCATTGCGGATTGTCTCGAATCGCTGTGGCAGCCTGAAAACCATCCATCACCGGCATGTGAATGTCCATCAGGATGAGGTCGAATGAGAATGAGTTGAGTAGTGCTAGTGCCTCTTTTCCATTGCCTGCAACAGTAACGCAGAGGTTGATGCGTTCGAGTATCTTTTTTGCGATCAGCTGATTGGTCGCATTATCCTCTACCAGCAGGATATTTGCTTTTAATGCGCTAAGTTTTTTTTCACTGCTATCAGTTGTCGGCAATGCACTGTGCGGGGAGTCTTCTACTGTTTTTACAGTGTTGAGATTTAACGAAAACGAAAATCTGCTGCCAACATTCGGGGTGCTTCTGACGGAAATTTTACTCCCCATTAAGCCGAGCAACTGGTTGCTGATTGCCAGCCCTAAGCCAGTGCCACCATATTTTCGTGTGATGGAATTATCTGCTTGCTGGAAGGGCTGGAAAATAGATTTTAATTCGCTCTCTGACAGGCCAATGCCGCTGTCATTGACAGCGAAAAAGATAGTGGTGCGATTATGTTTAACTGGTTGAGCGCTTACAAGAATGCGGATACCACCACTGTCTGTAAATTTAATCGCATTGTGAATTAAATTGGTGAGTACCTGCCTCAATCTCAGAGGGTCACCCACAACTACCATTGTGTTTGGGTAGGAGAGTTCGGTGTTAAACGTGAGTCCTTTTTCCTCTGCCCCTGTCTTGAACAGATCGACGACTTCATTGATGAGTCTGTCGAGCTTAAAGGGCGTTGACTCAATCGTTAATTTACCTGCCTCTATTTTTGAAAGATCGAGGGTCTCGTTGATGATGGCCAGCAAGCCTTTGCTGGCGCTGGTTGCCTTTTCAATATACTCCCGTTCAGGTGCTGGAAGATTGCCTTCGAGCGCGAGTATGTTGAAGTTGATGATCGCATTCATCGGGGTGCGAATCTCATGGCTAATATTGGCAAGGAAACGGCTTTTGGTCTGATTGGCCAGCTCTGCATTCTCCTTGGCGATTCGTAACTCTTTAGTCTGCCTGTTAACGGCGGTTTCCAGCTCCTGGCGGTACTCAATATTGGCGAGGGCCTGATTGGTTAATGGTGAAAATTTTTCCAGCAGTCTGACATGCTTTTTGTTAAATTTAGCCGGCTCACTGTGGGTGCAGACCAGGATGGCGCGATGGTTCTGAGTGTGCAGTGGTGCGTGTAACGCAGATACAGTTCTGGGGCCATGGTCGAGCTTGAGCGGCTGCTGCCAGGCTGGAATTGAATGGACATTGTGCGCGGCAATAACCTGTCCTGATAATATTCGCTGGATAAATTTAGAATTTTCCCAGCGAGTGCTGGAGAAAGCGGGATGGGTGGTCATGCCGACGCGTAGTTCACCGTTCTCCTGTTCAAAGATGATAAATCCATTCTCAATCGGAATGAATTCAGTGAGCACAGCCAGTAGATTTTCAAACATCTCCTGGGCGTTACGCGATGTGTTTAGAGTACGCAGCCCTTCAAGCAGCCCCTCCGCCTCTCTGCGAAGGCGCTTTTCTCTTGAGATAATATGTTCAAGCTGAAGATGCTGTTCTATTAACTCTTCGCGAGCAAACTCCTCAAGCCCCGAGATCGTATCTGTAATGGTTTTATTCGCCATTAAAAACCACCATAGAGATCATCAGATTTCCATGAATGTTGCCGCCCTCGACAAAGCACCCCTGTTCGCCGAAAGTGAATGCACCGAGAAATGGCTTCCCTTCCAGTACCTGGTTGATCGAGCTAGCCACCTCATCCATATCTGCCTGAATGGTGAGCATGCAGCCGGCGCAAAATACGACTAATGCACCGTTGATATCAGCCGCCTGCAGCTCATCAACGTTAAGTACAGAGGAGGCAACACGCCCGGCACGAGAGATCAGGCTGCTTCTGGAGCCACTCATTAAGACCAGCTGGTCACCTTCTGATACCTCAGAAAAGAGGGTGAGTGCTCTATCCAGCGTAACCGCGCTAGGATGAGATAGTTTGTAATAGTCGACCTTGCCGACGCTC
>Ga0256830_1002055_pt1 | contig 13610 bp, 13 predicted proteins | sample 128326metaG_FD_190537 | JGI IMG/M metagenome (GOLD analysis project Ga0256830, IMG submission 190537) | Hydrothermal vent microbial communities from Lau Basin, Pacific Ocean - 128-326 | ecosystem: Environmental > Aquatic > Marine > Hydrothermal vents | place: Pacific Ocean: Lau Basin | collected...
TGCGTCTTAGCTCCAAAACGGTGGACACCTACCGCAGCCGGGGGATGGAAAAATTAGGCCTGAAGACCCGCGCCGCGCTGGTGCGGTTTGCCTTGCAGAAGGGGTTGTTATCGGAGGAGTAGGGCTACCGAAACCGGCTACTTGATGTCATTCTGAGGGAGCGCAGCGACCGAAGAATCCCCCCCATCGCTGAGATTCTTCGCTGCCGCTCAGAATGACATAAGGAACAACTGATCGCTCAGAATGACACGCAACCCTGTCATTCTGAGGGAGCGCAGCGACCGAAGAATCTGAGAGCGCAACAACCGTCGGGGCGACCGGCCGGTCGCCCCGACCACCAATAACCACGCGCCGAACAAGGGGATTGAGACCATTCCCCTCGCAGCGGTTGGTCGCGACCAACCGCTGCCGATAACCACGCGCCGAACAACCGTCCCCCGTCCCCGGTCGTCCGTCTCCATCTCCCTCACTGCCGTTGGTCTCAGAGATTCCTCGCGCCTGCCGGCCGCAGGAAGCCCCCCCCGTACGTCGAACTAAAATCTGCATCCCCTGACAGTACTTACGCAGTTGAGAGCTCACAGGTCTGCTACCACACGATGCAGGAAGATTTGACCCAAAATAGATTGCATCCGGGCATCTCCATGCGCTTTGAGACCTGTGAGGTCCGGGTGCGACTTTTCAAGCGCGTAAGTCCTACTTACTGAGAATCGCTTCCCGGCCTTTCGTGGGGGGCACCTGTCCCGGTTCCCACAGGACAGATGTCCCTCCTCAAGTAGGGAAATTCCCTACAACGCCGCGAAAGTTTACTGGTTTTTCCCGATACCCCCCTTTCGTGAAAAAAGGTACATTATAGCCAGAAAAAACTTTTCTTCAGGAGATACATTTGAACACATACACGCACATCTTTCCCCATCAAGTTCACCCGAACGGCCTTTCCCAACGAAAGCGCTGTGTTGTGATTTTCATTCCTGACCCAGAAAGGACGGTGATGTTATGAGCCTCTCAAGAAGGGATTTTCTGAAAGTCTCCGGGGTCACTGGGGGGACGCTGGCAGCCGCCAGCCAACTCCTGAAACTGGAGACTCTGACGACCGCCGGGCCGAACGCGCTGCAAGTGGAGGAAAAATTCGTCCCCACCACCTGCTGGATCGGCAAGCAGGATTGCGGCATGTTGGCCCGTGTGGTGAATGGACGGGTGGTCAAACTGGAAGGCCTCCCTGAACACCCGCGCAACCGGGGCGCGTTGTGTCCCAAAGGCGTGGGGCAACTGATCTCCTTTTACGATCCCAACCGGGTCAAAGCTCCGCTGGTACGCACCAATGCAAAGGGCCAGCCCGGGGAGTGGAAGCAGGTTTCATGGGACGAAGCACTCACCCTGGTGGCCGAAAAGATGAACGCCGCCCGCGAAAAAGGCAGCGGCAAATTCTTGTGGCAAAAGGGGCGCAGCAAAGCCAAATCGTTTTACGACAAGGCCTTCGTCAAAGCCACCGGCGCGCTGAAAATGGGGCACGGCGCCTTTTGCTCAGACGCCGGATACCGCGCCCTGGAATACACCATCGGCCTGCACGGTGTGTTGCACCCCGATTTTCGCCACACCCGCTATCTGCTCAATTGGGGCTGGAGCGTGACCACCTCCGGCGGTAACAAGTTCTGCTGGCTGACCTGGCCGCAGCAACTGGTCGAAGCCAAAGCGCGTGGCATGAAAATGGTGACCATCGATCCCCGCCTGCGCGGCGCGGCACACTTTTCCGACGAGTGGCTGCCCATTCGAGCAGGGACCGATCTGCCGCTGGCGCTGGCACTGTGCAACCAGCTGATCGCCAACGATACCATCGACCGGGAATACCTGAAGAAGTACACCAACGCCCCCTTCCTGGTCAAAGAGGATGGCTTGTTCCTGCGCGCTGAACCCCAAAGCGAGGAAGAAGAAGGCCAGCCGTTGGTTTGGGATACGATCACAGGCACAGCCGTACCGTATGGCAGCGAAGGAATCGACCCCGCGCTGGAAGGCAGCTTTACGGTGGATGGGGTGGCGGTCAAGACCGCGTTCGAGTTGTTCCGCGAACGCGTGGCCGAATACACCCCCGAAAAAGCCGCCCAAATCTGTGGCCTGGAGGCGGACCAGATCGTGCATGTAGCCCGCGAGCTGGGCGAAAACGCCATGATCGGCAGCACCATCACCATCGAGGGGCACACCCTGCCCTACCGCCCGGTGGCGATCATGGCCTACCACATGGCACAACAGGAACTCGGCTTCCAGGCGCTGCGCGCCATGCTGATGGTGATGATGCTGGTCGGTTCGATTGGCGCAGTGGGCGGCCAGTTCTCGGACTTCACCTGGAAGGAGTACAAGAACTGGTCCAAATTCGCCAATCTGAAAGTCAGTGACGAGACCAACCTCTACCTGAAGGGCAGCAAGTTCTACCCGATCAACAGCGCCAGCCCGAACGTGGCCGCCAAAGTGATCAACAACCCGCAAAAATACGGCCTGACCGAGGAAATCATCCCCGAAGTGGTCATCCTGCACCACGTCAACCCGTTGGGTTCCTTCCCCGACCGCAGTGAGAACTTCGAGGCCTACAAGAAGTTCAAGTTCGTCGCGGCCATCGACCCCTGGATTTCCCGCACCGCCGATTACTTCGCGGACGTGATCCTGCCCGCAGCCACCATCGAGAAGTACGAAGGCCCGATCAGCGCCACCGACCAGTATATCGACGCCAAAGCCATGCGCATCCCGCCCATGGACCCGCTCTTCCAATCCAAAGGCGACATCGACATTTACATCGAACTTTGCGAGAAGGCCGGGCTGCTCTACGGCGAAGGCGGGTACATCGATCAGGTCAACCAGGCGTTGAAATTGACCGACGAATTCGCCCTGCCGCTGGACAAAAAACCCACCGCCCGCGATTTCCTGGATGCCTGGTCGAGGATGGAAGGTCTCGGTGGTATCGAGTACTTCGAGCAGAACGGCGTGTGGGTCAAGGGGCCGGTTCCGGCCAGCAAATACTACCCGTATGCCATGGAAGAGCCGTTTGGCGGCGTGATACCACACCGTTTGTACGGCGAATCGCTGCTCAAAGTGCAGCAAGCGATGCGCGCGGCCGGCGCGGACGAAATCTATTGGCGGGACTTCACCCCCCTGCCCTCCTGGCGAGCTCCAACCGTGGACCTCTCACCGCCGGAGTACGATCTGTACCTGATGAGCCACAAGCACATCGAATTCAAGCAATCGCGTACTCCCATCCCGTTGGTGATGGAGATGGCCCGCAAGGCCGAAATGGAAATCAACCCCAAGACGGCCCGCGAACGGGGCATCGCGGACGGCGATGAGGTGTGGGTGGAATCGCACAACGCCGTCACCGGTGAGACACGCAAAGTAAAAGTGATCGCCACCTATCGGGAGGGGATTCGCCCGGATACCGTTTCGATGCCCCATCACTATGGGGAGTATGTCAAACACCCGTGGGCGAAAGGGCAAGGGCCTTCACCCAACGAGCTGTTTTTCACCGGCGAAGGCTATGTTGCTCAAACCGCAGACCAGACCTATTTGGTCAAGGTCAAGGTAACCAAGGCATAAGGAGTAAAACATCATGGCTAGATATGGAATGGTCATTGACCTGGATAAATGCACTGGTTGCCGGGCGTGCATGGTGGCCTGCAAAGTGGAGAACAACACCCCCGAGGGCAGTTTCTGGATGTATGTTTTCCGTTTCGAGGAGGGAGAATACCCCAATACGCGCACCTGGTTCATGCCCCGGCCTTGCATGCATTGTGATAACGCCCCCTGCGTGAAGGTGTGCCCGGTGGGCGCGCGCTACAAGCGTGTGGACGGCCTGACAGCAACGGATTTCGAGCGCTGCATCGGCTGCCGCTACTGCGAAGTAGCCTGCCCTTACGGTGTCAACTACTTCAACTGGGGCAAACCCGAAAACAGTTACTACCTCGATTGGCACGACGCGGACCTGCTGCCGGTGCTTGGCGACGCAAAATTCCCTTACGCCAACCCCGACCTGCAGCTTGCCTACGGCCCGGAGAACCGCCGCATTGCCGGCGGCGGGCACAGCAAAGGCGTGATGGAAAAATGCACCTTCTGCGTCCACCGCCTGGACAAAGGTTTGCAGCCCGCCTGTGTGGAAGTCTGCCCCACAAAAGCCATCCTATTCGGCGATTTGGACGACCCGAACAGCGAAGTTTCCCGTTTGTTGAAGGAAAAACCCGCCTTCCGCCTGCTGGAGGAAGCCGGTACCAGCCCCAGGGTCTTCTACGTTGGGCAGCACCATCCCGGGCCTGACACCCGTCAGATCGAAGAGATTATGGTGAGGGTATAACCATGACTACGAGCACACAAAAATTCCCCTACACACCGCGCGCCAAAGGCCTCCCCTATGGCGTGGGCACGCTCTCGGGAGGCTGGGTCTTCCTGCTGCTGGTTCTGCTTGCGCTGACCGGTCTCGGCGTGTACGCCTACTCCCAGCAACTCGTTCAAGGCGAGATCGTAACCGGGATGCGCGATATTGGCACCCGAGCCGGGGCACCCTGGGGGCTGTACATCGCCTTCGTGGTGTACTTCGAGGGTGTCAGCTTCGCCGGGATCGGCCTGGCTGCCATCATCCGGCTGCTCAACCTCGATCACCTCAAACCGATTGCCCGCATGGCCGAAGTGATCACCATCGTTTCCCTGGTGCTGGCCGGGTTGGGCGTGATCGCGGACGTGGGCCAACCGGGGCGGGCGCTGGTCAACCTGCTCAAGTACGCCCGGCCGGGTTCCCCCTTCTTCGGCACCTTCACGGTAGCGATTGTGGGGTTCCTGATCGGCGCACTGGTGTACACCTACCTGGACGGCAGGCGGGACGCGGCCATCATGGCGCAGTTCCCCGGCAAACTGCAAGGGTTCTACCGCTGGTGGGCCGCCGGCTACCAGGACACCCCCGCTGAGCAAAAGCGGCATGAGACGGCCAGTTTCTGGCTTGCCATTGCGCTCATCCCCTTGCTGGTCGTGGCCCACACCACGCTGGGATTCGTGTTCGGCCTGCAGGTCGGGCGGCCCGGCTGGTTTGGAGCGCTCCAGGCGCCTGGTTTCGTGGCCCTGGCAGGCGTTTCCGGCGTCGGACACGTGATCGTCCTGGCGGCCATCTTGCGCAAAGTCCTGCACCAGGAAGAGAAAATCAACATGGACATCTTCCGCTGGCTGGGCAACCTGCTGATGGGGCTGACAGGCGCATACCTGTACTTCATGGTCGTCGAATGGCTGACCTCGATCTACGCTGCACACGCGGCCGAATCCAAATTGATGAACGCGCTCTTCTTGGGTGAATACGCGTGGATCTTTTGGACTTCGGTAGCGTTTCTCGTCATCCCCTTCGCGCTGTTGATCTGGCAGTTTGTCACCAGGAAATACAGCCTGGGGTGGCTGGTGCTCAGCAGCGTGCTGGTCAACCTGGCCGCCATCGGCAAACGCTATCTGATCGTGATCCCCTCTCAAACCCACGGCACGCTGCTCCCCTACCCGACCGGCACCTACAGCCCTACCTGGGTGGAGTACGGTGTGGTCATCGGCCTGATGGCGTTGGGCGCCCTGATCTACATCCTGTTCATGAAAATTTTCCCGATTATGGAAGTGGATGCCCCTCTCTCCGAGAGTGAGGCCTGATGCGGAGGTGTAACATGCGAAAGACGATTGCGCTTTTGATGGTCGTGCTGGGTTTTGCCATCCAGATTGTGAGCTACTTCTTCCTGGCGGCGCCTCTGGGAGTGCCCGACAGCCCGGCCTATGCAGACCCCCGGGTGCCGTTCGCACCACTCATCTTCTTGATCGGGGTGGCGCTGGTTTTCCTGGCCGCGGTGGTGTATGAATTGCTGCCTGAGAAGGAAAGCAAATGAGGGTACAATCTGTACATGCGCTGGGTGGAGGGGGCTTCCCCTCCACCCAGATGAAAAAGGGAGACGCTATGGAAGAATTCCTGTCTGTGCGCCTGATCCTGTACCGCCTGCTCGCCAGCCTGTTTCTCTATCCCGATGACGAGCGGCTGGCAACGCTGAAGCCGGTTGCAAAGGAATTGCTCGAAAACCCCATTTGGGAGGGCTACCCGTTTTCTGCACACGTGCAGGAGCTGCTGGAGCATCTGGCAAAGCTCAATCTGGAGGCACCCAAACCCATCATAGACGCCTACAACCGGCTGTTTCTGGTGCGCCCCCAGGCCCCCCCGCACGAAACCTTCTACACCGACGCACAAGGCCAGTTTCGCGGGCTGCTGACCTCCCAATTGGAGGAGGAATACCTTCAGGCAGGGTTGGCGGTTTCTCCCGATCTGAACGAGCTGCCCGACCACATCGCGGTGGAACTGGAATTCATGGCCTTCCTCTGCTCCCAGGAAATCGAAGCCCTGGAGGCCGAAAACGGCACAAAAGCGCAGGAATATCGCAACAATCAGCGATCCTTCATGGCCGCGCATCTGGCACGCTGGTTTCCAAAGTTTGCGAAACGAATCGTGAAAGCCGAACCGGAGTCGATTTACAGGTACCTGCTCCCCGCAGCGTACAACTTTCTGCTTCACGAGTTGAAGTTTCTGGAATTACAACCGTGAAAGCCGCACAGGGATGATCGTCCCCCTGAAATCAGGACGGATGTCCCTTCAAGAAACACAAAAACACCCTAAAATGTGAACATTCACACTCGGAGGTAAACGATGTTACGCCTGGGTCCTACAGAACTGATCATCATCCTGATCATCGTCATGCTGCTGTTCGGTGTTGGCCGCATCAGCAAGATCGCTGGCGAATTGGGCAGCGGAATCCGCGCCTTCAAGCAAGGCTTGCAGGCTACCGTGGAAGAAATCGAACAAGAAAAATAAATACGCTCAAACGTTGCGCTCCGAGCCCCTTCACCTAAACCCCTTCCGGGCACGGTGACCGGGCCGGCCCTGCGGCCTGACCGCAGGGGTCAGGGCACCCCCCTGGCCGTGGGCAGGAAAGGAAACGCCCCTGCCTCCTCGTGTTTGGAAAGGAGACGCCTTCCTCTCTCGATTCGGGCCGTCTCCATTTTGGAAGACGGTTTTTTTTTTGATTCACAACCTCCGGCTTGCACGGCTGAGGTTGGTGGATCGAGAATTCGGAATTCGGCAAAGCCCCATTCCCCCAAGACCCATCCTTCGACTTCAGGCGCACTCCGTTCACCCTCCGCTCAGGATGCAGTCCCCAATTCACAATTAACCGTTCACCATTCACAATTCACAATTCACAATTCACAATTCCCTATCCCTATCCCTATCCCCATCCCCACTCCCTATCCCCACTCCCTATCCCCACCCCCTATCCCCACCCCCCATCCTTCGACTACAGGCTCGCTCATCCCCAATACCCAATTACCCAATTACCCAATTACCAATTACCAATTACCCTCCCCAAACTCCCCTATGCCCGATCTACAAACCCTCCTCGATCAATCCTCCGCCCGCCACTCACACCTCTGCCCGCGGCAGGTGCTGGGTGTGCGCATGGGCATGTACGCCGGATATTTGCTCGATCTGGCGTTGCCCCAACCCAAAAAACGCTTGCTGACCATCGTGGAAACCGACGGCTGCTTCGCGGACGGCGTGGAAGTCGCCACCGGCTGCACCGTCGGCCACCGCACCCTGCGCGTGGAAGACTACGGCAAGATCGCGGCCACCTTCATCGACACCAAAAGCGGCCGCGCCGTGCGCATCGCGCCCGCGCTGGACGTGCGCGAGCGTGCCTACCACTACGCCCCCCACCACAAACGCCGCTACTTCGCCCAACTGGAAGGCTACCAGCTTATGCCCCTGGACGAGCTGTTCACCTGGCAGAAAGTGCAACTCACTACGCCGGTGGAGGCCATCGTCAGCCGGGCCGGAGTGCGCGTGAACTGCGATGTGTGCGGCGAGGAGATCATCAACGAACGCGAGATTCTGCGCGACGGCCTGACCCTTTGCCGGGGGTGTTGCGGCCCGGCCTATTACCGGCCCCTGGATGCCACCCCGTTGCCCTGGGTTTCGGTGGCGCCCGAAAAAGTGGCCGCCTGACCCGTTGTGCAGGTGAAACCATGCCGCCGGTTCCCCTCCTCCTTTCCGTGTTTGGGATAGCCTTCCTGTACGCCAGCGTGGGATTCGGCGGCGCGACCGGCTACCTGGCCGTGATGAGCCTGTTCGACATCCCCATTCAGGTGATGGCCAGCACCGCGCTGATTTTGAACCTGTTCGTCTCCAGCGTATCGTTCTTCAACTACTACCGCGCCGGGCATTTCCGCTTCCGCCTGCTCTGGCCTTTTCTGGTCACCTCCATTCCCGCCGCGTTCCTGGGCGGCTATCTGCGGTTGCAGGATCAGGTGTACTACCTTCTGCTCTACGCTGTGCTGCTTTTTGTCATGGCCCGCATGTTGTTTTTCTCCAAATCCGAAGAGGATGAAAAACCGCTGCGCCCCCTCCGGCTGCCGGTCGGGATGGCCGTTGGCGCGGGGATCGGCCTGCTCTCCGGGATGGTGGGCATTGGCGGCGGCATCTTCCTTTCCCCGCTCATCATCCTGACCCGCTGGGGGCGCGCCAAACAGGCCTCCGCGGTGGCAGCCGTCTTCATCTTCGTCAACTCTGCCAGCGGGTTGGTTGGCCGCGGCCTGGGCGGCAACCTCGTGCTCGACACGCTGGGCGTGACCCTGCTGCCAGCCGGGATTCTGGCCGCCTTTGGCGGCGCGTATCTGGGAGCGCGCAAACTGTCCGGCGTGGCTGTCCGCCGCCTGCTGGGACTGGTGTTGCTGATCGCCATTGGCCGCTATTTTTCCGGCGTGTTTGGATAGTGGGCGGCCAGATACCGTCTCGTATAAGGATTTGCAATGCTCACCGACCCCTTTGGACGCCCGATCACCTATCTGCGCATCTCTCTGACCCCGCGCTGCAACCTGCGCTGTGTGTACTGTATGCCCGCCGCAGGGCTGCCCGCGCCTGAGAAGGGAGAACTGCTGACCAACGAAGAGATCGCCGAACTGGTGCGCGCGGCGGCCCGCCAGGGGGTGCGCCGTGTCCGCCTGACGGGCGGCGAGCCGCTCCTCCGCCGCGGGCTGGTGGACCTCGTCCGGCGGATCGCGGCCACGCCCGGGATCGAGGAGGTCAGCCTGACCACCAACGCCATGCTGCTGGCGAAAAAAGCGGTCGCGCTGGCCGCCGCGGGGCTGAGCCGCGTCAACATCAGCCTCGACACGCTCGACCCGGAAAAATTCCGGCGCATCACCCGCGGGGGGCGAATCCAGCGCGTCTTCGACGGGATTTCAGCCGCCGAGGAGCACGGCCTGACCCCCATCAAACTCAACACCGTGGTGGTGCGCGGCCTGAACGACGACGAACTGCCTGCCCTGGCGCGGCTCACCCTCGAACACCCCTGGCATGTCCGCTTTATCGAACTCATGCCGGTCGGTAACGCGCAGGACTGGGGGCCGGGCTTCCCCGCCGCGGACCAGCGTTATTTCTCCGTGCAGGAGATGCACCAGAAACTTGCCGCGTACAACTTGCAGCCCGCCGAGGCCCCGCGCGGCAACGGGCCGGCGCGCACCTTCCGCATCCCTGGCGCGGCGGGCACGGTCGGCTTTATCTCACCCCTCGGCGAGCACTTTTGCGCCGCCTGCAACCGCCTGCGCCTGACCGCTGACGGCAATCTGCGGCCCTGCCTGCTGATGGACGAGGAGATCAACGTGCGGGATGCCTTGCGCAACGGCGAGGACGTTACCCCGTGGCTGTGGCAGGCTGTGGCGCGCAAGCCGGAAGGCCACGAGCTCCTCTTGCAGCATTACCCCCAGACTCGTCGAATGGTACAGATTGGAGGCTAGCTCTTTATTAGAAAGCACATACAAGAACTGTATCAACCAGCGCGAGATCGTCCACCAGGGGCAGGTGTTGTGCCTGGCGTGCGTGGGGGCCAGTTATTACACGGTCTATGAAAGTTTGGAGCAGGGGGGCGGTCAGATAGCGGGTATCCGCGGCAACACGGTGAAAGGGTAGGGAAGTTTGGTAAAATGACTTGCGCAGCCGGATGATGAAATCGATGAGCTTGCCTGGCGGCGGGCAGCACCCAGATGATATGCTCAAATTCAGCGTAGTGATCCAGGCGGGGGGCAAGTCTTCCCGGATGGGGCAGGACAAAGCTCTGCTGCCGTTCCGGGGGACGACCATGCTGGAATACATTTTGCGCCAGATCGAGGGCTTGGGGGAGGAGACCCTGATCATCACCAACACCCCGCAAGCCTACCAACCCTTCGGCCTGCCCCTGTTCGGGGACGTGATCCCGGACTGGGGCGCGCTGGGCGGTCTATATTCGGCCATCTATCACGCCTCGCACCCATACTGCCTGGTGCTGGCCTGCGACATGCCTTTCATCAACCGCCCCTTTCTGGAGCATCTCGTCTCCCTGGCCCCCAAACATGATGCGGTCGTCCCCCGGCTGGGTGCTGGCCGTTTTATCGAGCCGTTCCGCGCGGTATACAGCAAAACCTGTCTGCAGCCGATCCGGGCCGCTATCGAGGCGGGTCATCGTAAGGTGATCAGCTTTTTCGAGCAGGTCGATGTTCGCTTTGTGGAACGGGTCGAAATCGAGCCGTTCGATCCGCAGTGCCGGACGTTCTTCAATGTGAACACACCCGGCGATCTGGCACAGGCGGAGCGGATGGCCGCAGACATCCCAAAGGACGGATAGAGAAGACCCCAGGTTGAAAACCGGATTACATCCGGTGAACCGACCCCACCCCTGGCATTCATCCATGCTCAACCTTCTTCGCGGCCTGGTTCGTGAATGGCAACGATACCACGTTTCGCAGCTGGCCGCAGCCATCACCTACTACGCCCTGTTTTCGCTGCCCCCCATTCTGGTGATCGCCATCGCTATCGCCGGGATGGTGTTCGGCCGCGCGGCCGCGGAGGGCGAGATTCTGGAACAGGTACGGGGTATGTTGGGGCCGGATGGGGAAATTTTGGTGCGCGGCATCATCGAGAACGCCTTCAACGTGCGTTCTAACCTGATCACCCCTCTGATCGGCGTGGTCATTTTGATCTTTGGGGCCTCCGGCGCGTTCAACGCATTACGCCGCGCGCTGAACACCATTTTCGAGGCCACCCACACGCGCAAATTCCGTCTCTTGCGGTTTCTTCAAGGCCGGTTGCTGGCGATTTTATCCGTAATCGTGATGGGGATGCTGTTGGTGCTCTCTCTGGCGATCTCCACCGCGCTTTCTCTGTTCGCCAACGTGATGGACAATTTCATCCCCTTCGATCTGCTCAATCTTCGGCTGATGAACGAGCTGGTGGCCTTCATCGTGCTGACGCTGATGTTCGCCGCGCTGTACAAATTCCTGCCGGATTCAAGGGCCAGCTGGCGGGATGTTTTTCGCGGCGCGCTGCTGGCCTCCCTGCTCTACAACCTGACCAAATTTGCCATCAGCTACTATCTGGGGATCAGCAGTGTGGGGACCATCTACGGCGCGGCAGGCACCGTGATGCTGCTGATGCTGTGGATTTACATCAGCGTGCAGATTTTGCTGCTGGGCGCGATTTACATCAAAGTGCAGGCGCGCAAGCGTGGTTGAAAGCTGCAGGTTGCAAATTGAACGTTCCCCCGCGGGGCTGCAACCTGGCTACCTCCCCAACACCTGCCCCAACGCCGCGGGATCGTCCACCATCAGGCCGTCCGCGCCAAAGGCCAGCATCAGCCGCATGGTCAGCGGGTGTTCGATAGCCCCGAACCACACGTACACCTGCTGCCCGCGGGCGTGCGCGCCGCGAATCATCCAGGGATACAACAGAACCATCTCGGCCATCGGGCAGACGTACTCCGCCGGGGGGTCGGACAAATCGAACTGCCACAGGCCGAACAGCGGGCAGCCGCGCACGTTTGGATTGGCTGCGCGCATCTCGTCCAGCGCAGCGGGCACGAACGACTGGAACACCGTGCGGTCGAGATACCCCATCTCCTCCACCAGGCGCACCATCTTTTCCGGCATGCCCGGATACAACTCGGGGGACTTGGCCTCCGGCAGGATACCCACCCCGGCCTGTTTCGCCAGCTCGATCACCTCCGCGAAAGTCGGCACCCGCTCGCCCTCCCCTGCGTCCAGGGCGCGGATTTGATCGAGGCTCATTTCCGCGACCTTTCCTGTGCCGTCTGTGGTGCGGTCTACCGTTTCGTCGTGGATGACCACCAGCGCGCCGTCCGCGGTCATCTGCACGTCGAACTCCAACCAGTCCGCGCCCAGCGCGATGGCGTTACGGAAAGCCTTGAGGGTGCTTTCGGGGGTGGTAGCGCGCCCCCCGCGGTGGGCGATCAATTGTGGGCTGGCCGGCCGGGGCCCGCGCAGCAGAAAGTAGCCGCCGTAGTACACCAACAGCAACAGGAGAGGGGTGGTCAGGCAGCCGCGCAGCCGGCTGCGTTTTTTCTTCGGGGATGTCATCGGTCACCTCCCATAATCAGCAGATCGAGGTTTGGAATAAATGTCGTGATGGATGTCACCGCTCCACGCGCACACCAAACAGTTCTTCCACCAGCGGATCGATGGCGGCCCAATCCGGGCCGAGCACCTGCGCGCCGCTGCCGGTGGTGAAGGGGTTGACGTAGTCGCGGGTGATCACGCGGCTGTCGATCCCGTCCGGGCCGGCGCGCAGCAGGGCCAGCCCCAGGCGGGGGTACAGGTATACGGGAACGTCGGTTTCGATGATCTGGAACAGCGCCACCCCGAAAGCGGGCAGTTTGCCCCACGAGGCGGGCCGGAGGAGCTGCCGCAGCAAAGACTTGAGGAAAATCTGGCCGCGCTCCATGCGGAAAAAGTCGTCCGAACCGGCCCGGTCGCGCACGAAGGCCAGGGCTTGCTCCCCGTTCATGCGCTGGATTCCGGCCTCATACCCGGACATGGGCCGCGGGATGGCGACGTTCACACCGCCCAGCGTGTCCACCACGGCTTTGAGGCCCTCGAACTGGATCAGTACGTAGTAATCCATCTGCACGCCGAAGTTTTGGGCGATGGTGTCGAAGGCGGCCTGGGGTCCGCTGCCTTCCTCTGCGGCCTCGGCGAAGATGTAGGCGGTGTTGATGCGGTTCTGCCCCACGCCGGGCACCTCCACCCACAGGTCACGCGGCACGGAGAGCATCCCAACTTCGGGACGCAGGGGCACGATGGTGGTCAGGATGATGGTGTCGGTGCGGCCTACGGGGCTGTCGGGGTCGCGTGAATCCGTGCCCAGGATCAGGATGTTGGTGCGGGTGGGCAGCAGGAAGTAGATTAGCAGGCCGATGACCGCGGCGATCAACACGGTCAGGCAGCCGCGGCGCCAACCGCGCACCGGTGCCGGTTCGCTCTTCAAACGGATCGGCTGGGTGGGTTCGTCGGCCCAGGGAGGGCGAATGGGCCGGGTTTCCGCGAAGGGATCGGCCATTTCAGTGGTCAGTATTCAGTGTTCAGTGGTCAGTGTTCAGTGTTCAGTTTTCAGAGGTCAAAGGTTGGTGCCCTCGGCGCCTTCAGCGATTCAGCGTCCATCAGCGTTCATCAGTGGTCAGGTTTTCTTTGCCAGCCAGACCACCAGCAAGGCTTCCACAATTGAGATGCCCCCGGTCCACAGGAACGCATCT
>Ga0256830_1002056_pt1 | contig 13607 bp, 10 predicted proteins | sample 128326metaG_FD_190537 | JGI IMG/M metagenome (GOLD analysis project Ga0256830, IMG submission 190537) | Hydrothermal vent microbial communities from Lau Basin, Pacific Ocean - 128-326 | ecosystem: Environmental > Aquatic > Marine > Hydrothermal vents | place: Pacific Ocean: Lau Basin | collected...
CACCATTCACAATTCCGCCTCCCATCCTTCGACTTCGAGTGGACTTCGTCCACCCTCCGCTCAGGATGCAATCCCCAATTCACAATTAACCGTTCACAATTCACCAATACCCAATACCCAATATCCAATATCTAATTCCCATCCTTCGACTACAGGCTCACTCCGCTCCCCTTCCGCTCAGGATGTAATTACCCAATTACCCAATTACCCAATTACCCAATTACCCAACTACCCAACTACCCACCTCAAACTCCCCGCTCCCCATGAGAGCACCCGCTGCCCGAAGAATCTTCCAATACCTGGCCGCTCTCGCTGCCATTCTTTTGCCCTGGATCAGCCTGACACAATCCATCCCCTCGCGAGAAGGAATGGTGGCCGGGCTGTTCAACTTATTTTTCATCGCCTTTTTGGTGTATTTCCCCCTCCACATTTTAGGCAAAGAAATCACCCTCACGCCGGTGGTCACGTTGGGCACCGGCCTGATCTACGGTCCCACCGTCGCCATCTGGTCGCTCACACTCGGATACCTGCTCGCGGCTGCCATCCCCCGTCTGGTTACCTTCAAAACCCTGCCGCGTTCAACCTTCTTCAAGACAAGCTGGCTGGAGACCTTGACGGCCATTGGCATGGAATCCCTCCCGCTGGCGCTCACCTTTTTCGCCTTTAACTGGGAAGGGATTGCCCACCATGAGGGCACCATCGACGTCGTCTTGATGGTGTTGGTATCCGTCGTGTTCACCGCACTGCACACCCTGTTCTTCCTGACAGAATTGTGGCTGCACCGGCCACCGCACAGCGCCAACCTGCGCCGCGATCTGGTATCCCTTTCCCTGGTCGAAATCCTGCCCCTGCCGTTCATTTTCATCACCGTGTTGGCCTACCCGGCCATCTTCATCCGCACTGTGGCAGCCATCGGCGGCATCCCCAGCATCCTGGCTATCCTGATGTACGGCATGAGCAAAGCGCGCCTCGACCTGGAAAGACGCCTGCAAGACCTCTCCACCATCGACAACATCAGCCGCACCTTGCGCTCCACCCTGGAAATGGAAAGCCTGTTGGAGACCATCCACGTGCAGGTTGCCCGGCTGTTGGGCATCAATAGTTTTTACGTCGCCCTGTACAACGCGGAGGAACAATCCATCTGGTATCCCCTGGCTGTCAAATACGGCCAGCGCCAAAACTGGCCCCGCCGGGGGCTGGCCGACCGTTTGACCGACCGCGTCATTTTGGAAGGCAAACCGATCATGCTGCCCCGCCAGGCGCGGGAGGCGCTTGTCCGCATTGGCCTGCCTCCGGGCGAAGAACCCATGAACGCCTGGATCGGCGTCCCGCTCATCTCCCAGGAGCGCACGATTGGCTGCCTGGCCGCGTTTTCTGCCTCACCGGAGTCCGAATTCGACGATAACGACCTCAATCTTTTGAACATTTTGTCAGGACAGGTAAGCGTAGCCATAGAAAACGCGCTGCTGTACGAACAGGCGCAAGAGCGCGCCGCCCAACTCGAGAATCTCAACCGGCTCAGCACGCTGATCACCGCCAGCCTGGAACTGAAGACCGTGTTACCTCAGGTTTGCAAATCCGTTATTCAGGTGAGCGGCAGCAAGCAGAGCGCCATATACTTGCTCGATCCGGACAGGGGGGAAATCCAGTTGGCGCATTCGCAAGGGGTAAGCGTCGAATTCGTTGAAAGAAACCGCGCCTTTTCCGCCGCCGACCCGGTGCGCGCCCGCTGCCTGCGCACGGGCCAGCCCGTGCTGGTCGAAAACGTCCGCCAGCAGACGCTCGATCAGAACTTGCGCGCCACCCTGACCGAAGCCAACATCCAGGCACTCGGGGATTTTCCACTCACTACCCCAGACGGCCAGATCGGGTTTCTGAGCGTATATTTCGACACGCCGCATGTGTTCGGCAACGAACAGGTTGAACTGCTGCAAACTTTCGCCTCCCAGGCTGCACTGGCGGTTTCCAACGCCCGCCTGCACTCCCAAACCGGTATGGCGCTCACCCGCCGGGCAAACCAACTGGCTATCCTGGAGGCTGTCGGCCGCGAAATTTCAGCCGTCACCTACTCGGATCACCTCTTCGAAATGATCCTGGAATACGCGCTGGAATTCACCAACTCCACCTGGGGGAACCTGGCACTCTACGACCCGCAAAGCAAAACCATTTCCATCAAAGTCTTCAAAGGATACGCCCTCCAGGAAACGCGTTTGCCGGATACGCACGGCATCGCGGGCCGCGCCATCCGTACACGCGCCTCCATCATGGTCGGTGACGTGCGCCAGGACCCCGATTACGTGGATTGGAGCGATGAACAGGCCAAATCCCAATTGAGCGTCCCCCTGATCAACAAAAACCGCGTCCTCGGCGTCATCACCCTGGAAAGCCCGGAATTGAACGCCTACGACAACAACGACAGGGCCTTCATCCACCAACTGGCAAACCAGGCCGCGATTGCAGTGATCAACGCCGAGCTTTACCGCGAAACCCAGCGCAGACTGAAAGAGCAAGCCAGCTTGTATCAGGTCAGTTCCAGGCTGGTAGGAAATTTGCGCCTCGAGAGCGTCACCCACACCGTGGGGCAGGCCATTGGCGCGGCGATGGATGCCCGCATGGTAGGCGTTTACCTGTGGGATGCCAACCAGGATGCCTACACCCTGCGAACGCAGATCCAAACTACCTACCTGGAAACGGCCAACCCGCTGCCCGAGGTCATCACCGGTGGACAGCTGCGCTCCGACCACCCCCACATGCAGCATACCGACACCCTGCGGCTCTACCAGACAAAAGACCAGCTCGTCCGGCACCTGCAGACCAACCACACCACCCAGGCTTTGATCCTGCCTTTGACCATCACCGGCGAACATTTCGGGATCGTGGTGTTGTATGTGGATAAAGAACGCACCTATTCGGAGGAGGAGATGCAGCTCCCCAAAGCCATCGCGGCCCAGGGATCGATTGCCATCCAAAACGCCCTGCTCTTCGACGACGTGATCCAGGGGCGCGACCGGCTGGAAGCGGTGCTCAATTCGGTTGGGGAGGGGATCATGATGATCGACACGAGCGGTTGCATCACTTTGGCCAACGAGCCTATCGAAACGTTCACCCACTCCCCCCCGGGCGGCCTGATTGGCTCCCGGCTGCTCGATCTCTCCGAAGCCGCGCTCTCCATCATTGGTCTGGACAAGACCAAAGCCCAGGAACTGCTCGACGGCCTGTCCAAAGGGGTGATCCCCGTGACCACAAAAAGCATCGTGCGCCGCACGGAACCCGGCCCCGAAAAGGTCTTCGAGTGTACCACCGCGCCGGTGTGGAGCCATGCAGAGCGCGTCATCGGGCTGATCATCGTGCTGCGCGACGTAACCGAAGAACACGAAATCAACCAGGCCCGCGAACTCATCACCCAAACCCTGGTGCATGACTTGAAATCCCCCATGAGCGCCATCATCAGCGCGCTGGCCCTGATCGAAGACGCCACCCCCCCAGACGCCGCGGAAAGAGACATCATCGACCAGTCCATCTCGATTGCGGAACGCGCCTCGCGCCGCATTTTGACCCTGGTGGATGCTTTGCTGGACATCGCCAAAATGGAATCCGGCCAAATGGAGCTGGAACTCGAAAGGGTCGATTTGCCCGCACTTTTCGAGCAAATCGAAACCGACTTTTTGCCGCAGGCGCGCGCCATTGGCGTCATTCTGCAAGTGGACGCGCCCCCCACGCTGCCCACCCTGCGGATGGATGCGGGCAAAATCACACGGGTGTTGATCAACCTGCTGGACAACGCCTTCAAATTCACCCCTGCCGGCGGGCGTATCGCGGTCACTGCAAACAAAGAAGACGAAGAACACATCACCATCCGGGTGGCCGATAACGGGCCGGGTGTCCCGGAAGAGTACCGCGAAAAGATATTCGAGCGTTTCTCCCAGATTCCCGAGATCAAGGGGCGGCAGCGCGGCTCCGGCCTGGGGTTGACCTTCTGCCGCCTCGTGGTGGAGGCCCATGGAGGCCGCATCTGGGTCGAACCCAACCCCGAAGGGGGCAGTGTCTTTGTCTTCACCTTGCCGCTCAAGGTATAATCAAGAAGTAGGAAGTAAGAAGTAGGAAGTAAGGAGTAAGGAGTAAGGAGCAAGGGGAACCTGCCAACGTTCCCACCACCTAACCATGCCCTACCACCCGCACAAAGGCCCCTATCTGCGCGATCTACAACCCGGTGAGCGTTTTATCGGCTTCTACGTTTTGCGCAGCAAGCAGCTCGAGCCTTTCCGCGACCCCACGCGGGGGATGTTCCTCAGCCTGGTTTTCAGCGACCGCAGCGGGCAAATGCTGGCGCGGGTATGGGAAAACGCGGAACAGACCGCGGACGAACTGGAGACGAAAACAATCGTCAAAGTAGATGGGGAGGTGGAAACCTATCTCGACCGCGTCCAGATTCGGGTGCTGCGAATCCGCACGGCCAAAGAAGATGAATATGATTTGCGCGATATGCTCCCCACCAGCGAGCGCGACCCGGAAGAGATGATGGCCGAGCTGGACGCCTACATCGAGCAAATCGCCAACCCCCACCTGCGCGGGCTGGTGGAATATTTTTTCGATGACCCGGCCTTCCGAATGCGTTTCCGCCAGGCCCCGGCTGCCCGCCGCATCCACCACGCCTATCTGGGCGGTCTTGTAGAGCATGTCCTCGAGGTGTTGCACATTTGCACCACCGTGCTCGAAATCTACCCCCAGATCGATGCGGACCTGCTGATCGCCGGCGCGATTCTGCACGACATCGGCAAAGTGCGCGAATACACGTGGGACTTCGACATCGACTATTCCACCGAAGGCCGGTTGCTGGGCCACATCGTGATGGCGGACGAGATGATCACCACCGCGCTGGCCTCTCTGCCCGACTTCCCTCCCCAGCTTGCCATGCGCCTGCGCCACATGCTGCTCTCCCACCACGGGCGTTATGAATGGGGCTCCCCCCGCCGGCCCCAAACCATCGAAGCCATCGCCCTGCACCAGATCGAAAACCTGGATGCCCAGATCAACCGCTTTCACCTGCTCATCCGCCAGGCCCCCGCGGGCGAGGCCTGGACGCCCTACGACCGCCTGCTGGGCCGCTACCTCTACACCGGTGAGGGCGACGACCCGGCAGTAGAACACTGACTTTTGGGAACGTTGGAACGTTTCTCGTATATGAGTTTCGTTAAATCCCCGCCCTGTTTGCCCCCTCGCGCTTGCCATTGCCCGATGACAGGACTATAATCCCTCCATTCCGACGGAATTTGTGTGTTTTGCGAGGTGAGTTATGCCCACGTATACGTATCGCTGTGGAAAATGCGGCCACGAGTTCGATCATCGACAAAGTTTCAGCGATCCCTTTTTGACGATTTGCCCCAACTGCGAAGCAGAAGCCCTGCACCGGGTGTACAAGCCGGTAGGTGTGGTTTTCAAAGGCTCGGGCTTCTACGCCACCGACAACCGCTCGCCCTCCGGGCTAAACGGCAAACCGAAAAGCGGCGAGACCGAAAAAACCACCTCCGAATCGAGCACATCGAAGAGCAAATCCACCGAGAGTAAAGTCGCGGAATCGGCTTGATGGATGCTATCTACAACCCCATTGCGCCTCTCACTAGAGGCGTTTTTTGGTTAACTTATGACCACCCGGGCCATTCCGGGACGCCTCACTCCGGGCATTGCAGCTCGATGAAGTCCAACCACTCCAGGATTTGATCCTGGACGTGCATGTCCACCGGGTTCTCACCGATCAGCGCCGCGAAGGGCACGGCGTAGCGGTCGAGGACGAACAGCAGGGCTTCCCCCCTCCCTTCACCGGGGAGCAGGCGTTCATACAACCGGCTACCCTGCCGGCCCGGGTCGAGGAGCGGGATAACGGTCGGGGGGAGACGCCGGGCCGGGACCAGCATCCCTGCCGGCGCCGGGAGAACGATAACCGCCCTGGCGTTCTTCTCCCAGTAGTCATCGGTCCGCTCGGCAAAACTGGACAGCGCGGCCACCCCCTCGGCCACAGATTGCGGAAAGTAGAGCACCAGGTTGTAGCGCGAGCGGTACTGTGCCAGACTGACGCGGTAGCCATACGGAGATTCCAACTCCAATACGGGTGCAGGCGCTCGCGTCTCAACGGATTCAAAGGCAAACCAGGGCATAATCGGGGCAAATGTCCCCTGGGGAAGGGGATGGTTGTCAGCAGCAGAGGTGTGGCATTTGGTTTATGATAGGTGGAAGGAGTTTACCATGCGTGCGTCCCAAAAAACAAGCAACGCGCATAACGAATGGGAATTGGAGGCCGGAGCGTTGTTCCGCGCCTGCGATCCGGCCGCGCTCTCGTTCGAGACCACCGATGACCTGCCGGAGTTGAAGGAGTTCATCGGCCAGCCGCGGGCCTACCGCGGTCTGGAAGTGGGCAGCGAGGTGAGCGGCAGGGGGTTCAACATCTTCGTGATGGGGCTGCCCGCCTCGGGCCGCACCACTTTGAGCCGCGAATATCTGGAGCACAAGGCTGAAGACATGCCGGTGCCGGATGATTGGTGCTATGTGAACAACTTCGACGACCCGCACCGGCCGCGCGCGCTGCGCCTGCCGGTGGGCCGCGCCAACGAGTTGCGCAAAGACATGCAAACGCTGGTCAGCCGCTCCCGCCAGGAGATTCAGCGCGCCTTCGCCAGTGAGGAGTACCAGAAAGAGCACAACCGGCTGTTGGAAGAGCTGCAAAAAAACAAAGAAAAATCGCTGGCGCGGCTGCAAGCCTATGCCGCCAAATACAATTTCCTGATCGCGCGCACGCCGTTTGGGTTCGTGCTCGTCCCCGCGGTGGAGGGGCAGCCGCTCAAGCCGGAGGAAATCGAGAAACTCGATCCCGAAAAGCTGGAAAAACTCAAACAACTGGAAGCCAAAGTCAGCCAGGAGGTGAAGAAAACCCTGGAACAGGTGCGCCAGATGGAGCGCAAAACCCACGAAGAGATCCAGGAACTGGACACGCGCACCGTGTTGTTCGTAGTCGGGCACCTGGTGGAGGAAATCAAGGCCAGATATGAGGGGTTGGAGGGTGTGCTGGACTATCTGGACGCGGTGCAGGCCAATATCGTGGAGAACGTGGACCAGTTCCGCGCCCAGCAAAAAAACGGCAACGCGGCCGAACCCCTCGGGCAGCTGGCGCGGCGGGATTGGTTGGCGCGCTACGATGTCAACGTGATCGTGGACAATAGCGAATTGAAGGGCGCGCCCGTGATCGTCGAAACCCAGCCCTCCTACTCCAACCTGCTGGGGCGCATCGAACACCAATTCATGATGGGGGTCTCGCGCACCGATTTCACCATGATCCGCGCCGGCGCGCTGCACCGCGCCAACGGCGGCTACCTGATCCTGCCCATCCGCGATGTGCTGCTCAACCCCTACGCGTGGGAGGGCCTCAAACGCTCGCTGCGCGACGGCTGCATCCGCATCGTCGAGCTGGGCAACCAGCTCGGGCTGATCAGCACCACCACCCTGGAGCCGGAACCCATCCCGCTGAACATCAAAGTGGTGTTGGTCGGCACGCCGTTGTTGTACTACTTGCTGCGCCTGTATGACGAAGACTTCCCCAAGCTGTTCAAAGTGCGCGCCGAATTCACCTCCCTGATGGACCGCACCCCGGACACCGAACAGGAATACGCCATGTTCGTCAAATCCGTGGTTCACGAAAACGATCTGATGCCCTTCGACCGCGGCGCGGTGGCGCGCATCATCGAACACGGCTCGCGCATGGTGGCGCACCAACACAAGCTCTCCACCCGTTTCGGCCAGATCGCAGACCTGATCCGGGAGGCCGACTATTGGGCCAGGAAGAACAGCGGGCAGACCGTCACAGCCGGGGACGTGGAGCGCGCCATCGAAGAACACGTCTACCGCAACAACCTGCTGGAAGAGCGCATCCAGGAATTGCTCCAGGAGGGCACGCTGATGGTGGACACCGAAGGGGCCGCGGTGGGGCAGATCAACGCCCTCTCGGTGCTGATGCTGGGCGATTACGCGTTCGGGCGCCCCAACCGGGTGACCGCGACCGTGCAACCTGGCCGGGGTGGGGTGCTGGACATCGAGCGCAAAGCCGAGTTGGGCGGCGCGATCCACACCAAAGGCGTGCTGATCATCAACGGCTTCCTGGCCGGACGCTACGGGCGGCAGCAGCCCCTCAGCCTGTCCGCCAGCCTGACATTCGAGCAGTCCTACGAAGGGGTGGAGGGGGACAGCGCATCGGCAGCCGAGCTGCTGGCGCTGCTCTCCGCGCTGACCGGAATCCCCCTGCGCCAGGACATCGCCATCACCGGCTCGGTCAACCAGCACGGCCTGATCCAGCCCATCGGCGGGGTGAACGAGAAGATCGAGGGCTTCTTCGCCACCTGCAAACAGCGCGGCCTGACCGGCTCGCAGGGCGTGATCATCCCGCGGGCCAACGTCCGCAATCTGATGCTGCGCAAAGAAGTGGTGCAGGCCGTGGAGGCGGGGAAGTTCCATCTCTGGGCTATCGAAACCATCGACCAGGGCATCGAACTGCTCACCGGCCTGCCCGCGGGCGAATGGCAGGAGGACGGCTACCCCGAAGGCAGCTTCAACCACGCGGTGATGCAAAAGCTGGCAGCCTTCGCCCAAGCGGTGAAAGGCGCAGCGGAAGAGGACAAAGAGACCGAAGCCTACGGTGACAAAGGACTGGCCGTGCAACTCGAGGACATGGTGCGGGACGAAATGGGGCACTCGGAAGAGACAGAACGGATTCTTCGGGACTGGCCGCTGTAAACCGCGCGCCACAAAGGCAAGAGAAAAGCGCGGCATCCGCGAGGTGTACCGCGCTTTTCAGTGTTCAGTGTTCAGTTCAGTTTTCAGTGTTCAGTTTTCAGCATTCAGTGCCCCCAGTTCCCTCAGTTCCCCCAGTTCCCACGAGTTCCCACGAGTTCCCACCAGTTCCCACGAGTATCCCACGAGTATCCCCCCAGTTCCCTCAGTGCTCCCAGTGTTCAGTATTGGGCGGGCAAGACGAATTCTTAATACTCTCGTAATTTTCCGGTACTACAATGCAACAGTAACTCAAAGCATACACTCGCCGGAAAAACACGGATGAAAAAATGGCTGCTCCTTCTACTCGGGCTGGTGCTAACCGGCTGCACGGCTGCCAATAACCAGCCTCCAAGCTCCAGTCCTTCATCTTCGCCAACGCCCCCGCCGGAGGAGGTCGTTGTGGAACTGCCAAACTACGGCCCCGCGCCCGAACTGGAAAACGAAGTCTGGCTCAACGTGGACGGCCCCCTGCGCCTGGCCGATCTGCGCGGCAAGGTGGTCGCGCTGGAGATGTGGACGTTCGGTTGAATCAATTGCCAGCGCGTGATTCCCTCGTTGAGGGAATGGCACTACAAGTACAAAGACCAGGGGCTGGTGATCATCGGCAACCACTACCCGGAATTCAACTACGAGCGCGACCTGGACAACCTGAAAGAAGCCATTGTCCGTCTGGACGTGCCCTACGCGGTGGCGCAGGACAACGACCGCAAAACCTGGGGCGCGTACAACAACCGCTTCTGGCCCACCCTCTACCTGATCGACAAAAACGGCAACATCCGCTACCAGCACATCGGCGAGGGCGCCTACGCGGAAATCGAAGCCGCCATCGTCGCCCTGCTCAACGAACCGTATCCGTGAAGATCAGGGAGCAGCCGGCAAGTGGAAGGACGCCCCCCACTCTCCATCCTTCGACTTCGAGCGGCCGGAGTTCGGTACGAACTCTCCCCGCCCTTCGCTCAGGATGCAATCCCCAATACCCAGTTACCTAATATCCAATATCCAATTCCCATCCTTCGACTACAGGCTCACTCCGTTCGCCTTCCGCTCAGGATGTAATTACCCAGTTACCCAATTACCCAATTACCAATACCCACTACCCCCCAACCCAAACCATGATCAAAATCCCCCCCTCCGAAATCACCCCTGAACACGTCTACCTCAACCGACGGGCGTTTTTGAAAAGCCTGGGCGTGGTCTCGACCGGCGCGGCTCTGCTGGCCGCGTGCGCACCTTCTACCACCTCCGCGCCAGACGCACAACCCTTCGTAGACGACGGCCTCCCCCCCAGCGCCAGCGCGGACACCGACGAACTGGGCGACCCGCTCAACTCGTTCTTCGAAATCACCAACTTCAACAACTACTACGAATTCTCGATTGACAAACAAAAGGTCGCCAGCCTCTCCAGAGATTTTGCCACCTCACCGTGGACTGTCCAGGTGGGCGGGCTGGTGAACAACCCCAAGACCTTCGATATCGACGATCTGCGCACCATGTTCGACCAGGAAGAGCGCATCTACCGTTTGCGCTGCGTCGAAGGCTGGAGCATGGTGATCCCCTGGCTGGGATTCCCGCTCGCCAGGCTGCTGGAGGTGGTGCAACCGAAGGCCGCGGCCAAATACGTGCGCTTCGAGGCCCTGCTCGACCCGGCACGTATGCCCGGACAAAGATCCCGCTGGTATGACTGGCCCTACGTTGAGGGGCTGCGTCTGGACGAAGCCATGCACGATCTGACCATCCTGGCGACCGGCCTGTACGGCAAGAACCTGCTGCCTGCCAACGGCGCGCCCCTGCGCCTGGTGGTGCCCTGGAAATACGGCTTCAAGAGCATCAAAGCCATCGTCAAAATCGATCTGGTGGAAGAACAGCCCGTCTCTCTCTGGATGAAAGCCGCGCCCAACGAATACGGCTTCTACGCCAACGTCAACCCGGAAGTGCCCCACCCGCGTTGGTCCCAGTCCACCGAACGCCGCATCGGAGAATTAGGCCGGCGCCCCACCCTGATGTTCAACGGCTACGCCGAAGAAGTCGCCCACCTCTACGAAGGCATGGACTTACAGGTGAATTACTGATAGGACTTGAAAAGTTGCACCCAGACCTCACAGGTCTCAAAGCGCATGGAGATGCCCGGATGCAATCTATTTTGGGTAAAATCTTCCTGCATCGTGTGGTAGTAGACCTGTGAGGTCTCAACTGCGTAAGTACTGTTACTGAATCACTCTACTTCCTACGTTCCCCCCTCCTATGCCCCGCAACAGACAACGCCACCTCCCTATCCTGCGCATCCTGACCCACGCGGGCGCGCTCCTCCCGCTCGCCCTGATCGTGTTCGACGCCTTCACCCGCGGCCTGACCGTCAACCCCATTCAGGATATCACCTTCCGTACCGGCAGGGCCACCCTCAGGCTGTTGGTGCTCACGCTGGCCTGCACCCCGATCTACACCTTGTTCAAATACCCCCCGGTGCTCAAAGTGCGGCGCACCCTGGGGTTATACGCCTTCTTCTACCTCAGCCTGCACCTCTCGATCTTCATCTTCGACAACGCGCTGACTTTTGACTACCGTTTCAACCCCGCATACTTGCAAGAAGCCATTTTCGAGAAACGCTACGCGCTGGTGGGCTTTTCTGCCTTTCTGGTCTTGCTCCCGTTGGCGATCACCTCCACCAAAGGCTGGCAGCGGCGGCTGGGCAAAAATTGGAAACGGCTGCACAAAGGCGTTTACCTGGCGATCCTGCTGGGAATCGCCCATTTCACCTGGGTGGTCAAATCGGACGTGCGCCGGCCCCTGGCGTGGGGCGCGGTGGTGGTCATCCTGCTGGCCCTGCGGCTGCCGGTGGTCAAGGCGTTTTTCCGCAAATTTCCCCCTGGTTCGAGAAAACGCGGCCCGGCAGCCCGGTTGTTGGCCGCCAAAGATTCGGTCAAAAAACTCCCCTCTTCGAGCAACTGATCACCTGTCGGTGGTATAATCAGCCCACACACGACCGGGGCCAGCAGCTTTTTCTTCAGGAGGCTGCTTCTTTTGTTTTTTAACCCTTAAAAATTCTCCGGCGCGGCGGCTCCGCGCGGCCGGTAAAAGGGAGAATCACGTTCAATGGACTTACACGAGTACCAATCCAAGAAAATTTTTTCCAAATATGGCGTCCCGATCCCGCACGGGAAAGTAGCGGCTACCCCCTCCGAAGCCAGAGTGATCGCAGATGAAATGGGTGGCCGCGTTGTGGTTAAAGCACAGGTGTTGACTGGCGGCCGCGGCAAAGCAGGCGGCATCAAAATCGCCGACTCCGCGGAAGAAGCCGAAAAGCTGGCCGCAGAGATTCTGGCGATGACCATCAAAGGACTGCCGGTGCGTAAAGTGCTGCTCGACCCGGTGGCGAACATCACCAGCGAAATCTACCTGGGCATTACCAACGACCGGGCGGCGCGCAAACCCGTTCTGATGGCCTCCTCCGAGGGGGGCGTGGACATCGAGGAAGTTGCCCGCCAAACCCCGGAAAAGATCATCCGCACCCACATCGACCCCTGGATGGGGCTGCGCGTCTACCAGGCGCGGGACGTGGCTATCGGGATCGATCTACCGCGCGCCTACTGGAGCGAATTTGCCCGCATCGCCATTGCCCTGTGGAATGCGTACCGCCACAGCGACGCCACCCTGGCCGAGATCAACCCGCTGGTCATCACCGGCGAAGAGCAACTGTTGGGCGTGGATGGCAAAATGTCCATCGACGATAACGCCCTCAGCCGCCATCCCGATCTGGCCGAGATGCGCGACCTGGACGTGGAGAAACCCTCCGAAATCGAGGCACAAAAATACGGGCTTTCGTTCATCGAGCTGGAGGGCAATATCGGCTGTATGGTGAACGGGGCCGGGCTGGCCATGACCACCATGGACATCATTAAACTGCACGGCGGCGAACCAGCCAACTTTTTGGATATTGGCGGCGGCGCGGGCGCGGAGAAAGTGGCCGCCGCGCTGCGCATTATCCTGGGGGAGAAAAATGTGGATGCGATCCTGATCAACATCTTCGGCGGCATCACCCGCTGTGACGATGTGGCACGCGGCATCCTGGCGGCCATGGAACAGGTCGAAGTCAAGGTGCCGATGATCGCCCGCCTGGTGGGCACCAACGCCGAACAAGGCCGCCAGCTTCTGGCCGAGGCCAACATGATCACCGCCGAAACCCTGACGGAAGCCGCCCAAAAAGCCGTCGCCGCGGCGAAAGGAGCCTGAACGCCATGAGCATTTTGATCGACAAAAACACCCGCCTGGTCGGCCAGGGGATTACGGGCCGGCAGGGGCTTTTTCACGCCCGCCTGATGCAGGCCTACGGCACCAACCTGGTCGCCGGAGTCACCCCCGGAAAAGGCGGCCAATGGATTCTGGACGATAAAGTGCCGGTTTTCGACTCGATGAAAATCGCGGTAGAGGCCACCGGCGCCAACACCAGCGTGATCTTCGTCCCGGCGCGCTTCGCGGTGGACTCGATCTACGAGGCCGCGGACGCTGGCGTTGAACTGATCGTCTGCCTGACGGAATGGATCCCGATTCTGGACATGATGCGTGTGCGCGCCTATCTCGACCAAAAGGGGGTGCGGCTGGTGGGGCCAAACTGCCCCGGTATCATCACGCCGGGCGAGGCAAAAGTGGGCATCATCCCCGGCGACATCGCCATTCCCGGCAACGTCGGCGTGGTCTCCCGCTCGGGAACGCTGACCTACGAGGTGTTGTACGCCCTCAAACAGGCCGGCATGGGGGCCAGCACCTGCGTGGGTATCGGGGGCGACCCGGTGCGGGGA
>Ga0256830_1002057_pt1 | contig 13603 bp, 11 predicted proteins | sample 128326metaG_FD_190537 | JGI IMG/M metagenome (GOLD analysis project Ga0256830, IMG submission 190537) | Hydrothermal vent microbial communities from Lau Basin, Pacific Ocean - 128-326 | ecosystem: Environmental > Aquatic > Marine > Hydrothermal vents | place: Pacific Ocean: Lau Basin | collected...
TACCCCTGGTGGGGGTGGATCACCTGGAGGCCCATGTCTTCTCCATCTTCCTGGAAAGGGAGGTGGCCTTTCCCTTCGTGGGTCTGGTGGTCTCCGGGGGGCACACCTCCCTCTTTCTGGTGGAGGACTACGGTCGTCTGGCCCTGGTGGGCCAGACCCGGGACGACGCCGCGGGGGAGGCCTTCGACAAGGTGGCCAAGCTCCTGGGCCTGGGCTATCCCGGCGGCCCCGTCATAGACCGCATGGCCAGGGAGGGAGACCCCGGTGCCATAGATTTTCCCCGTCCCATGCTGGGGAAGGGTTGGGACTTCAGCTTCAGTGGTCTGAAAACCGCCGTGGTCCAGTACGTGAGGGAGCAGGGGGAGAGGGTGAAGGACCGGCGGCACCTGGTGGATCTGGTGGCCTCTTTCCAGCAGGCGGTGGTGGATGTCCTGGTGGGCAAGACGGTGGACGCCGCCCGGAGACTGGGAGTGCCCAGGATAGTGGTGGCGGGGGGCGTGGCGGCCAACTCGGCCCTGAGAATGACCATGGAGTCCAGGGCGAAAGAGGAAGGCATGGAGGTCCATTTTCCTCCCCTCTCCCTGTGCATGGACAACGCCGCCATGGTGGCCTTTGTGGCTTCCTACCGGTTTGCCAGGGGGGAGCGTCACTCCCTGGATCTGGATGTCTCCTCCCGGGCCAGGTATCCCCGGGTGGAACCGTGAAGGTGGAGTGGTATCAGGGACACGGCCTGGTGAGGCCCCTGGCCCTCTGGAGGGAAGGGGAGAGGAGCCTGGTGGTGAGGTGGAAGCCCCTGGCCATTCGGAGGGACCAGGAGAACCGGGAGTACAGGGAGTTTGCCGTGGAGCTGGAGGACGGCTCCGTTTACAGGATCTCCCTCCATCCGGGGGATGTGACCATCATCATGCCTGTACCCCGGGGCTGGTGCTTCTGAGGCATTTGCTTTTTCAGGCCCGGCAGGTGGCCATGGAGGAGGGTCTCTCCCTGTAGAAGGAGGAGACAGGATGAGAAGGTGGAACGGCTGGGGGGAAGAGGGGATCACCTACCCGGTCCATGAACTCGCTGTGAGGTTCCTGTTGGAGAGGGTGGGCCCTTCCACTCCCCCTGCCCCGATGGGTCTGGAGGATCTCCTGACCAGGGTGGGGGAGGGGAGGGTGGAAACCTTTCCGTGCTCCACCTCTGACCCCTTCCAGAGGCTGGTCCACTCCTTCGGCCAGAGCTTTCCCGACTGGCTCAAGTTCCGCATGGGTCTGGAGTTCAGGACCCCCGACCTAGTGGCCTTCCCCGGGGAGGAGGGGGAGGTCCTGGAGATAGTGGATGCGGCCAGGAGGGAGAGAGTGGTCCTCATTCCCTACGGTGGAGGGACCTCCGTGGTGGGCCACCTGGAGGTCCTGGACTATGAAAGACCCGTGGTCTCCGTGGATCTATCCCGAATGAAAGGGCTCCTGGAGCTGGATGAGAGATCAGGGGTAGCCCTCCTGGAGGCGGGGGCCACAGGCCCCCAGGTGGAGATGGCCCTAGGGGAGAGGGGCTACACCCTGGGCCACTTTCCCCAGTCCTTCCAGTTCTCCACCCTGGGGGGATGGGTGGCCACCAGGTCTTCAGGCCAGTTTTCCCTGAAGTACGGAAAGATAGAGAGGCTATTCCTGGGGGGCAGGTTGGTTTCTCCGGAGGGCCTCTATCAGGTTCACCCTCATCCAGGGGCGGCCACGGGTCTGGACATGAAGGACGTCATCCTGGGATCTGAGGGAAGGATGGGCATCATCACCCGTTGCCTGATGAAGGTCTCCAGGGTTCCCGAGAAGGAGGTGGTGGAAGGGGCCCTTCTGCCCGATGATGCCAGGGGCATGGAGGCCGTGAGGCTTCTGGCCCAGGCCGGGGTTCCCCTCACCATGCTCAGGCTCAGCCTTTCCAGGGAGACGGAGTGCGTGCTGGCCCTCACCGCCCACAAATGGTGGTTTGGCCTCCTGGAGAGGTACCTGGAGTGGAGGAAGCTCCCTTCCACCAGGGCCCTCTTGCTCTTTGCCGCTTCAGGTTCGGCCAGGGACGTGGAACTGGCCCTCTCCCGTGTCCGGAGGGTGGTGAAGGGTTTGGGAGGAATACTCTTGGGCAGCCTCCCGGGAAAGAGATGGAAGAGGGACCGGTTTCTCCTTCCCTACCTGAGGAACACCCTGTGGGAGATGGGCTACGGGGTGGACACCCTGGAGACGGCCGCCCTGTGGGAGATGGTGCCGGAACTGGTGACCAGGATAGAAAAGGCCCTGGAGGGGGCCTATGCCTTTTCCCATCTCTCCCATGTCTATCCCACGGGCTCCAGTATCTACACCACCTTCATCTTTCCCCTCTCCAGGGATCCCTTGGAGAACCTGGAGAGGTGGAGAACCTTCAAGGGACGGGCCAGCCAGGCCATTGTGGAAGGGGGAGGGGTCATAAGCCACCATCACGGGGTGGGACTGGACCACAAGCCCTATCTGGAGAGGGAGAAAGGGAAGTTGGGCCTCAAGGTCATGAGAGGGGTGATCAAAGAGTTTGATCCCTACGGGATCATGAACCCGGGGAAGCTGGTGGAGTGATGTCCAGGAAAGAGGTCCTGGAGGCCATAGAAGAGCAGGGGAGTTTCGACCTAGTGGTGATAGGCGGGGGGATCACAGGGGCGGGGGTACTGAGGAGGGCGGCCCGGGAGGGTCTCAAGGCCCTTCTCCTGGAGCAGATGGACTTCTCCTGGGGCACCTCCAGCCGCTCGGGCAAGCTGGTCCACGGGGGGCTGAGGTACATAAAACAGGGACAGCTGGCCCTCACCTACCACGCTGTTAGGGAGAGGGAGAGGCTCCTTGGAGCTTACAGGAGGCTGGTTTTTCCCCTGAAATTCGCCATTCCCCTGGAGAAAGGAAAACCCTTCCGCCGCCTCCTTTACAGGGTAGGGCTCACCCTCTACGATCTCTTTGCGGGCAGAAAGTACAGCTCCTTTCAGAGTGTAGAGGAGCTTCATGGGGAGTTCCCCTTCATAAAGAGGGGGCTTGCCGGGGCCTACACCTTCTATGACGCCGAGACCGACGATGCCAGGCTCACCTTCCAGGTCATACTGGAGGCTAGGGCCCTGGGGGCCCTGGCCCTCAATTACGCCCGGGTGGTGGAGATTCTCAGGGATGGCCGGGGCAGGGTGAGGGGAGTGGTCTTTAAGGACCTTCAGGGGGGAAAAACCCACCAGGTGGGGACGGAGGTGGTGGTGTCGGCCACAGGGGCGTGGACGGACGCCTTGGATCCCTCCGTTCCTATGAGGCGGCTGAAGGGGAGCCACCTGGTTCTGCCCGCTTCCAGGCTGGCCTTTCCCTTCGCCTGCGCCCTGATCCACCACCGGGACGGAAGGCCCCTCTACGCCCTCCCCTGGGAGGGAGCCACCCTGGTGGGGACCACGGACATAGACTTCCAGGGGAGCCTGGACCGGGAACCCAGTATCTCTCCCCGGGAGGTGGAGTATCTCTTTGAGGCCCTGACCCACTGGTTCCCCGGGGCGGAGGTGGGTCCTGAAGACGTGATCTCCACCTTCTCCGGGGTGAGGGGAGTGATGGACACGGGAAAGAAGGACCCCTCCAGGGAGACCAGGGACTACATCCTGAAGGAGAGGGGAGGGCTGGTGTCGGTGACGGGGGGCAAGCTCACCACCTTCGACTACGTGGCCAAAAGGATCATGGGCAAGGTCTCAAGGCTCCTGGGCTCCAGGAGGGTGAAAGAGAAGGCCCGGCCGTTGCCCTGGGAGGGAGGTTCCCGGGAGGATCTGGAGGAGTTCCTCTGCCGTTTCCATACCCTGGTGGGGGAGGGGAACCTGGAGGCGGCGGAGCTGGAGATGCTGGTGAGGCTGGGCTCGGTGGTCCATCTCCACGATCTCCTCCTCCGCAGAAGCAGGGTGGGGCTCCTCAGGAGGGATGGCGGACTCCCCCTCCTGGAGGCCCTCAAGGAGCCTCTGAAGAGGGGGCTGGGCTGGGATGAAAAGAGATGGGAGGAGGAGGTGGCCCTCTACAGGGAGACCCTCAAGAACTACCGCATAGGTGAAGGGAATGGGTAAGTACCTCCTGTCCATAGACGCAGGCACCCAGAGCCTCAGGGCCATGGTCTTCGACGCCGGGGGCGGGGTGGTGGCCGGGGAGAAGGTGGTCTATCCCCAGGCCTACTTCTCCGTGAGGCCGGGGTTTGTGGAGAAGGAGGCGGAAGACTACTGGGAGGCCCTGGTGGAGGCCTGCAGGGGTGTATGGAGCCAGGGTGTATCTCCCGGGGACATCCTTTCCCTGTGCATCACCACCCAGAGGGCCACCACGGTCCTCCTGGACGGGGATGGAAGACCGGTGAGGCCCGCCGTACTGTGGCTGGATCAGAGACAAGCCTCCAGGATTCCCGCCATGGGCCTGTACCGCCTCCTCTTCGGTCTGGCGGGCGCCTGGGAGGCCGTGAGGTACTTCCAGAGACGGGCCCTGGTCAACTGGGTGAGGGAAAAGGAGCCCCTGGTGTGGGAAAGGACCAGGCACGTCACCTTTCTCTCGGGCTACCTCAACTACAGGCTCACGGGGGAGTTGGTGGATTCCACAGCCTCCCAGGTGGGGTACCTGCCTTTCGACTTCAAGGGACAGAAGTGGGAGAGGGAGGGACACTGGAAGTACAGGGCCGTTCCCGTGGATCCCGGGATGCTGCCCCTCCTCCGGAAGCCCGGGGATATCCTGGGAGAGGTAGGGGAAGATGCCGCCAGGGCCACGGGACTCCTGGCGGGTACTCCCGTGATTTCCGGGGCTTCAGACAAGGCATGCGAAATCCTGGGATGTGGAGTGGTGAACCCGGAGCAGGCCTGTTTAGGGTATGGCACCACCGCCACCATCAGCGTCAACACCCCTAGGTACTTCGAGCCCATGAGGTTCTCCCCCGCCTATCCCAGCGCCATCCCTGGGCAGTACAACGTGGAGTACCAGGTGTTCCGGGGGTTCTGGCTGGTTACCTGGTTCAAGGAGCAGTTTGCCAGGATAGAGAGCGAGAAGGCCCGGGCCATGGGTATGAAACCCGAGGAGCTCCTGGAGGAGCTGGCCAGGGAGGTGCCGGCAGGCTCCCATGGCCTGGTTCTTCAGCCCTTCTGGACCCCGGGGATCAAGTATCCAGGCCTCAATGCCAAGGGGTGCATGGTGGGATTCAGCGATGTCCACAAGAAGGAGCATATCTACAGGGCCATTATAGAGGGCCTCATCTTCGCCCTGAGGGAGGGAAAGGAGATGCTAGAGAAGAGGGGGCGCCTGGCCATAAGAGAGCTCTACATTGCGGGAGGGGGGGCCAGCAGTCCCCTGGTGGCCCAGTGCACGGCGGACATCATGAACCTCCCCGTTGTAAGGCCCCGGCACCACGAGACGTCGGCCCTGGGAGCGGCCATCCTCTCTTCCGTGGCTATAGGGGTTTACCAGGGCATCCATGAGGCGCTAAAATCCATGACGGGAAGGGGAGAGACCTTCGAGCCCCGGGCGGACAACGTCAGGATCTACCAGGCCCTCTACACCCGGGTTTTCAAGAGGCTCTTCAGGAGGCTCCGGGACGTCTACAGGGAGGTGGATGCCATCTTCCACCAGGGGGAGGGAGAAGGCCAGCCTTCCACCGCTGGCCCCAAAATAGATGGGCGGAGGGATGGAGTATGATCTTTGAGTACACATCACCCAACGACACGGTTTTTACCGTGAGGAACGTCCTGGTGAAGTTCGGCGAGGGGGTGGCAGCCGAGGTGGGATACGAGGCCAGGAGGCTGGGCATGACCCGGGCCCTCATCGTCACCGACCGGTACATCGCCGAGAATACGGAGATGCCCCAGATGATCAAGGGCCATCTGGAAAGGGCGGGAGTAGGGGCGGACATCTACCAGGATACCCCCATAGAGCCCGTGGACACCGGGGTCCTGAGGGCCATAGACTTTGCCTCCCAGGGGAACTATGACGGATTCATTGGTCTGGGAGGGGGGTCCTCCATAGATACGGCTAAGATGATCAACCTCTACACCACCCATCCCACAGAGGATTTCAAGGACTACATAGCCCCGCCCACAGGGGGAGGCAAACCCGTCCCCGGGCCCCTGAAGCCCCTCATCGCCATTCCCACCACGGCGGGCACGGGGAGCGAGAACACCCCCGTGGCCATCGTGGACCTGGAGAAGGAGCAGCTCAAGGTGGGCATCTCCCATCCCTATCTGTTGCCCGACTTCGCCCTCCTGGATCCCGTCCTCACGGTGACCCTGCCCCCTTACTACACGGCCTCCACGGGCATGGACGCCCTCCTCCACTCCATAGAGGCCTACACCAGCATCCCTTACTACGCCAGGGTGAGGCCCCGGTCCCCCGAGGCCCGGCCCGTCTATGTGGGCTCCAACCCCGTCTCCGATCTCTTTGTAGAGAAGAGCATAGAGCTCATAGGCAAATACCTGAGGAAAGCCTACCATAATCCCCATGATCTGGTGGCCCGCCATTGCATGCTCCTGGCGGCCCATCTGGGCGGGGCCTTTGGTAACGCCGGGGTCCACATTCCCCATGCCCTGGCCTATCCCATTGCCGGCAGGAACCACGACCTGCCCCACGGCGTAACCGTCTGCCTCACGGCACCAGCAGCCCTGGAGTTCATCCTCCCCGCCGCCAGGGAGAAGCTGGCCCGGGTGGCCCAGTTGCTGGGGGAGGACACCCAAGGCCTCTCTCTGGAGGAGGCGGCCCTTCTGGCCAGGGAGGCCGTGGTGAGTCTCATGATGGACGTGGACTTCCCCTCGGGCCTGGAGGAGGTGGGATTCACCGCCGAAGACATAGACGGGCTGAGCCAGGGGGCCATGAAGATCCAGAGGCTCCTGAGCTGCAGTCCCAGGAGGGTCACCCTGGAGGACGTGAAGAAGATCTACTACCAGAGCATGAAGAACTGGTAATCCATTCCCTGGGCCCAGAAAAGGGGCGGGGAGTTTCTCGCCCCTGACCCATCAAAAGGAGTAATTCAAGTGGAGCTTCTCGGGGTATTTCACCGAGAAGGTGTAGCTCACCCGGGCCTTGCCGTGGGGGGGCACCGTCACCATCCACTTGAGGAATCCCTTTTCTTTGTCAGGCTCCACAGGGGGCTGGGCCCCCTTGAACTTCACCTGTATCCTCTCATCCTGGGAGACGGGAATCCTCTCCACCACCTCCACCTTTTTGGCCCTGGGTCCCATATTGGTGATGGTGGTCTGGTAGGCCACGGTGATCTCCACCTTGCCCCCGAACTTCTTGTCCAGGAAGCGCCTGGTCTGGACCCGCTTCACCTTCAGGGTCTGGTCCCTGCCGAAGGAGAGCCTCAGGGGTGGCTTGAAGGTGAGATAGGTCTCTCCCACCAGGCTGGGACCCTGATAGAGCTGCATTTTGCCGGGAGGAAGGATCTGGGGAAGAGTCTCTATGGTGGCCACTACGTACACGGCGGGATGGGCCACGGCATAACAGAAACGCTCCACTTTGGGGGTGAGACTCCACTCCTTCACCTTTACCAGGTTGTCCTTTCCCGATTCCAGGGAGAGGGTGCCGGGGGGAGTGTAGAGGGCCACTCCTTCCAGGAGGGTATAGCTGGCTTCCTCTGAGGGCGCCATTTTCTCCTTGGCCATGCCCTTGGCCGCCAGGGGCATGGCCCTCATTATTCTCACGGGCTGGACGGGTCTGAGATAAAGGGGAGTGGGCCTGGGAGGATTCACCCTGCCCCGGGGTTGGGCCGTGGAAAGGACCACATTAACCCCTTTCCAGTCCATGCCCATCTCCTGATGGACCCGGGCCATGAACTGGAGATGCACCCGGTCTCCCGTGAGTCGGGCGGAATAGGTGGGTTTCCAGTAGGCGTTTTTTACCCTGTATGCCACCTGTACAGCAGCAGGGGAGTCACCCTTCACCAGGGCCATGAGCCTCCATTTGTGGGATCTGCGCCAGGTCTCCAGCCCTTTCTCCTTCTGGGCCAGCTCCTTTTTGACCCTTTCCATCTCCAGGGAGAGGGAGGTCATTTTCGAGACCATGGCCTGGACCCTGTTCATGGTCTCCCTCCACGGCAGCCTCTCCCACCATCCCTGGCCTTTTTCTTTTTCCGTGTTTAGAAGGCCTTTGAGAAAGGCCTTCTGGGCCTGGAGGCCCTCCAGCCTTCCCTTAAGTCTCGTCACTTCCCCTTTCAGTTTCTCCAGCTGGGGATCGTCTTTCACTTCCTGGATGCGGACCTCCACCAGCTCCAGGGGTTTGGATATCTGGACTTCTACTGAGTCTTTGAAGATATCGGCGGGGAGATACCCCAGGGACACCACTCCATTACTGGGGGTCACCTTGCCCTGCCACAGGAGGGTGGCGGAGGAGGGATAAAAGGTGACCCTTTTCAAAACCAAAGAGGCCCAAGCCCTGGTGGTCATCACCAGAAAAAGGACCAGGGATAAGGCCAGAAGGATCCTACTCTTCTTCTCCATTTTTCTCCCTCCCCAGAGAGTTTCTGGATATGAGCTCCGATAGGGACGAGATGCGGTCTATGAAGAGGATGCCTTCCAGGTGGTCGATTTCGTGCTGGAGAGCAATGGCCTCCAGGTTCCTGGCCTCAATCTCCACTTCCCTCTCCTGGGGAGTCCATCCTTTGACCACCACTTCCCTGGGTCTTTTCACAAAGGCCACGTAGTCCGGAAGGCTCATACACCCTTCCCTGGTCACTTTCTCCCCTTGGGCGTGGACGATGACAGGGTTGATAAGGATGAGTTTCCCGTGGTTGGCCCGCTTATAGTGGGGGTTCCGGGTGACGTCCACGATGATGAGCCGTACAAGCTCGCCGATTTGAGGGGCCGAGATGCCGATGCCATGGGGTGCGGAGTACATGGTCTCTTCCAGGTCTCTCACGACCCGGAGCACATCCTCGCTCAATTCGGTTATTTCCCTACTCTTTTCCCTGAGAAGGGGGTTGGGATAAGTGATGATTTTTCTCACGCTCATAGATTCACATCCTGGCCGTGGGGATCTCCCGGAGGTTGATATCCACCTCCAGTTCCTTGGCTGTCCCCTGGAGGGCCTCTTTGAACTCGTCCATGTCCGTGGTGGGAGGCACGTCTATCTCCAGGATCATGGCATAGATGTTGCCTTCTTCCCGCTTGATCACCTTGGTCTTCACATCGGCGATGTTTATCCCTCTTTCGGCTATGATGTTGGACACTTTGTATACAATGCCTATCTTGTCCGCCCCGAAGACGGTCACTATGCACCTCTGGGCCTGGTCCCATTTGCTGGTGTCCAGTTCCTGATCGTCCACTTCATTGACGGTGATCCTTAAGCCCAGCTCCCGGCCGACCTCTTTCAGCTTCTCCTGGAGAGAGTCCCTGTCCACTCCCGGCCCGGGTTCTATGATGAGAATCATGGCGAACTGGTTCTTCAGGATGGTCATGCTGGAGTCTTCAATGTTGCATCCCAGCTGGAAGAGTACCTTGGAAACGCCAGCCACGATACCGGGCCTGTCCCTTCCCACAGCGAAAATCACCAGATGGCTCATTTCTTCACCCCCTCTTTCGTTCTGGAGACTCTACCAAGAGATGCCTTTTATTGGCAATAAGGGCGTAGGTGCCCTTTTATCTCGGGCTTGAACCATGCCATTCCTCTAACTTGACATTAGAATATTCGAATATTATAAAGATTCCAGAAACCAGAGGACCCCAGAAGGGCCCCGTGGAGGGGTAGGATGGCCAGAACGGCGGAAGTACCCCAAGATCTTGGTTCCTTCCTTGCTTCACTGTTGGAATCGGGAGCAGTGGACGCCCTCATGTGCCCCAAGTTCCTTTCCGAAGGGAAGGTGGCCCATGCTCTGATTCCCCGGAATGGAAGCAGGGAAGGACTGGCACCCCTTTTCCCCTTCATGCCTGCCAATGGGGGGAGGGTGGTTTCCCGATTCACTACTGAGGACCCTGTGGACAGGCCCGTGGCTGTGGTCCTGAGACCTTGCGAGATCCGGGCCCTGGTGGAGCTGGTGAAGCTGGAGCAGGCCCATCTGGAGAACCTCTACATCATTGGCCTGGAGTGCGGCGGGGTCTATCCCATGGAGAAGATGACTAAGGAGAAGGGAGAGACCCATGGGGAGGCCTATCTTGATGCCCTGAGAAAGGGCCAGGTGCCCCAGGGTGTTCGTGAAGTCTGCAGGGCCTGTGACCTCTTCCAGCCCACGGGGGCCGACGTGGTGATCTCGATCATTGGCCGGGACAAACCTCAGGTGGCCTTTCTCACCGAGAAGGGGCTGGAGCTGGCCTCCAAAATAGGGCTGGAAACCCAGGAGGGGGAGGTCTTCACCCCCCAGTCCCAGGCCCTCCTGGAGGCCAAAGCGGCCAACAAGACCAAGCTCCTGGAGTCAATGAAGGAGAGGATAAAGGGATACCAGGGGCTCCTGGAAGTCTTTGGTAAGTGTATAGGTTGCCACAACTGCTCCAAGGTGTGCCCCATCTGCTACTGCAAGGACTGTTTCTTCGAGTCGGCCACCTTCGACTACGAGCCCCTGAGCTATACCCAGAGGGTGGATAAGAAGGGGGCCCTGAGGGTGCCCATGGACACCATCTTGTTCCATCTGGGGCGCATGACCCACATGGCCACCTCCTGCGTGGCCTGCGGCATGTGCGAGGATGCCTGTCCCATGGGTATTCCTGTGGCCCAGGTCTTCAAGACGGTGGGGGCCGACGTCCAGGAGCTCTTCGAGTACCTCCCGGGCCGGAGTCTCCAGGAGGAGTTGCCCCTCACCACCTACAGGCCCGTGGAGTTCACCGAGGTGGAGGAATAAACCATGGAAGCCAGAGGGCTGCTTAAAGAGCTGCTGGAGATGCCCGGGGGAGACCAGATCCTCAAGTGCATCCAGTGCGGTACCTGTTCCGGGTCCTGTCCCATGTACCAAGCCATGGACTATGGTCCCCGGCGTCTCTTTGCCATGGCCAAGGGGGGAGACTTTGACGAGGTCTTTCGGTCCAACACCTACTGGATCTGTGCCTCCTGCTACTTCTGCACCGTGCGCTGTCCCAGGGGCATAAAGATCACCGACATCATGTACGCCCTGAAGCGCATGGCCGTGGCCCGGGGTTACACCCCCAGGGAAAAATCCGCCTACATGTATCAGGCCTTCAAAGAGACGGTGGAGCAGTACGGCCGCCTATCCGAGGCCCGGATGATGCAGAAGTACCTCACCAAGGCTCCCATGGACGCTATTAAAAACGCCTCCCTGGGGTTGAAGCTCCTTTTGAAAAAGCGGATGGAATTCAAAGTGGAGCCTGTGAAAAACCCTGGAACCTTCAAGGCCATGCTGGAGAAGGCCAGGGAACTGGCCCATGAAGGGTCCTCCCAGGAGGGGGAGGTTCAGTGGAGTCCGGAGGAGGCATAGGCCATGAAGACGGTATTCTATCCCGGATGCACCCTGAAGTCGGCGGCAGGTTACCAGGAGTCCATAGAGGCTGTTCTGGAAGCCCTGGAGATGGAGGTCCCTGAAGTAGAGGACTGGAACTGCTGCGGTGCCACGGCCTACTTCAGCCTGGACGAGATGGCGGCCCTGGTACTCCCCGCCCGGGTCATGGCCATTGCCGAGGAGATGGGGGCGGACCAGGTGGTCACGCCCTGCAATGCCTGTTACGCCACCCTGAGAAAGGCCAGGGCCATCCTGGCGGAAGAAGAGGACCTAAAGGAGAAGGTGAACAAGGCCCTGGGGGTAGAGGGGAAGCTCTACAGGGGCAGGATCCAGGTGAGGCACCTCCTGGACTTCTTCATGGAACCCCAGGTACGGGATACGTGGAAGGCCAGGATCCAGCGCCCATTAAAAGGCCTATCCGTGGCCCCTTACTACGGCTGTCAGTACACCCGCCCCCAGACCGATGGCGAGGATCATCCCGAGCGTCCCGTCACCCTGGATCTATTTTTAGAGGACCTGGGGGCCCGGGTGGTGGACTTCACCGCCAAGACCTACTGCTGCGGGGCGGCCCAGATGGTGGCCCACGAGGATGCCTGCCTGCCCCTGGTGAAGAGGATCCTTCTGGATGCCAGACAGAAGGGGGCCCAGGCCGTGGTGGCCATCTGTCCCCTGTGCCAGTTCAACCTGGATGCTCCCCAGGCCAAGCTCAACATAGGTGAAATGCCCGTGGTCTACTTCACCCAGCTCCTGGGACTGGCCATGGGCCTGGAGGAGAGGAACCTGGGGCTCAAGAAGCTCCTGGTTCCCTTCAAGGTGGCCCTGTGATGGAGGGAGGAGTCATGGCCAGAAGGGACGAGGCCAGAGTGGGTGTCTATATCTGCCACTGTGGAATCAACATCTCCTACAAGGTGGATATAGAGGAGGTGGTGGAGTTCGCCTCCCGTTTGGAGCACGTGGTGGTGGCCCGGGATTACAAGTTCATGTGCTCCAACATAGGCCAGGAGCTCATCATCAACGACATCAAGGAGTACAATCTCAACAGGGTGGTGGTGGCCTCCTGCTCCCCCAGGATGCACGAGAAGACCTTCCGCAACGCCTGCAAGAAGGCGGGACTGAATCCCTACCTCTTCCAGATGGCCAGTATCAGGGAGCTGGTCTCCTGGGTGACGGAAGACGAGGAGGAGGCCACCCAGAAGGCCAAGGACTTTGTTAAGGCCGCCGTGCGCCGGGTGGTCCACCACGAACCCCTCCAGCCCAGGATAGTGGATATCAATCCCAATGTTCTCATCATCGGCGGGGGCATTGCCGGCATGCAGGCGGCCCTGGAGATTGCCGATGCCGGGCGCACTGTCTATCTGGTGGAGAGGGAGCCCAGCATAGGGGGCCACATGGCCAAGTTCGACAAGACCTTCCCCACCCTGGACTGCTCCGCCTGTATTCTCACCCCCAAGATGGTCTCCGTGGGCCAGCACGAAAACATCAAGCTCCTCACCTACAGCGAGGTGGAAGAGGTTTCGGGATACATAGGCAACTTCGATGTGAAGATCCGCCGCAAGCCCAGGTACGTCCTGGAGGACAAGTGCACGGGCTGCGGTGAGTGCGTCAAAGGGTGCCCTGTGTCGGTGCCCAACGACTTTGAGTATGGCATGATGGACAGAACGGCCATCTATAGATCCTTCCCGCAGGCCGTTCCCAACGTCTTTGTCATAGACAAGGAGGGCTTCTCCCCCTGCCGCAACGCCTGCCCCGCCGGGCTCAACGCCCACGGATACGTGAAGCTCATCTCCGCGGGCAAATACGAGGAGGCCTTCAAGCTCATCATGGAACGGGTCATCTTCCCCGCCAGTCTGGGTCGGGCCTGTCCCGCCTTCTGCGAGAGGGAGTGTACCAGGGGACTGGCAGGGGGTCCTGTCCAGATCAGGGCCCTGAAGCGCTTTGTGGCCGACTGGTACTACGAGAATGTGGGGCTGGAGCCTCCCGTGAAGGCCGGGGAGAAGAAGGAGGATAAGCCCGTAGCTGTGGTGGGTGCCGGACCTGCGGGTCTGGCCTGTGCCTATTACCTGGCCATCCAGGGTTATCCCGTCACCGTCTTCGAGGCCCTGGAGAAGCCCGGAGGCATGCTGAGATACGCCATTCCTGAATACCGGCTGCCCAACGACCTGGTGGACAAGGAGATAGAGTTCATCAAGAAGGCAGGGGTGGAGAT
>Ga0256830_1002058_pt1 | contig 13591 bp, 9 predicted proteins | sample 128326metaG_FD_190537 | JGI IMG/M metagenome (GOLD analysis project Ga0256830, IMG submission 190537) | Hydrothermal vent microbial communities from Lau Basin, Pacific Ocean - 128-326 | ecosystem: Environmental > Aquatic > Marine > Hydrothermal vents | place: Pacific Ocean: Lau Basin | collected...
GCACGAGATCGCCGTCGGCGTCGCGCACCGGCCGCATGAGCGTGAGCACCTCGCGACCGTCCACGGTGCGGTCGACGCGCTGCAACCGGCTGCCCCGGCGCAGGGCCTCCAGCGCCGCCTCGCCCAGGAGCGGGCTCTCCTCCACCAGCTCGCCGAACGGCCGCCCGAGATGTGCCCGCCTGTGCACCTCGTGCAGCGCTTCGGCGGCGCTGTTCATGAACCGCAGGATCCCCTGCCCGTCGACGACGAGCAGGGGATCGGGGAGGAGATCGGCGATCATCGCGAAGCGGCCGTCGGCGAGCCATGCCGCGAGTTCCCGGGGCGAGGTCAGGAGTGCGCCGATGCCGCCCGTGGGTGGTGCGAAGCGCATCGCGTCTATCCTCCTCCGCCGTCCGCGGACGGACCCTGCGGCAGCGCCGCCGGCCGGGCACCCTCCTGCGCCGGCACGGGAGCGCTCGCCTCGAGGAGGCGCAGCACGGCGATGAAACTGTCGCCGTCGTCGACGTCGGTCGTCAGGGTGAGGGTGACCTGCACCCTCCGCTCGCTCCCGTCCGCGCGCATCACGCGGCCGGTGAAGCTCGCGCGCGATCCCGGTTCCATCTCGCGACGCCGGGCGAGGAGCCGCTTGAGCTCGAGGATGCCCGAGACGTCCCGGCCGAGCCATTCCCCGACCTTCCACCCGAGCAGCTGTTCGAAGGCCGGATTCGCCGCCTTCAGGAGGCCGTTGCGGTCGAAGACCAGGATCGGATCCGGGACCGCGGTCAGGATGTCCCGGTACTGGTGTTCCATCTGCACGAGCTTGTTCTGGGTCCGCTTGAACTGGGTGACGTCCCGCACCGTGCCCCACATGCGGTACAGTTTGCCGTCCCGGATGTCGCAGCGGACCGTGTTCTCCACGTACATCGCCCGTCCGTCGTGCCGCACGTCGAGGGACAGCACGTCGTCGATCGCGAAGCCGGCGTCGATCAGCTGCTGGACGAACGCCTCGTTCTCGGGGCTGCGGGGGAAGTAGAGGTTGACCGGCTGGCGGCGGATGTCGAGGTCGTCCGGCAGGTTGTAGAGGCGCGTGAACGCCCGGTTGCAGACCCCCCAGTAGCACTCGTTCTCGAACACCTGGCGGATGATCTCCCGATCGGTTCCGCCGAGATCCACCGGTTCCGCGTATTCGATGCACCACATGGGCTCGCAGGAAGTCTCCACGAGGCCGCGCAGCACGTCGTAGGAACGGGTCACCTCCCGCAGACGACGGGAGAGCGCGCCCGGTTCCAGCGCGGCGAGACACCAGGCCCGCCGTCCCCGCCAGGACACCGCCCGCGCCCGGGCCTCGACCGACACTTCCGTGCCGTCGCGATTCCGGAGCTCGAGCTCCACGGGCTCGTTCTCCTCCGCACGGCCGGAAAGGAGGGCACGGAGCCGCGCGCAGCTCGCCGGGCTCGCGAGCGCCCCGATCTCGAGGTCGAGGAGTTCGGCCGAGGTCCGTCCGAGGATCCGTTCCGCCTCCGCGTTGCAGGCGAGCACGCGGCCCTCCTCCGAGAGGAGCAGCATCAGGACGGGGGCCCGATCCGCGAGGATCTCCAGCGCGTCTTCCCGTGCCGCAATCGGCATCGCGGTTCCCTTCCATCGTTGCGCGGCGGGTCGCCGGGGCATCGGTTCCTCCGGTTTCCACCCCGCCGCGACGCGCCCGTCGGTACCGGGCCGCGCATGGTTGGCCCTGACTGCCTGCGCCGAGTCAACCAAGGACCGTGCCAGTTCGATGCAGCCATGCGATTCAATCGCGTGCGGCCGTCGGGTTCAACTCCCCCGGAGGCGCGCACGGTCTCTCCCAGTGATGCGAACATGCATCGTGATGATGCACAATTGCAGCAATAGCACAATGACGCATCGGTAAAGCTCGTGCCCCGCCGGCCCGAAGCGTGGCGCGGGTCGCGGCCGACCACGCTCCCGGACGACCGCGGGGAGCGGCCGATAGCGCCCCTTCGACACAGGGGGAACGGGAGAGCCCTTCGCAAGTGGCACGGGGCTTGCGTGGCCGGAATCGCGAACGCCCGGCTGGGCCTCGGGACGAGCCTCGTCTCGCCACCGAGGGAAGCACGGATCGACAAGGGGGGCGGCGATGAAGCGTCATCTCACACCGGAAATGCAGCAAGAGCTCGAGAAGCGGATCGACAGCATCGAAAAGGGCCATCTGCCCGATCCGATGCACGTCCGCGAATGGTGGCTGCCGCTGGCCATAACCGGCCTGATCGTCCTGTTCCTGTACCTCGTCGCGGCAGGCCAGTGAGCCTCGGACGGGCGGGACGTTCGGCACCAGCACAGGGAGGGCAACGACGATGAGCGGCGAACGGCATGTCGAGCGCGAGGTCTATTTCGGCATTCTGCCGGTGCTTCGCGGCGAACGGCAGTTCGGTCTGCTGGATTTCATTCTCATCCAGGTGGGGTTCGGGATCGCGGCCTGGAGTTTCCTGGTCGGCGGCTACACCGGGTTCGTGCTGCCGGCGCTGCCGGCCACGGCGGCCATTCTGTTCGGCAACGCGCTGCCGCTGCTGCTGCTCTGCCCGCTGGCGATCCTCTTCGTCCGCTACGGGGTGGAGACCTTCATCGGCGCCCGCTCGAGCCTCGGCCCGGTGGGCAGCAACATCTTCCTCGTGATCTTCGCCGTTCTCAATCTCGGCTGGATCACCATGGCCTGCTTCATGCTCGGCGAATCGGCGATCCGCGTCGTCGCCGCGTTCGGCGGTCCCGAAAGCCTCCAGTCGAGGGAGATCGGGGCGCCGATCTTCGCCATCGTCGCGTTCGCGGTCGCCTGGTGGATCGCCCACGGCGGACCGCTCGCCATCAAGTTCTTCATCCGCATCGGCGTGCCGGCGATGTTCCTCATCATCTGCGGCCTCATCCTCTACATCTTCGCCGCCCAGGGCATGGACAAGGTGCTCGCCGCCCAGCCCAGCGAGGCCTACGACAGCATGCGCCGCAGCCTCGCCTCGGCGATCGAGTGGAACGTCGGTCTGGGCTTCTCCTGGCTGCCCTATTTCGGCCAGTGGAACCGCCTCGCCCACAGCGAGAAGAGCGGCGTCTGGGGCACCTATCTCGGCTGGGGCGTGGTGCTCAACGTGGCCGCCATCCTGGGTGCCCTCACCGCGCTCCTCGTGGGCAGCTACGAGCCGACCGAGTGGATGGTGCAGGCGGGCGGACCCCTCTTCGGCCTGTTCGGCCTGGTGCTGCTGATCCTGGCCAACCTGACCTCGGCCTCGGTGCTGGTCTATTCCCAGGGCATCAGCATCAAGACCGTCTTCCCCCGCTGGAACTGGACCCTGGCCTGCCTCACGGCGGTGCCGGCGGCGCTGCTGATGCTCACCCCGGCGGTCTACGACGGCTACGTCACCTTCCTCGGCTACGTGTCCTTCATCATGGCGTCGTTCGGCGGCGTCATGGTGGCCGACCTCATGTTCGTCAAGAAATGGCGGATCTCGATCCGCGATCTCTACGACAACGACGGCGGCATCTACCGTTACGTCAACGGGATCAACTGGGCTGCCTACGTTGCGGTGGTGATCGGCGGGATCTTCTACTTCTGGACCTACGATCCGGTGGCCGACCGTGCCGGCCCGCTGTTCGAGTACATCACCGCCGGCATTCCCACCTTCTTCATCAGTGCCGTTCTCTACGTGCTGCTCGCCCGCGTGCCCGCCCTCACGGGAGAGAGCGGCTCCGCACGCGCCGTCGCCTGAACTCGTGGCCGGCCCCGGGGTGCCGGGGCCGGCCGCTCGTCACGCAGGGAGGAGGACCATGGCCCGCGATCCGAAATACGACATCCTGTTCGAGCCCATCCGCATCGGGCCGAAGACCATGTGGAACCGGTTCTGGCAGACCACCCACTGCGCCGGACCGGGGTCCGAGCGGCCCGGAGCCCAGGCCTACTTCCGGGCCATGAAGGCGGAGGGCGGCTGGTCGGCGGTGTTCACCGAGTTCTGCTCGGTCCATCCCGAATCCGACGAATACCCCTTCACCAGCGCCCGTCTCTGGGACGAGGGGGACGTCATCAACCTGCGCCTGATGTGCGACATGCTGCACGAGCACAATGCGCTGGCCGGCGTCCAGCTCTGGTACGGGGGCATGCATTCCCTGTGCTTCGAATCCCGTGAAGTGCCGCGGAGCGCGAGCTGCCTGCCCTCCAATCTCTTCCCCTCGCGCTGCGCCTATTCGACGGAAATGGACGAGGACGACATCAAGGCCGCCATCAACATGTACGTCGAGGCGGCCAAACGGGCCGAGCAGGCCGGCTTCGACATCCTCGAGGTCTCGGGCGGCGACAGCACCCTGCCGGTGCAGTTCCTCGACCACCGCTACAATCACCGCACCGACCGCTACGGCGGCTCGTTCGAGAACCGCGCCCGCTTCTACGTCGAGCTCATGACGGCGCTGATGAAGGAATTCGGCGACCGCCTTGCCGTCACCACCCGCTTCGAGGTCGATACGCTGCTCGGTCCGGACGGCATCGAGGCGGAGGAGGAGGGCATCCGCTTCGTCGAGCTGCTCCATCGCGAGGGGGTCTGCCACGCCTGGTCGGTGAAGATCGGCGACTACGAGGAGTGGGGCGAGGACGCGGGGCCGTCCCGCTGGCGCAAGACCGGCTGGATGCTGCCCTTCGTGCGTCAGGTGAAGAGCGTCGTCGGTCCCGACATTCCGGTGGTCACCAACGGCCGCTACACCAGTCCCGACGACATGGTCGCCATCATCCAGAAGGGAATCGGCGACATCATCGGCGCCGCCCGGCCCTCGATCGCGGATCCGTTCCTCCCGCGCAAGATCATGGAAGGGCGGATCGAGGACATCCGCGAATGCATCGGCTGCAACATCTGCGTCTCCCGCTTCAATCACTTCGGACAGCTCAACTGCACCCAGAACGCCACCTCGATGGAGGAGTACCGGCGCGGCTGGCATCCGGAAAAGTTCGACAAGACCGAGAACCCCTGTTCGGTGCTCGTGGTCGGCGGCGGCCCGGCCGGCATGGAATGCGCACGGGTGCTCGGGGAGCGCGGCTACGACGTCCATCTCCGTGAGGCCGAGGCCGAACTGGGCGGTCACTGGCGATGGGTCTGCAAGCTGCCGAGGCTCCAGGAATGGGCGCGGGTCATCACCTACCGCGAGATCCAGCTCGGCAAGCTCAAGAACGTGGAAGTCCATCTCGGGGTCGGGCCGATGTCGGCCGACGACGTGCTGTCCTACGGCGCCGACAAGGTGGTCATCGCCACCGGCTCGTTCTGGCGCACGGACGGGCTGGGCGCCGAAACCCATCACCCGGTGCCCGGTGCCGACGCCTCGCTGCCTCACTGCGTGACGCCCGAGCAGCTGATGGCCGGCAAGCCGGTGGGCGACCGCGTGGTGGTGCTCGACGGTGACGGCCATTTCATGGGCATCGCCGTCGCCGAGATGCTGGCCGATCAGGGCAAGAAGGTGACCCTCGTGACGAACATGTCGGAGATCGCCGAGTACGGCGTCTTCACGATGGACGTCATGAACAACAAGAGAATGATGTACAACAAGGGGATCGCCCACTACCGCAACCACTGGGCCGAGCGGATCGAACCGGGCCGCATCACTCTCTTCTACCTCTATCGTCACGGGCCCGATCTCGCCGGTCCGCGCACCGGCCATGTCCCGCGCTTGCCCGAGCGCGACGATACCTTCGACATCGAATGCGACACCGTGGTGCTGGTGACCGCCCGGCTGCCCAACGACAAGCTCTATCGGGAGCTGCGCGCGCGCAAGTCGGAATGGGCCGAGAACGAGCTCCTGGCGGTCTATCGCTGCGGCGACTGCCACGCTCCGAGGCAGCTCCACAACGCGATCTTCAGCGCCCACCGGCTGGCCCGGGAGTTCGATTCGCCGCATCCCCAGTATCCGCTGCCCTGGATCCGCGAGCGGCAGATCTGGGGGCACGAGACCTTCCCCAGGCTGGGCGATGCCCGGCCCCGCGTCGAGGTCGACTGAAGGGCAGGCCCGCCTCGCGTCCGCTCCGGGCACGAGGCGGGCCAGTCCCCCCGGAGGCGGTCCGGCAAGGGCGAGCGCTGGTCGTGAACGAACCGACCCGTGAGCTGTTCTGGTCCCTGGACGGGACCCAGATCCTGCTCTTCTACCTCGGCGCCGCACTGGCCGGGGGCGTGTTTCTGGCGGGTTGCTGGCGGCTCTTCGACCGCTACCGGCGTGCGCGACGCCTCCCGTCCCTCCCGGACCTCCGGGCCGGTCTCGGTCGGGCGCTGGTGGACGTGCTTAGCCAGCGCACCGTCCGGCGAAGGGACGCGCTGGCCGGCTGGGCCCATACCGCGGTCTTCGCGGGCTACCTGATCGGCGCGATCGGCACCGCCGTCATCACCCTCGAATACGACTTCCTGGCGCCCCTTTTCGATATCCGCTTCTGGCGGGGCGACTTCTACCTCTGGTACAGCCTGATCCTGGACCTCGGCCATCTCGGCCTCACCGTCGGCCTCCTCGTTCTGATCGGCCGTCGGCTGCTGCTTCGTCCGGCGAAGCTCGACTATCGCCGCCGCTACCGGGGCGAGCGGGAACGCCGACCCACGGCCCGCCGCCGGTGGCTCGAGGACTGGGGCTTTCTCCTGTTCCTGCTCGCGGTGGAGATCACCGGCTTTCTGCTCGAAGGTGCGCGGCTCCTCATGGAGCAGCCGGCCTGGGCGGCCTGGTCGCCCGTCGGACGTGCCGTCGCCGCCCTGCTGGCCGCCGCCGGCATGGACGGACAGGCGGCGGCGTCGTTCCGTGTCTTTCTGTGGTGGCTGCACGGGGCGCTCGCGCTCGGTTTCACCGCTGCCATCCCCTGGTACAAGGCGCGCCACATGCTGCTCGCCGTCGGCTCCCTCGCGGTTCGGGACCGCAACGCCCTGCGCCGGCTGCCGCGCGAACCCGAGGAGGCGGGCGAGGCCGGCATCGGCGGGACCGGGGATCTGACCTGGAAGGATCTTCTGGATCTCGATGCCTGCACCCGCTGCGGTCGCTGCCACGAGGCCTGCCCCGCGCGCACCGTGGGCGCGCCCCTGAGCCCGCGGGATCTGGTGCTCGATCTCGGGGAGGCGGTCCGGCGGCAAGGTCCCATCGACCTCGCCGGCGGCACCATCGCGGCCGAGACGCTGTGGTCCTGCATGTGTTGCGGGGCCTGCCAGGAGATCTGTCCGGTCGGCATCGAACATCCGCCGCTCATCGTGCGGATGCGGCGCCGGCTGGTCGAGCGCGACGAGCTCGACCCCCTGCTGCGCACCACCCTCGATCAGGTCGCGAACACCGGCAACAGTTTCGGCGAAAACCCGCGCAAGCGCGGCCACTGGACGCGCGAGCTCGAATTCCGGGTCAAGGATCTGCGCCGGGAACCGGCGGAATATCTGTGGTTCGTCGGCGACTACGCCTCCTTCGACCCGCGCAACCAGCAGGTCAGTCGCACGGTGGCCCGCCTGCTGCGGGCCGCGGGGGTGGACTTCGGGCTGCTCTTCGAGGAGGAGCGCACCGCCGGCAACGACGTGCGGCGGATCGGCGAGGAGGGGCTGTTCGAGGAGCTCGTCCGCGCCAACCGCGATGCCATGGCGGCGGCGCGGCCTTTCCGCCGCATCCTGACCACCGACCCGCACAGCTACAACACCCTGCGCAACGAGTACCCCGACTGGGGTGCGATGCCGCCGGTGGTGCATTACAGCCGTCTGCTGCTGGAGCTCCTGGAGAGCGGCAGGCTGCGGGTGACGAAGCCGCTCGGATACCGGGTCACCTTCCACGATCCCTGCCATCTCGGGCGGCTGAACGGGGGCTACGAGGCGCCCCGCAAGGTGCTCGAGCGCATCGGATGCGAACTCGTCGAGATGCCCCGCAACCGGGACAATTCCTTCTGCTGCGGCGCAGGTGGCGGCCAGATCTGGATGACCCCGGACCCGAAGCGGGAGAAGCCGTCGGAGAACCGCCTGCGGGAGGCCGCGTCGCTGGGCGGGATCGACGTGTTCGTGACCTGCTGTCCCAAGGATCTCGCCATGTTCGAAGACGCCCGCAAGACGGGAGGCCACGAACGGGATTTCGTCGTTCGCGACCTCGCGGAACTGGTGGCCGAGGCGGTGGAACTCGGCCTGCTCGAACCGAAGGATCTGCCCGACCTGCTCGAACGCATCGTCGACGCGGCGGCGCAGCGCTGGGTGGAGCGGGTCGAACGGAGGCTCGGGGACCGGCTGCCCGGGCTCGTCGAGGCCGTGCGGACCGAAGGGCGGGAGGCCCCGGGGACGGAGCCGGTTCCGGATGCCGGCGGCGAAGGCGGCGAGGCTCGCGACGGGGAGCCGGTATCCCCGTGCGCGCCGGTCGAGACCGGTCCGGCGCCTGCACGCGAGCCGCCGTTCCTGCCGATGCGCTGGGAAGCGCCGAGGCCGCTCGCTCCGGCCCCTCTTCCCGACTACGAGGTTCCCGAGAAAACCGGGCCGCGCATCCTCGTCGCCGGAAAGCGGGTGGCGGTTCTGGGGGACGAATTCTCGCTCGCGCCCGATGGGCGGGACGTGTGTCCCGAGGCGCTCGACCATGCCCTCAACGAATGGGACGATGCGGCGCTGGAGGCGGCCCTCCAGTTCGTGGAACGGCAGGGGGCGGGTGAAGTCGTGGCCGTGTCGGTGGGTCCGGAGGATGCGGAGGCCGCGCTTCGAAGGATGCTCGCCAAGGGGGCCGCACGTGCGGTCCGGATATGGCACCCGACGCTGGAGCGGGCCGATCCGGCGCTGGTGGCCCGGGCCCTCGCCGGCGTCGCCGTCAAGGAGCGGCCGGACCTTCTCCTCACCGGCGTCCAGTCCGCCGATTTCGCCCATGCGGCGACGCCGGGCCTGGTCGCCGGCATGCTGGACTGGCCGTTCGTCCAGACGGTCGTCTCCCTGGAACGCGAGGGAGATCTCCTCCTGGTCGAGCGGGAGCTCGAGGGGGGCCTCCGGGAACGGGTCGAGCTTCGTACGCCCGCCGTCCTGGCCGTCCAGACCGGTTCCTACGCGCCGCGCTACGCCACCATGCGGATGATCAAGCAGGCGCGCAGGAAGCCGCTCGTGGTCCTCGACGCCGAGGGAGTGGCGGATGGCAGCAGCGCCTATCGGCTGCGCGGGATGCGGGTCCCGGAACGGTCGAGAGCCGAGATGCTCGAAGGCAGCGTGGAGGAGATCGCCGCCCGCATCGCCGCCATCATACGCAGCAGGAGGGAGGGCTGAGGCGTGCCGGGGACACTGATCCTGGCCGACCATGTCGGCGGCCGCATGGCCGGTTCGACCGCGGAGCTGGTGGGAGCGGCGAAGGCGCTGGGGGAACCGTTCGGCGAGCCCTGTCGCTGCCTGCTGATCGGCGATCGGGACCTGTGCGCGCGGGCGGCGGAGCTGTCCTTCGAAGGAGTGGACGAGATCCTCACCGTCGATGTCGGGAGTTCGGATTTCGACGCCACGCGGTGGGCCGCGGTGCTCTTCCGGGTAGCAGCCGCGGAACGGCCGCGCCTCGTGCTGGTCCCGCACAGCGCCAACGGCATGGCGGTGGCGCCCCTGCTCGCCGCCGAACTCGGGTCCGGCCTCGCCACCGACGTGTTCGGGATCCGCGTCGAGGGACAGGAACTCGTCGCGGTCCGCGGTGCCTACGGCAACAAGCTCGAGATGGAGGTGGATTTCCCGGGTCGCGAGCTGGTCGTGCTGACCCTCCGCGGCGCGAGCTTTCCGCCGGCGGCAGCGGGCGGAGCGGCGACCGTCCGCGCCTGGCCTCTGCCGGCCGAGGAGCTTCCCCGGTCGGTGCGCCACGGGGGCTACGTCGAGGCTCCGGCATCCGACGTCGATATCGGCAAGGCCGAGTTCATTCTGGCGGTGGGACGCGGCATCGGCGACCGGGAAAATCTGCCGCGCTTCGCCGCCCTCGCCGAGCGGCTGGGCGCGACCCTCGGCTGCTCACGTCCGATCGTCGACGCCGGCTGGTTGCCGAAGGCCCATCAGGTGGGCCAGTCGGGCAAGGTGGCGGCGAGCTGCAAGCTCTACCTTGCGTTCGGGATCTCGGGGGCGGTACAGCATCTCTACGGGATGAAGCACGTCGAGACGATCATCGCCGTGAACACGGATCCCGCGGCCCCCATCTTCAATGTCGCCACCTACGGCGCCACGGTCGATCTGTTCGAGCTCGCCGACGCCCTCGAGCGCGAGTTCGCGTGACCTCGCGACCGGATGGTGCGAAGGCAAGGCGCCCGGCTCCCGCATGTCGGCGGCAGGAGGCCGGGCCCGGTGCCCCGGGTCGCCTCAGGGGCCGTAGAGCTGACGCGGCAGCCACATGGCGATGTCCGGGAACAGCATGATCAGGATGAGGGCGATCACCTGCAGGAACATGAACTCGAACATGCCCCGGTAGATGCTGGTGAGCGACCACTGCGGCACCACCTGCTTGAGGTAGTACGCCGACATCGCCACCGGGGGCGAGAGGAAGGCCGTCTGCAGGTTGACCGCGATCAGGGCCGCGAACCAGACCATGTTGAGCCCCAACGCGTCCACCGTCTGCTTGGCCACCGGATAGAAGATGGGCAGGAAGACGAGGATCACCGCCGGCCATTCGAAGGGCCAGCCGAGAATGAACACGAGGAGCATGATGAGGGCCAGCATGGCCCAGGGGGACATCTCGAGGCCGAGCAGCGTCTGGGTGATGAGATCCGCCGAACCCATGCGCGCGAACACCGCACCGAAGATGTTCGAGGCCACCGCGAGGAACAGCACCAGGCTCGAAGTCACGAGCGTGTTCTGGAGGGCGGCGACGAAATTGGTCCAGGTGAGCTTGCGATAGGCGGCGGCGAGGACGATCGCGCCGAGGGCGCCCATGCCGGCCGCTTCGGTGGGGGTGGCGAGACCGGCGAGGATGCTGCCGAGCGCGGCGGTGATGAGTGCCGCCAGCGGTACCATGCCGAGGACCACCTCGCGCAGGATCACCCAGCCCGAGCTCGCCCGTTCCTCCACGGGCATCGGGGGGCCGAGGCTCGGCCTGAAGAACGAGCGACCGAGGGCATAGAGGATGTAGAGCGCGGCCAGCAGGAAGCCCGGACCGAAGGAGGCGGCGTAGAGCTGCACCACCGAGATGCCCATCACGGGCCCCATCACGATGAGCATGACGCTCGGCGGGATGAGGATGCCCAGCGTACCGCCGGCGGTGATCACGCCCGCCGACAGCCGGGCGTCGTAGTTGGCCTTGATCATGATCGGCGCGGCCATGATGCCGAGCACCGTGACCGCCGCGCCGACGATGCCGGTGGCCATGGCGAACACGGTCGCCGTCGCCAGCACCACGAGATAGAGCGCGCCGCGCATCGGTGCCAGCAGCAGCCGGAAGGCCTGGAACAGCCGTTCCATGAGCCCCGCCTGTTCGGTGATGAAGCCCATGAGGATGAAGAGCGGCACCGCCGCCAGCTCCTCCACCTTCATGAGACCGATGGTCTGGAAGTAGGCGAGGCTGAAGACCAGCTTGCCCAGCGCCAGATAGCCGAAGCCGAAGGCCAGGGCGAGCAGGGTGAAGGCGATCGGGAATCCGAGGAAGATGATACCGATCAGCAGGGCCAACATGATGAGCCCGATGATTTCCGTGCCCATCAGATCTGCACCTCCTCGGCCGGGGTCAGCAGCTCGCCGGTCTTCACCGCATGATAGGCCTTGATGACCTCGGAGACGGCCTGGATGAGCAGGAGGAGCGCGGACAGCGGTACCATCGCCTTGAAGGGCCACATCACCGGCCGCCAAGCGGTCGCCTCCGAGCGCTCCATGATGTCGAAGGCGTAGACCGTCTCCTCCCAGCCGACCCACAACACCATGGCGATGCCCGGGAACAGGAACACGACATAGCCGACGAGGTCGATCAGCCCCTTCGTCCGCGGGCTGAACTTGTGCCAGAACAGATCGGTGCGGATGTGGGCGCCCTTGCGCAGGGCGAGCGCGGTACCGAGCATGAACATGCTGCCGTAGAGCATGTAACTGAGCTCGTAGGCCCATGTCGTCGGGGCGTCGAAGCCGTAGCGCGCGAACACTTCGTAGGAGATCACGGCGACCAGAGGCACGGCCATCCAGGAGAATACGAAGCCGGTGATCTCGGTGAAGCGATCGATGATGTTGCAGATCCGGAGCAGCTGCTCCTCTTCGAACGACATGACGACCCCTCCGCCCTCTTGGTCCGATGTTCGTGCGATGATCGGGAACGGAAGGCCGCCGCGGGGGCGCCGCGGCGGCCTTCGCAGATCACTCCTCGCGCGGCCAGTAGTAGTCCGCGATGAGCGAGTAGGGCGGGAAGTAGAACCGCTTGGAAGGCACCACGATGCTCGCGTAGGCCTTCTTCGATTCCAGTACCTTCTTGAAGAAGGGATTGTTGGCGGCGTGCTCGGCCGCGAGCTCGTCCCAGGCCTCGAGGAAGGCTGTCAGAATGTCGGGCGGGGTGTTCTTGATCACCGTGCCGTACTTCTCGCGCAGCTCCTTGAGAGCTTCGGCGTTCTGCTTCTGCCACTTCACCCACCAGCGCATGAAGGTCTCGCTGGCCGCCGACTGGATGGCTTCGCGCTGCTGGTCCGTGAGGCTCTCCCAGACGTCGCCGTTGATGATGACGTCGGAGATGGTGACGGTCTCGTGGACGCCCGGTGAGTAGTGGTACTTCCAGACGTTCTGGAAGCCGAGGCGCAGGTCCTCGACACCGCCCACCCATTCGGCGCAGTCGATGACGCCACGCTCGGCCGAGGGCAGGATCTCGCCACCGGGCATGTTGACGACGGCGAAGCCCATCCGCGACCAGATCTCGTTGGCGATGCCGGTCTGGCGGCATTTGAGGCCCTTCATGTCCTCGAGATTGGCGATCGGGCGCTTGAACCAGCCGAACGCCTGGGGACCGGCCGGCAGGATCGGAATGGCAACGATGTTGAGCCTGAGCTCCTTCTTCCAGAACTCCTCGTAGAGCTCCTTGCCGCCGCCTTCGTAGAACCATCCCATGTGGTCGAGCATGTCGAGACCGTACGGGCCGCCCGGGCCGCCGGTGAACAGGATCGAGGCCGGGTGGCGACCCTGCAGATAGCCGGTCCAGATGTGGCCGCCGTCGATGACCCCCCGGTTGACGGCGTCGTGCACCTCGAAGGCCGGCACCACCTGCCCCGCCGGCATGGTCTTGATCTCGAGCTCGCCGTTCGTCAGTGCCTTCACCCGCTCGGCGAAGAAGACGAAGTTCTCGTAGAGCGTCAGCGACGCCGGCCAGGCGGCCTGCATCTGCAGGACCCTGGTCTGGGCGGCCTCGCCGGGACCTGCCATGGCGAGCACGCCGGCGAGCGCCGTTCCCACGGCGAGCGCGGTGAGTCGATTGACCATCATCTACCCTCCCTGCGGAAAGCCTCCAGTTGACGGCGGAGCCGACCTGGCCTCGGCGAAACGCGGCCGTTTTTCGACTTGTCATCGCTCCGCCGGCGGCAGGATAACAGAGCGTTTTCCCGCTGTGAACGGCAGCCGCCGCCGAAGGGCCCGCCGCGGCGGCTGGGCAGGGCCGCCCGGGCGGCCTATTTCCGGTGGCGGCGAAGAACGGTTGCGGGTCGGAGAAACGGTGGGCG
>Ga0256830_1002059_pt1 | contig 13587 bp, 13 predicted proteins | sample 128326metaG_FD_190537 | JGI IMG/M metagenome (GOLD analysis project Ga0256830, IMG submission 190537) | Hydrothermal vent microbial communities from Lau Basin, Pacific Ocean - 128-326 | ecosystem: Environmental > Aquatic > Marine > Hydrothermal vents | place: Pacific Ocean: Lau Basin | collected...
GACGAGCGCGCCGTCACCGGTATGCACGTCCACCTCCACCTCGCCCGGCGATGCCCGCTGGGCATTGTCCAGCAGGTTGTCCAGGGCCCGGGTCAGGGTGCGATCCGCCACCACCGCACCGTCGGCGGAATCGCAGCGCTGATGGACGGTGAGTTCACAGCCGGGATGGGCCTGGCGCCAGGCATCGAGCCAGCGGTGTACGAAATCATCCGCCGCCACCGGCGCACCGGTGCTGGCGGGTACGTTGCCGGCATCGCGTGACAGCCGCGACAGCGCCTCCTTGCAGCGCCGCACCTGCTGGCCCTCATGGAGCGGCGCATGGCCGAGCGGGGCCTGGCGCCGCTGAGCGACGGGGAACGGCAGCGGCTGCTGGACTACCTGCAGCGCCATGCCCGGTGACGGTGCGGGCACCGCGCGGATGCGCCTGTTCCCGGCCGCTGCCCGGTGCACGGCCGGGGTCTTTTTCCTGTGCCTGGTGCTGGTGCCGGCCGCCGCCGCGGTACAGGTGTCCCCATCGCCGGTGCCGGCACCCGTCCTGACCGGCGCCCTGCTGGGGGGCGGACAGTTCGACCTGCGCCAGCTGCACGGCCGCCCGGTGCTGGTGCACTTCTGGGCCAGCTTCTGCACCCCGTGCCTGGAAGAGCTGCCGTCGCTGCAGCGGCTGGCGGCGCGGTGCCCGGATCTCGCCGTGGTCACGGTGGCCGCCGATCGCGGGAGCCCGGCCCCGGTACGGGAGGTGGTGCGGCGGCTCGCCCTGACCCTGCCGGTGGTGCTGGCCCCGGAGCCCGCGCTGCGCCGGCGCTGGGAGGTCAACGTGCTCCCGGTGACCTACCTGCTGGACCGGGAGCACCGGCTGCGGGTGCGGGTGCTGGGCGCGCGGCGCTGGGACGGTGCAGCCGACCGCGCCTGGCTGGCGGAGGTAATGGGGACATGCGGAAACGGCTGAACGGCGCGCCTTTGTGCTGAATCAGTTCCGCCGGAGACTCTCTCCGCATCGCGGTGCGCCCGCTGCGCGGGCACACCCTACGGCCTTATGCGCCTCCGGGATTCAGGGAACAGAAGACGGAAGACAGAGGACAGAAGGCCGGAGCGTCGGGCATGGGAACGGTACAGTGCCTTGTCACCACACCCTGCAATCTCTCTGCGTCCTCCGTGTCTTGGTGTCTCTGCGTTGGGATCGCGTGGCCGGAACAGGCTCCGGGATCCGAATCACTGCTTCCGCCCCGGAGCGTCATGGGGCACGCCGGCGGCAAAGAGCTGCTCCACGTCCACCGCGTCGAAGACATACTTCTGGTTGCAGAACTCGCACGCCACCTCCACCTGGCCCATCTCGTCGAGGATGCCGTGGACCTCACCGGTCCCCAGCGAACGAAGCATGTTGGCCACGCGCTCGCGCGAACAGGAGCAGCGGAAGCACACCGGCTCGGCCTCGAACAGGCGCACGTCCTCCTCGTGAAACAGGCGGCGGATGATCTCGCGCGCATCCAGCTCCAGCAGCTCGCCGGGCGTGAGCGTGGCCGCAAGCCGTGTGACGCGGTTCCAGCGGTCGGCATCCTCCTCGTCCACGCGCCCGGGCAGCTTCTGCAGCAGGAGGCCGGCGGCGCTGGACTCCCCGGCCACCAGCAGCAGGCGGGTGTCCAGCTGCTCGGAGCGCATGAGGTAATCGGCCAGGGCGTCGGCCAGGCTGGCGCCGCGGGCCTCGACGATCCCCTGGTAGCGCTCGCCCTCGCCCTCCGGTTCCAGGGTGATGGCCAGGCGGCCGTCACCCAGCAGGGCCTGGAGCCCGCCCTCCGGCACCTCGCGGTTCCAGTGGGCGATGGCGCGCAGGGTACGGTCGGAGGTGCCTTCCACCACCAGCAGGGTCACCGGGCCGGAGCCCTGGAGCTGCGCCACCAGGCGGCCCTTGAATTTCACCGTGGCGGACAGCAGGGCCACCGCCGCCATCATCTCGCCCAGCAGTGCCCGCAGCGGCGGCGGGTAGTCGTGGCGCCGGGTCACGGCGCGCCAGGTGGCGTCCAGGTGCACCACTTCGCCGCGGATGGGCGCGTGCTCGAACACGAACCGGCGCAGGGTGTCCCCTTCGCTCACGGCAGGCGGGTGAAGAAGCGGTCCCAGCGCGGGGCCCCGGCGTGTTCCAGGTCGAAGGAGGCAATGACCGCCACCGCCCGGCCCAGTACCAGCTCACGGGGCACGAAGCCGAAGTAACGGGAATCGGCGGAGTTGTCCCGGTGGTCGCCCAGCACGAAGTAGTGCCCGGCCGGCACCCGGCGGGGGAAGAAGCCGCCCGCCCGGCGCGGCAGGCGCGACCACATCACCGGATGGCGGTGGTCGCCCAGCTGCTCCAGGAACACTGCGGCCTGCCCGCCACCCGCCGGCACGTAGTCCAGGGGCTTGCCGTTGACGTACAGCACGCCGTCGCGGGCGGCGATGACGTCTCCCGGCAGGCCCGCCACCCGCTTGACCAGGCGCTGGCCGTCGGCGGGTGAGAGCAGGATGACGATGTCGCCGCGGGCCGGATCGCCCCGGTGCCAGAGGTTGATGCGGGTGAAGGGCACGCGGATGTCGTAGGCCATGCGGTTCACGAACACCGCATCCCCGGGCAGGATGGTGGGCCGCATGGAGCCGCTGGGCACGTAGTTCCAGTCGGCGATGACCGAGCGCGAGCCGAAGATGACCAGGGCCAGCAGGCCCAGGCGCAGCAGCCCGCGCCCGGCGGCACGGGTGGAAGACGGCGGCGGTGGGGTATCGTCCATGTCCGGTTGGACCGCCGGTCAGCCGGCGAGTTTCTTCTTGAGCAGGGCGTTGACCTGGGCCGGGTTGGCCTTGCCGCCCGTGGCCTTCATCACCTGCCCGACGAAGAAGCCGATGAGCTTCTCCTTGCCCGCGCGGTACTGCTCCACCTGCCTGGGGTTGGCGCTGATGACCTCGTCGATGATGGCCTCGATGGCGCCGGTGTCGGTGATCTGCTTCAGCCCGCGCTTTTCGATCACGGTGTCGGCGTCGCCCTCGCCGTTCCACATGGCCTCGAACACCTCCTTGGCGATCTTGCCGGAGATGGTCTCGTCGAGGATGCGCTTGAGCATGCCGGCCAGCATGGCGGCGCTCACCGGGCTGTCGGCGATGTCGCGGTTCTCCTTGTTGAGGAAACCGGACAGCTCGCCCATGACCCAGTTGGCGGCCAGCTTGGCCTCCCCGCAAAGACGGGCGACCTCCTCGTAGTAGTCGGCCAGCTCGCGGCTGGCGGTGAGCACGCCGGCGTCGTAGGCCGACAGGCCGTACTCCTCCATGAACCGGTGGCGCTTGGCGTCGGGCAGCTCGGGCAGGGTGGCGCGCACGCGCTCGATGTGCTCGGCCGTGACCTCCAGCGGCAGCAGGTCGGGATCGGGGAAGTAGCGGTAGTCCATGGCCTCTTCCTTGCTGCGCATGGAGCGGGTCTCGTTGCGGGCGGCGTCGTACAGCCGCGTCTCCTGCACCACCTGTCCCCCGGCTTCGAGGATCTCGATCTGGCGCTCGATCTCGTAGTTGATGGCACGCTCGATGAAGCGGAAGGAGTTGACGTTCTTGATCTCGGTGCGGGTGCCGAACTCCTTCGATCCCCTGGGCCGCACCGAGACGTTGGCGTCGCAGCGGAACGAGCCTTCCTGCATGTTGCCGTCGGAGATCTCCAGGTAGCGCACCAGGCTGTGGATCTTCTTCATGTAGGCCACCGCCTCGCGTGCCGAGCGCAGGTCGGGCTCGGACACGATCTCCAGCAGCGGGGTGCCGGCACGGTTGAGGTCGATGCCGGTCATGCCGTGGAAGTCCTCGTGCAGGGACTTGCCGGCGTCCTCCTCCAGGTGGGCCCGGGTGACGCCGATGACCTTCTCCTCGCCGTCCTCCAGCTCGATGACGACCCGGCCATGCTCGACGATGGGCAGCTCGTACTGGGAGATCTGGTAGCCCTTGGGCAGGTCGGGATAGAAGTAGTTCTTGCGCGCGAACACCGAGACCGGGGCGATCCGGGCCTCGATGGCGAGCCCGAACTTGATCGCCATGTCCACCGCCGCGGCATTGAGCACCGGCAGCACCCCCGGCAGGCCCAGGTCCACGGCGCAGGCCTGGGTGTTGGGCGGCGCACCATAGGCGGTGGAGGCGCCGGAGAAGATCTTGCTCTTCGTCGCCAGCTGGGTGTGGATCTCGAGTCCGATGACGGGTTCCCAATCCATGACAGGTGCTAGGTGCTAGGTGCTGGGTGCTGGGTGCCGGGTGCTGAGGTGCCGGATACTGCCCGCCCAGCAGCCAGCCGCCAGCGGCCGAATTGCCCGCGATGTCCATCAAGTACCATTGCGCCGCAAACCTCCACCCGACTACTCGAAGCCTCCCGGTACCTGCTGGTGCCAGTCCGTCTCCTGCTGGAACTTGTGCGCCACGTTGAGCAGGCGCGCCTCGTCGAACAGGTTGCCGATGATCTGCAGCCCCACCGGCAGGCCGTGGGCGAAACCGGCGGGAATGGACATGCCCGGCAGCCCCGCCAGGTTGACCGCGATGGTGTAGATGTCCGACAGGTACATGCTCACCGGGTCGTCGGTCTTCTCGCCCAGGCGGAAGGCCACCGTGGGCGAGGTGGGGCCCATGATCACGTCCACTTCCTCGAACGCGCGCATGAAGTCGTCGCGGATGAGGCGGCGGATCTTCTGTGCCTTCAGATAATAGGCGTCGTAGTAGCCGGCGGACAGGGCGTAGGTCCCGATCATGATGCGGCGCTTGACCTCGGCACCGAAACCCTCGCCGCGGCTGCGCTTGTACAGGTCCTCCAGGTCCCGGGGGTCCTGGCAGCGGTAGCCGAAGCGCACGCCGTCGTAGCGCGACAGGTTGGAGGAGCACTCGGCCGGCGCCACCACGTAGTAGGCCGGTACCGCGAGGTGGGTGTTGGGCAGGCTGATCTCGCTGACCCGGGCACCCATCCTTTTATATACCTCCAGCGCGCCCTCGATGCAGGCGGCCACGTCGTTGTCCAGGCCGTCGCCGAAGTACTCCCGGGGCAGGCCGATGCGCAGGCCGTCCAGGGGCTGGTCCAGGGCCGCGGTGTAGTCGGGCACCGGCCGGTCGATGCTGGTGGAGTCGCGCGGGTCGAAGCCGGCCATGGCCCCCAGCATGATGGCGGCGTCCTCGGCGGTGCGGGTCATGGGCCCGCCCTGGTCGAGGCTGGAGGCGAACGCGATCATGCCCCAGCGCGAGACCCGGCCGTAGGTGGGCTTGAGCCCGGTGATGCCGGTGAGCGCCGCCGGCTGCCGGATGGAGCCGCCGGTGTCGGTGCCGGTGGCGGCGGGCGCCAGCCGCGCGGCCACCGCCGCCGCCGAGCCGCCGGAGGAGCCGCCCGGGACCCGGTCGGTGTCCCAGGGGTTCTTCACCGGGCCGTAGAAGCTGGTCTCGTTGGACGAGCCCATGGCGAACTCGTCCATGTTGGTCTTGCCCAGCATGACCGCCCCGGCGGCGGCCAGCTTCTCCACCACGGTGGCGTCGTAGGGGGCGATGAAGTTGTCCAGCATGCGCGAGCCGCAGGAGGTGCGCACCCCGCGGGTGCAGAAGATGTCCTTGTGCAGGATGGGCACGCCGGTGAGCGGCCCGCCCTCGCCCGAGGCCAGGCGGCGGTCGGCCTCGGCCGCCTGGGCCATGGCCTCCTCCTCGGTGGCGGTGATGACGGCGTTGAGCTCCGGGTCCAGCTCGCGGATGCGCGCCAGCAGGGCCCGGGTCAGCTCCTCGCTGGAGAACTCGCGCCGGCGCAGGGCGCCGGCCACCTCGGCGATGGTCAACCGGTGCATGGCGGGACGGGGCTACTCGATGACCTTGGGCACCAGGTAGAGGCCGTTTTCCACCGCGGGCGCGATGCCCTGGAACAGCTCCCGCTGGTCGGTCTCGGTGACCTCGTCCGGGCGCAGGCGCTGGCTGGCCTCCATGGGGTGGGCCAGCGGCTCCACCGCGCTGGTGTCCACCGCGTTCATCTGCTCCACCAGGGCCAGGATGTCGGACAGGTTCCGGGCGTAGCCGGGCACGTCGGCCTCGTCGATGGCCAGCCGGGCCAGGTGGGCGATGCGTTCGACGTCTTGGCGGTCCAGGGACATGGCTCCCGATGCTCCTGTGGCGGGGCGGCCCCCCGCGGAAAACGGAAACGGTATCACAGATGACTGCTTGCCCAAAACCCCATAGTGTTATTAAATTGGTTGCTTAAACCACCATTGTTTCTCGATTTTTCACGACCTGACCACGGAATCCTCCTATGGTGTTCAACCGCCTGCGCGGCCTGTTTTCCAACGACATTTCCATCGATCTCGGCACCGCCAACACGCTGATTTACGTGCGCGGGCAGGGCATCGTCCTCAACGAACCCTCGGTGGTGGCCATCCGCCAGGAGCGGGGGCCGGGCGGGCCCAAGAGCATCGCCGCCGTGGGGATGGAGGCCAAGCGGATGCTGGGCCGGACCCCGGGCAACATCGTCGCCATCCGGCCCATGAAGGACGGCGTCATCGCCGACTTCACCGTGACCGAGAAGATGCTCCAGCACTTCATCAAGAAGGTGCACGAGACCAAGTTCTTCCGCCCCAGCCCCCGGGTGCTCATCTGCGTGCCCTGCGGCTCCACCCAGGTGGAGCGGCGGGCCATCCGCGAGTCGGCCGCCGGGGCCGGGGCGCGGGAGGTGTTCCTCATCGAGGAGCCCATGGCCGCCGCCATCGGGGCCGGGATGCCCATCTCCGAGGCCTCGGGCTCCATGGTCCTGGACATCGGCGGCGGCACCACCGAGGTGGCGGTGATCTCGCTGTCGGGCATCGTCTACGCCGCCTCGGTGCGCATCGGCGGCGACCGCTTCGACGAGGCCATCATCAACTACGTGCGCCGCAACTACGGCAGCCTCATCGGCGAGTCCACCGCCGAGCGCATCAAGCACGAGATCGGCTCCGCCTACCCCGGCAACGAGGTGCGCGAGATGGAAGTGCGCGGCCGCAACCTGGCCGAGGGCGTGCCGCGCAGCTTCACCCTCACCAGCAACGAGATCCTGGAGGCGCTGCAGGAGCCCCTGTCGGGCATCGTCTCGGCGGTCAAGACCGCCCTGGAGCAGACCCCGCCGGAGCTGGCCGCCGACATCGCCGAGCGGGGCATGGTGCTCACCGGCGGGGGTGCCCTGCTGCGCGACCTGGACCGCCTGCTCATGGAGGAGACCGGGCTGCCCGTGATCATCGCCGAGGACCCGCTCACCTGCGTGGCCCGCGGCGGCGGCCGGGCGCTGGAGATGATCGACGAACACGGGGGCGACCTGTTCAACCCGGACTAGCGGGCCCGCCGCCTGACCGGTCCTGAGGTGCTGCCATCAAACTGCTGTTCATCCAGGGACCGTCCATCGGCAGCCGGCTGTTGCTGCTGGCCGCGCTGTCCGTGGGCCTGATGGTGCTGGACCACCAGACCCGCTACGGCCAGCACCTGCGTGCCTCGCTGGTGGTGCTGGTCTACCCCCTCCAGTACGCGGTCACCGTGCCCGGCGATCTGGGCCGGTGGATGGCCGACGAGTTCACCACCCGCAGCCGGCTGGAGCGCGACAACGAGACCCTGCGCACCCAGAACCGCCTGCTCCGGGCCCAGCTCCAGAAGTACGCCGAGCTGGAGGCGGAAAACATCCGCCTGCGCGAGCTGCTGCAGTCGGCACGCAAGATGGGCGAGCGGGTGCTGGTGGCGGAGCTGCTGTCGGTGGACCTGGACCCCTACCGGCGCATGGTCAAGATCAACAAGGGCAGCCGCCACGGCGTCTACCTGGGCCAGCCGCTGGTGGACGCCGACGGCATCATGGGCCAGGTGGTGCGGGTCCACCCCCTGGACAGCGTGGCCATGCTCATCACCGACCCGGATCACACCCTGCCGGTGCAGGTGAACCGCAATGGCCTGCGGGCCATCGCCGTGGGCACCGGCACCGGGCTGAAGATCCCCTACCAGCCCAACAACGCCGACATCCGCCCGGGCGACCTGCTGGTGACCTCGGGCCTGGGCGGGGTGTTCCCCGCCGGCTACCCGGCGGCGGTGGTGGAGTCGGTGGAGACCAATCCCGCGCTGCAGTTCGCCACCATCACCGCGCGGCCGGCGGCACGCCTGGACCGGGGTCGCGAGGTGCTGCTGGTGTGGCCGGCGGGCACGGCCCCCGCCGCGGCACGGGCGGAGGTGCACCGGTGAGCGCACTGGGCCACCGCGGGGGGATCGTGATCGCGCTGTCCCTGGCGCTGGCCCTCATGCTGCACATGGTGCCCCTGCCGGGCTGGGCCGCGGCGGCACGGCCCGAGTGGCTGCTGCTGGTGGTGGTGTACTGGTGCCTGGCCCTGCCCGAACGGGTGGGCGTGGGCGTCGCCTGGTTCGCCGGCCTGCTGCTGGACGTGGTCCAGAGCAGTCTGTTGGGCCAGCACGCCCTGGCCATGGCCCTGGTGGCCTACCTGGCCATCAAGCTGCACCAGCGCATCCGCGTGTTCCCGCTGCCGCAGCAGGCCGCCACCGTGCTCCTGCTGGCCGGCCTCTACGCCCTGGCCGACCTGTGGGTGCGGGGCATGACCGGCCACGCTCCCAGCGTGTGGCGGGCGCTGCTGCCGGCGCTGACCACCGCCGCCCTGTGGCCGGTGGCCTTCGTCACCCTGCGGTTCCTGCGGCGCTACTACCGCGTCGCCTGATCCCATGGCGCGCCTCAACCCGGCCCCGCTCAAGGACCACCTGCGCGAAACCCTGCTGTTCAACCGGCGCCTCATCGCCGGGCTGTTCATCGCCGGCGGCCTGGTGCTGGTCCTGGTCGCGCGGCTGGCCCAGCTCCAGATCCTGGAGCACGACCACTACACCACCCTGTCCGAGAACAACCGGGTCAGCATCGAGCCGGTGGCGCCCACCCGCGGCCTCATCTACGACCGCAACGGCGTGCTGCTGGCCCAGAACCTGCCCAGCTTCCGCCTGGAGATCGTGCCCGAGCACGTGCCCGACATGGAGGCCACCCTGGACCGGCTCAGAAAGCTGGTGCGGCTGGACGAGGCGGACCTGGCCCGGTTCCGCCAGACCCTGAAGCGCAAGCGCCGGTTCGAGGGTGTGCCCCTGCGCTTCCGCCTCTCCGACGAGGAGGTGGCGCGGGTCTCGGTGCACCGCCACCGCCTGCCGGGGGTGTTCATCCGCGCCGAGCTGGCGCGCCACTACCCGCTGGGCCGGCTGGCCGCCCATGCCGTGGGCTACGTGGGCCGCATCAGCGAGGCGGAGCTGGCCGGGCTGTCGGACAACCTGCGCCACTGCCAGGCCGGGGCCCCGCCGGCCGAGGCCGCCGGCCTGCTGCGCCACGTGGACGAGGAGACCCTGTGCGAACTCATGGCCCCGTCCAATTACGCCGGCACCTGGCACATGGGCAAGGTGGGCATCGAGCGCTACTACGAGTACCTGCTCCACGGGCGGGTGGGCTACCAGAAGGTGGAGACCAACGCCCAGGGCCGGGTGCTCAAGGTGCTGGAGCGGACCCTGCCGGTGCCCGGCCGCAGCCTGTATCTCAACCTGGACGTGCGCCTGCAGCGCGCCGCGGAAACCGCCTTCGGCGACCACAACGGGGCACTGGTGGCCCTGGAGCCGCGCACCGGTGCCGTGCTGGCCCTGGTGAGCATGCCCGGCTACGACCCCAACCGGCTGGTGGCCGACTACCGCCGCCTCACCGCCTCGCCCGACCGGCCGCTGTTCAACCGCGCCATCCAGGGCCAGTATCCGCCCGGTTCCACCCTCAAGCCGTTCATCGCCCTGGCCGGCCTGGAGCTGGACATGATGCAGGCCAGCGACAGCATCCTGTGTCCCGGCTACTATCTGCTCAAGGGCGACGAGCGCCGCTACCGCGACTGGAAGAAGGAGGGCCACGGCGGGGTGGACATGGAACGGGCCATCGTGGAATCCTGCGACGTGTACTTCTACGACCTGGCCCTGGCCCTGGGCATCGACCGCATCCATGACTACCTGGCCCGGTTCGGCTTCGGCCGCCGCACCGGCATCGACCTGCCGGGCGAGCTGCCCGGGCTGCTGCCCTCGCGGGAGTGGAAGCGCAGGCATCACGGCCTGCCCTGGTTTCCGGGCGAGACCCTCATCACCGGCATCGGCCAGGGCTTCACCCTGACCACCCCGCTGCAGCTGGCGGAGGTCACCGCGACCCTGGCCAACGGCGGCCGGCGCCTGCACCCGCAGCTGGTGCGGGCCCTGGCCGATGCCGAAGGGGTTCCGGAGCAGACGGTGCCCCCCCGGTCCGCGGGCGAGGTGGGGGTGCGGGTTCCGGCCCACTGGCAGGCGGTGGTGCGGGCCATGCGCCGGGTGGTGCACTCGGTCCACGGCACGGCGCGGGGCATCGGTCACAATGTGGGGTATGCCATCGCCGGCAAGACCGGCACCGCGCAGGTATTCGGTATCAAGGAGGACGAGGAGTACGTGGAGGAGGAGATCGCCAAGCGCCTGCGCGACCACGCCCTGTTCATCGCCTTCGCCCCGGTGGAGGATCCGCGCATCGCGGTGGCCGTGATCGTGGAGAACGGCGGCTCCGGTGGCACGGTGGCGGCACCGGTGGCACGTGCGGTGATGGATGCCTGGCTGGCCACGGAGGAGGGCGATGTTCACTGACACCGGCAGCTTCGTCACCGAGACCCGCATCAGCGCCGGCCGGCGCCTGCTCCACCGCGTTCACCTGGACCTGCCGCTGCTGGTGGGCCTGCTGCTGCTGGCCGCCACCGGGCTGGCGGTGCTCTACAGCGCCGGCGAGCGCAGCGGCGAGCTGGTGCTGCGCCAGCTCACGCGCATGACCCTGGGGTTCGGCGTGCTGCTGGTGCTGGCCCAGGTGCGGCCGGCGACCCTGCGCCGCTGGGCGCCGTGGCTGTACGGCGCCGGCCTGGTGCTGCTGCTGGCGGTGCTGGTGCTGGGGGTGGTGGGCAAGGGCGCCCAGCGCTGGCTGGACCTGGGGCTGTTCACCTTCCAGCCCTCGGAACTCATGAAGCTGGCGGTGCCCATGATGATCGCCTGGTACCTGGCGGACAACCCGCTGCCGCCACCGCGCCGGCGCATCGCCGCCGCCTCGCTGTTCCTGCTGGTGCCTGCCCTGCTCATTGCCAAGCAGCCGGACCTGGGGACCGCCCTGCTGGTGGCCAGCGCCGGCTTCTTCGTCCTGTTCCTGGCCGGGCTGTCGTGGCGCTTCATGGGCCTGCTGGTGGTGGTGCTGGCGGTGGTGGCCACGCTCCTGTGGGTGTTCCCCAACCCGCTGCTGCACGACTACCAGCGCCAGCGCATCCTCACCTTCCTGCACCCGGAGAACGACCCCCTGGGCTCGGGCTACCACATCATCCAGTCGGCCATCGCCATCGGCTCGGGCGGGCCCTACGGCAAGGGCTGGCTCAACGGGACCCAGTCGCACCTGGACTTCCTGCCCGAACGCTCCACCGACTTCATCTTCTCCGTGTTCAGCGAGGAGTTCGGCTTCCTGGGCAACCTGCTGCTGCTGGCCATGTACCTGTTCGTCATCGGCCGCGGCGCCCTCATCGCGGCCGAGGCCCAGGACACCTTCTCGCGGCTGCTGGCCGGGTCCATCACCTTCACCTTCTTCGTCTACGTCTTCGTCAACATCGGCATGGTCTCGGGCCTGCTGCCGGTGGTGGGCCTGCCGCTGCCGCTGCTGAGCTACGGCGGCACCTCGCTGGTGACGGTGATGGCAGGATTCGGCATGCTCATGTCCATCCGCACCCACCGCAGACTCATCGCCACCTGACGGTTTATACTTGCCCCATGCTGTTGCGCTGCACTCTCCTGCTCCTGCTCGCCGCCGCCGCTTCCGCAGCGGCGGCCACTGCCGCTCCGCCGGCACGGGTGGACCGCAAGGCCGTCTACGAGTTCATCGACGAGATGGCCCGCCGCCACCAGTTCGAGCCGGAGGCGCTCAAGTCCCTGTTCACCCAGGCCCGGCTGCGGCGCGAGATCGTGGAGGCCATCTCGCGCCCGGCCGAGGCCAAGCCCTGGCACGAGTACCGGCCCATCTTCGTCACCCGCCAGCGCATCGAGGGCGGCCTGCGCTTCTGGCGGGAGAACGCCGCGGTCCTGGAGCGGGCGGCACGCGAGTACGGCGTGCCGGAACGGATCATCGTCGCCATCATCGGGGTGGAGACCCTGTACGGCAAACGCCAGGGCCGTTACCGGGTGCTGGACTCGCTGGCCACGCTGGCCTTCGCCTACCCGCCGCGCAGCCGCTTCTTCCGCAGCGAGCTGGAGCACTACCTGCTCATGACCCGGGAGGAGAACATGGACCCGCTGGCCCAGCGGGGTTCCTACGCCGGAGCCATGGGCATGCCCCAGTTCATCTCCTCCAGCTTCCGCCGCTACGCAGTGGACTTCGACGGCGACGGGCGGCGCGATCTCTGGAACAACCCCGCCGACGCCATCGGCAGCGTGGCCAACTATTTCAAGCGCCATGGCTGGCGCCCGGGCGAGCCTGTCGCCGTCCGGGTGCAGGTGCGGGGCGAAGGCTGGCGCGAGCTGCTGGCCGCCGGCATCAGACCGCGCTTTTCGCCCGCCGAGCTGCATGCCGCCGGCGTGGTGCTGCCGGAGGACACCCCGCCGGAACTGCGCGGCGCCCTGCTGGAACTGCAGGGTCCCGGCGGCCCCGAATACTGGGTGGGCTGGCGCAACTTCTACGTCATCACCCGCTACAATCACAGCAAGCTGTACGCGATGGCCGTGCACCAGCTGAGCCAGGCCATCGCCGCAAGACGCTGAAGGGGAAGCGATGCACGGCAGGATCATGCTGCTGGTGACCCTGGCGCTGGCCGGCTGCGCCGGCGACCGCTACGCACAGTCCCGTGACAGCGCCCCGCCCGTCCATGTCTCCGTGGATCACATCCCCGACGCGGTGCCGCGGGTGGAGCCGCGCAGCAAGTACGGCAATCCCGAGTCCTACGTGGTCAAGGGCCGGCGCTACCGGGTGCGCAAATCCGCGGCCGGCTACGTGGCCCGTGGCGTCGCCTCCTGGTACGGCACCAAGTTCCACGGCTACCGCACCGCCTCCGGCGAGATCTACGACATGTACGCCATGACCGCGGCCCACCGCACGCTGCCGCTGCCCACCTACGTGGAGGTCACCAACCTCGACAACGGCCGCCGGGTGGTGGTGCGGGTCAACGACCGCGGGCCGTTCCACGACAACCGCATCATCGATCTCTCCTATGCCGCCGCGCGCAAGCTGGGCATGATCGAGACCGGCACCGCGCCGGTGGAGGTGCGGGCCATCGACCCCAAGGCGCCGCGCCGCACCGCCTCCGCACGCCCCGGCTACACCCTGTACCTGCAGGCCGGAGCCTTCGCCAGCCGTACCAACGCCGAACGCCTGCGCCGGCGGCTGCTCGCCGTGGTGCGCGGGCATCCGGTGGACACCGCCCGCTCCCATCGTGACGGCCTCTACCGGGTGCGCATCGGGCCCCTGTCCAGCGTGGAGCTGGCCGACCGCCTGGCCCGGCGCCTGTCCAGCCTCGGTATCACCGAGCCCCACGTGGTGGTGCACTAAAAGCTGCTGGGTGCTGGCTGCTGGGTGCTGGGTGGTTG
>Ga0256830_1002060_pt1 | contig 13583 bp, 11 predicted proteins | sample 128326metaG_FD_190537 | JGI IMG/M metagenome (GOLD analysis project Ga0256830, IMG submission 190537) | Hydrothermal vent microbial communities from Lau Basin, Pacific Ocean - 128-326 | ecosystem: Environmental > Aquatic > Marine > Hydrothermal vents | place: Pacific Ocean: Lau Basin | collected...
GCACATCCTGAACTCGGACATAGTGGTATTCGGCCTGTCGTAAGGTATTGCGCGTATTATGGAGTAACGCGGGCCGCAGTTTGTGCAGTTTATGAAGGGGTACCTGTAGCGCCTGTCCGAGGGGTCCCGGAGCTCCCTCAGGCAGTCCTCGCAGGTTGCGGTATCAGGGGGTATGAACGGCGACAGTATCCCCCCGCCGTGGCTCTCCCTTATCGTAAAGTCCATGTACGAGACGTACGGAAGCTCTTCGACATCGAGAGAGTCTATACGGGCGAGCGGCGGGGCGTTCTTTCTTATATCATCGATGAACCTCTCTATCCACTCCCCTTCCACCTCTATGGTGACGCCGCCCGGGTCGTTAAGACAGAACCCCTTGAGCCCGTACCTGTTCGCAAGGGTGTAGATGAACGGACGGAACCCCACACCCTGCACCACCCCTTTTATGGTGATCCTAACCCTTCTCTTGGCCGTTGTCTTCATCTTCGATACACCTTCTCTTCACCTCGACACCGAGGCGGCGGAGCTCTTCTGCAACCATCCCGGCCATAAGCGGAAGCCCCCTCCGCACCCGCGGCGAGAGTTCGAGCCCGGCCGATGTGTCCTCAGGCTCCATGCCTATTATTACGATCTCCGGGTTGCAACCCTCGAGGGCCGACGCCTGGAGAAGCTCCTCCATCCCGAGTTCGTGAAGGCTCGACGCCATGTAGCCGCCGGAGCGGACCCGGTCCGCGCCAGCGAGCCTCACGACCGTGCCGGGCGCGCTCCCGGACCTCACCGCGTCCATTATTATGAGCGAATCATGGCCCGTTATGACGGAAAGCAAGGCAAGCCCGCCTGTACCGCCGTCTACAAGGGATACGGAACGCGGTATTGCGTAGTCACGCTTAAGAAACTCAAGCGCCTTAACACCGAGCCCTTCATCCGAAAGGAGCACGTTGCCGACGCCGAGTACGAGCACCTTTTTTTCGCCTCCCCTCATCTATCAGAGCCTGTTCAGACCGTTCAATGCGGCCTGTTTGTACGCATCGGTCAGCGTGGGATAGTTGAACACAACATCCTTGAAGTAGTCCAGGGTACCGCCGTGGCTCATGACCGCCTGCCCTATGTGTATCAGCTCCGAGGCCCTCTCTCCCAGGATGTGCACCCCCAAAAGCGCCTTCGTGTCCCTGTGAAAGAGGATCTTGAGCATCCCGTAGATGTCGCCGGAGATCTGCCCCCTGGCGACCTCCTGGAAGCTGGTTGTACCTGTCTCGTAAGGGACGCCCTGTTCGGTAAGCTCCTGTTCGGTCCTGCCGATCATTGATATCTCCGGAATGGTGTATATTCCGAAGGGAAGGATGAACGGCATCCCGTACGTGACTGCCTCGGTCTCAAATGCATGGCATACCGCACGACGCCCCTGCTCCCGCGACGTCGAGGCAAGGGAAGGGAAACCAATGACATCGCCCACGGCGTATATGTGCGGAATGCGAGTCTGGTAGTTTCCGTTCACCTTGAGAAGCCCCCTGGCATCGGGCTCGACCCCGAGCACACCGAGGTTCAACGCACCGGTGTTGCCGGTCCTTCCCATGGTATAGAGGAGCTTCTCGGAGACGACGGTCTTGCCGCTTGCGAGCTCTGTCACCACCCTGCCCGGCCGTTCCACATCGATACGAACGACCTCCTCGCCGAGCCTGAGCGTTATGCCGCTGTGCCTCATCCAGTACATAAGCCCTTCGACCACCTCCCTGTCGGCGAAGGTCAAAAGCGCAGGCCTCCTGTCTATGAGCGTCACCTTCACACCGAGGCATGAGAAGACGCATGCATACTCGCAACCGATAACGCCGCCGCCCACGATCGTCAACCTCCGGGGAAGCCTGTCTAATTCAAGGATGGTATCGCTGTCGTATATGTGCTCGCTGTCAAAGGGCACCCCGTCGGGCCTTGCTGGGCTTGTACCCGTGGCGATGACTATGACCTTTCCCCTGACCTTCTCGGCCGTACCTTCGGGCCTTGTCACGAGCAGGGTGCGCTCATCCAAAAATGAGGCCTCGCCGTAGATGATCTCGATGTTGTTCCTCGAAAAATGGTCTATTATAACCTCCATCTGTCGCCTTATGACCTCCGTCTTCCTGTACATGAGCTCACCGAGCGTGACGTCCCTTCCGAGGGTGCACTGGAAGCCGAAGACCGCGCGCTGCCTGAACCCCGCAAGAAACAACGCCGTCTCCCTCAGCGTCTTGCTCGGCAGGGTGCCGGTATGGAGGCCTGCGCCTCCTATAAGCGGGTCACGCTCGATTACGGCAATGCTTTTGCCGAGCTTTGATGCCTGCACAGCCGCCTTCTCCCCGCCCGGCCCGGAACCTATGACTACCACATCAAACTCTCTCATAACGACATTCCTCCGTAAATACACAGTGAGAGCCGCCGGCGTTCGATGCCGGCGATAAAACACCACCTATGCCTTGCGCTCCCTATCGAGAACGGAAAACGCTATGTTGCAGATGTACGAATTGATCCTCTTAAGGTTCGTAAGCACATCAAGGTGTATGGAGCTTGTCTCTATGGACTCCTTAAGCCCCCTGTGAAGCCTGTCTATGTGGGCCTCGCGCATCCTCCTTTCCATCTCGGCGATCTTCACCTTGTTGTTGAGGAGCCTTCTGGCAAGCTCCGTGTCGCTGCTCGCAAACGTCGCCACACCGACCGCGAAGTTCTCCACGACCTTTGAGTGCAGCTCCTCTATCTCCTTCATCCCCTGCTCGGAAAAAAGGAAGTGCCCGCTTATCTTCTTTGCGGCAAGCTCCATGAGGTTCTTGTCTATGACATCGCCTATGTTTTCCATGTTGTTGGTGAAGGTGATGATCTCAATCTCCCTTCGCGCCTGCTCCTCGGTAAGGCTTTCCCTTGAAAGCTTAGTAAGATACAGTTTTATCTCCCTGTCCAGGAGGTCCACGTCGTTGTCCCTCTCCTCTATCCTCTCAAGCAGCGCCCTGTCATTTCTCTTGAAGACCCATATCGAGTCGGCAAGCATGTCCTGCACGATGTCCGCAAGCCTCAACGCCTCCCTCGTGGCCTGTCCCAGCGCAAGGGACGGGGTTGTGAGCACCAACGGGTCGAGGTACCTCGGACCGAACCTCTTGGGCTCCAGCCTCTCGGGTATAAGGTACTGCACAAGCCTTGTAAACGGCCCCGTGAAGGGCAGGAAGATGACGGCTATGGCTATGTTGAAGAATGTGTGCGCGTTCGCGACCTGGCGTGCGAGTTCCCCCCCGGCGAGGTTCACGATACCGGTAAAGGCACCCATGAACGGGAGCACGATCACCACCCCTATGACCTTGAAGAGCACGTGTGCAAGGGCCACCCTCTTGGCGTCCACAGGCGCCCCCATGCTCGATATCACCGCGCTCACGCAGGTGCCGATGTTTGCGCCGAGCACTATGGGCATGGCCGAATCGAGCGTCAGAAGCCCGGAGTGCGCGGCGGTTATCGCTAGCCCGAGGGTCGCTGCACTCGACTGCAAGAGCGCTGTCACGAGCGCGGCCATGATTATACCGGCGAGCGGATCGCCGCTCAAACTCAGAAGCGCCTCACCGAGGAACGACTCCCCGGTGAGCGGGGAAAAGGTATTGATGAGTATCTTGAGGGCGAGGAAGACGAAGCCGAACCCAAGGACCGCAAGGCCCGAATCCCGTACCGTACCGCTCTTTGCCACGAACCTCAGCAGTATGCCGAGCCCCACTATGACTATCGCGTAATCGTACACCTTGAGCGCTATTATCTGCACGGTGAGCGTGGTGCCGATGTCCGCACCGAGGATTATACCCATGGTGCGGGAAAGCCCAAGGAGCCCGGAGCCGACAAAGCCGACGAGCATCACGGTAGCGGCGCTCGAACTCTGCAGTATGGCGGTGGTGACGGCACCGACGACGACGCCCTTCACCCTGTTACTCGTGGCAGCGAGCAGAAAACCCCTCAGCCTCGCCCCCGCGGCCTTCTGCAGCCCCTCGCCAACGAGCCGCATGCCGTAAAGGAGCAGCATAATACCGCCAAAGGCGCTGAAAAGGGTGATCGATGTCATGGCTTGTCAATCGGCCCGATACGAAAAGTCAAAGCAAAAGAAGACCTTGGTCAGATAAGTGTAAAAGAAGAGCATCTCCAGGATGAACAGGGCGCAAACGATCATATCTCCTTATCGACAAGATGGCGCTTTTCTTCAAGATATTCTTCAATCCACCGGTCCAAAACAAGAAAACCCGGAACGCGAAAAGCCACAACCGGCCGGTATCGCCAAGAGGCGTAGCCTGCACTCGCCGCTACAGGCGAATCGACCGACGGTGCCTGACCGTACGAACCGGAATCCGCCGGTCCGCTCCCATAGTCAATGATATCCCCTAAGCATGCCTTATGCAAGCCGATTGTGCAGAGGAGCGCGCTCCACCGAGGCTTGTAGCGCGGTTTTAGCCCTTGCTTTTTTCCGGTCCGAAAGTATAATAAGACAAATCACGGATAGCCCAAGGAGGACCAATGACAGCTATAGTAGACGTTCTTGCAAGGGAGATACTCGACTCGCGCGGCAACCCCACGGTAGAGGTCGAGGTCATCACCGAAGGAGGTTTTACAGGCAGGGCCGCGGTACCGTCCGGTGCATCCACCGGGAAGTTCGAGGCGGTGGAGCTGAGGGATCGCGGCAAGAAGAGATACATGGGCAAAGGCGTGCTGAAGGCGGTCCGCAACGTCGAGGAGAAGATAGCCCCCGAGATAATAGGGCTCGACTGCATGGACCAGGCCTACATAGACGAGCTCCTCATCGCGCTCGACGGGACGGAGAACAAGAAAAGGCTCGGCGCCAACGCCGTACTGGGGGTCTCGCTCGCCGTTGCAAAGGCCGCGGCCGAGGCCAGCATGCAGCCCCTTTACAACTACATAGGCGGGACCAACGCAAGGACGCTGCCGGTGCCGCTTATGAACATAATAAACGGCGGGGCCCACGCTGACAACAACCTCGACATACAGGAGTTCATGGTGGTGCCGGCCGGCGCCCCGACATTCGCCGACAGCCTCAGGATGGGCGTAGAGGTTTTTCACTCCCTCAGGTCCATACTCAAGTCAAAGGGGCTCAACACCGCCGTGGGTGACGAGGGCGGTTTCGCCCCGGACCTCGGATCGAACAGGGAGGCCATAGAGATCATAATCCAGGCGATCCGCAAGGCAGGGTACAGGGAAGGACGCGACGCCTTCATAGCGCTCGATGTGGCCTCGAGCGAGCTCCACGACAAGGGCAAATACACGATCGAAGACAAAAGGCTTTCGAGCGCCAAGATGGTCGAATACCTCGAAGGCATTGCGAACGACTACCCGGTCATATCCATCGAGGACGGCCTCGACGAGGAAGACTGGGAGGGCTGGAGGCACCTTACCGAGAGGCTCGGCGGGAAGGTGCAGCTTGTGGGGGACGATCTCTTTGTTACGAACGTCAAGAGGCTCGAAAGGGGCATCGAACAGGGCGTTGCGAACTCCATCCTCGTGAAGCTGAACCAGATAGGGACGCTCTCGGAGACCCTGGACGCGGTAGAGACGGCGCACAGGGCCGGTTATACGGCCGTAATATCACACCGGAGCGGCGAGACCGAGGATGTGACAATAGCGGATGTGAGTGTGGCGACGAACTCGGGTCAGATAAAGACCGGGTCGGCCTCCCGCACCGATAGGACCGCAAAGTACAACCAGCTCCTGAGGATAGAAGAGGAGCTCGGCGACACGGCACGCTTTGCCGGCAAGGCGGCCTTCGGCCTGTGACCGCACCGCTGCGCCTGATGCAGGAGAACAGAGAAGATGACAATAGACTCCTACAGCTTCGGCAGGATAGAGGTCGATGGAAAGGTCTATACCGCTGACCTCATAATCCTGCCCTCGGGAATCCTTGACAGCTGGTGGAGAAAAGAGGGGCATCTTCTAACGGTAGAGGACCTGAAGCCGGTTATCGAAGAACATCCGGAGGTCCTGGTGGTCGGCACCGGGGCCACCGGGATGATGAGAGTGGATGCCGGTGTGCAGGAGAAACTTGAATCCATGGGAATTGAGGTGATAATCCAGAAGACAGAGGATGCCTGCAACACCTTCAACGAAATCTCGTCCTCACGCAGGAGAGCCGCCGCACTGCACCTTACATGCTGAACAGCCGGGACCATGCGATCCAGGTCATTCCTCCACGCCGGCCGTTTCCCCGCCAGAGTCCCGAACCTGGTAATGTTGTAAAAGTGGCTGTTTTTATGCTATAATTCGATCAAAGCTAAGCTCCCGCAGTAGGCACCGCATGTCCGTACAGGGACGGCAGACGGGCGCTTGCAATGTATTTTCATCATACGGCAAACCCGGGATTGTTTGCCGAGGGAGGATGAGTGACAATAGAAGGCCTTATCGCCGAAGCTGTAATTATCTTCATTTTAATACTCATAAACGGTTTCTTCTCAACCGCAGAGATCGCCATAATCTCCTCCAAAAGGAGTACAATAGACAGGCTCGCCAAGGAGGGCAACGAGTCCGCAAGGATCGTGTCCAGGATGAAGAGCGAGCCCGAGCGCTTCCTGGCCACCATCCAGGTAGGGGTAACTGTCGTGAGCACCCTCGCCTCGGTGATAGGCGGTGCGGTGGCCATTCAGTTCATAGAACCCCTCTTCATCTCCATATCCTCCGGGCCGGTGCGTGACGCGGCCGAACTGCTGGCCATGGGCACCGCCGTGGTCATAATATCCTACACCATACTGGTCATCGGCGAACTCGTGCCGAAGTCCCTTGCGCTCAGATACTCCGAGCGGATCGCCTGCTTCGCGGCAAGGCCCATCGATATACTTTCGAGATTGACAGGGGTCCTGGTAAGGGTCCTCACGGCCTCGACCAACTTCGTGCTCAAGGTCCTCGGCATAAAGGGCGCTCCCAGGGAGGTCTTCCTTCCCCGCGAGGAGATAAAGTACTTCATCAAGGAAGGGCGCGCAAAGGGTGTAATAGAGGAGACCGAGGCCGCGCTCCTGCACGGGGTGTTCGAGTTCGCTGACACCACCGTAAAGGAGATCATGGTGCCCAAACCGAAGTTCAGTGCGATAGAGATGGATACGCCGCAGGACGATGTCCTGAAGTTCATGGCCGATGCCGGGTTTTCGAGGTATCCGGTCTACAAGGGCAACCTGAACCAGATAGTTGGGGTACTCTTCAACAAGGACGTCTTCAAGGCCATTGAGCAGGGAAGGCCCGTCATAATAAAGGAGCTCGTGCGCCCCCCCTACTTCGTGCCCAACTCGATCATGATCAGCAGGCTGCTGAGGGAAATGCAGCGCAAAAAGACCCACATAGCCATCGTGGTCGATGAGCAAGGGGACGTTGACGGGCTTGTGACGATCGAGGACATCCTCGAGGAGATAGTCGGGGAGATAGAGGACGAATACGACGTTGAAAAGGGCGGGCTCATAGAAAGGCTCAAGGACGGGACCATGATAATCGACGGTTCGGCCTCTCTGTGGGACCTATCCGACGCAGGACTTCCCTTCGACGAGGAGGAGCGCAAGGAATACAACACCATGGCCGGCTTCATGCTCGCAAAGCTGCAGCGGATACCGAGGGGCGGGGAGTTTGTTCTGCACAGGGGATACAGGTTCACCGTCGTCGACATGGAAAGGTTCAGGATAGCCAAGGTCAAGGCCGAACTCGTAAAACCCTCGCAGGGCCCCAACAAGGCCACAGCTTGACCTTCTCTGCACACGCATACCATGCAGGCCTCACCAGCCACCTGCGGCCACACGAAAACAACGATACATCAAATGCCGAACAAGATCGACGGGTTGCAACGTAATGTTTGTGCGCCGTGTTAACACTTCTGCGGGTCGAGACAAGGTCAGCTCCTTCTGAGGAGCTTCAGCAACTCAGACAGGGGCCTTGTGTTTAGAACATCCTTTTTTTCGAGCCATCCGCGCCTTGCGGTGTGTATGCCGTAGATCACGTGGTCGAGGTGGAGGCTTCCGTGCGAGTCGGTTGCTATCGATACGAGGATACCCTTGTCCCTTGCAAGCATGCAATACGAGTCGTTCAGGTCGAGCCTTTCTGGATAGGAGTTCAGCTCCATGAATACACCGTACTTCTTTGCCGCTGACATGACCTTTTCCATGTCCACCTCGTAGGGCTCCCTCGTGCCTATGAGCCTGCCGGTGGGGTGTGCGAGGATGTTTACAAGGCCTGTGCCGAGGGCCTTTACTATCCTCTCGGTCATCTTCCTCCCTGTCATGTTGAACCCCGAATGCACGGCCGCAACAACGCAGTCAAGTCTTTTGAGTATGTCAGGGCTTAAGTCCAGAGTGCCGTCCGCCCTGATATCCACCTCGGTCCCTTTCAGCACCCTGAACCGCTTGCCGCTGTCCTTGAGCCTTTCATTGAGCCTGTCAATATCCTCTATCTGTTTGAGAAGCCTCTTCTCGTCAAGTCCGTGGGCTATGCCTACGGCCTTCGAGTGGTCGGTTACGGCGATGTACTCATACCCCCTCTCAATAGCCGCCTCGACCATCTCCTCAAGCGTATTGGCACCGTCACTCTCTGTTGTGTGTACATGGAGGTCGCCCTTAATGTCCCTCTCTTCAACGAGGACCGGTAGCCTGCCGCTTTCAGCGGCCTCTATCTCGCCGCGGTTCTCCCTGAGCTCCGGTGCCATCCACTCAAGCCCAACAGCCCTGTAGACATCCTCTTCCTTCTCACCCGCAACCCTTCGCCCCGTCCTTTCATCGAAGACCCCGTATTCGCTCACCTTGAGCCCCATACGCCTGGCCCTGTCCCTCACGGCTATGTTGTGTGACTTGGAGCCGGTGAAGTACTGGAGTGCGGCGCCGAAGCTCTTTTTATCGAGTACCCTCAGGTCCACCTGGAGCCCGACCTTCAGTATGACCGTGGACTTGGTCTCCCCCCTCGCGACCACCTCGCGTACATCGGGATACTCGATGAAACGTTTCATCACATCCGCGCCCTTCCTGCAGGTAACGAGTATGTCCACATCGCCTATGGTGTCCTTCCATCTCCTCAGACTACCGGCTACCTCTATATCTATTGTGCCCGGGACAGCTCTCAGATATTCCACGTAGTTCCTTGCATACGGGTAGGCCACGGACAGCCTGAACCTGCGTGATGCGATCCTCAGCGTCTTGTAACCTTCCACGGCCTTGAGTATCTTCTGCTCGGACCTCTCTCCCATGCCGGGAAGTTCGTGGAGCCTGTGTTCTCTTGCGGCCTTCTCAAGGTCGTCCACAGACCTTATGCCGAGCCGATCGGCCAAAAGCTTCACCTTCTTGGGGCCTATCCCCGAGATCTTCAACACCTCGAGAAGCCCGGGAGACACCTCCTTGAGAAGCTCCTGGTGAAAACGGCACTTGCCGGTCTTCAGTATCTCCACTATCTTTTCATGGATACTCTTTCCGATACCGGGAATATCTTCAAGGCTCGACTCGTCCCTTTCGACTATCGACTCGAGGCTGACGGGAAGGCCCTCTATTATGAGGCCGGCGTTACGGTAGGACCTCACCCTGAAAGGATTTTCACCCCTTATTTCGAGAAGGTCGGCTATCTCGGTGAATATCCGGGCTATCTCCGTGTTTTCCATATTGATCAAAGCTCAGCGGCAGACCGCGGGAAATCTTCCTGAAGATAACTTTTATATCCTCGCTCTCCCCAAAGGCCGCTTCGTGGAGTGCCTGCCTGTGGCGGGACGGCGGCGTGCGCTCGCCATGCACTTTAACTCTCAAAGACCACGGTATGGTCCAGGAAGTACGCCCTGTAGATGTAAAAGAGGCTCCTCTCCTCGCTCTTTATCCTCTTGAATATCTCGTCCCTCAGGGTCCTGAGACCTTCTATGAACATCTCGACATCTTCCAGGACGAGATGATCATCGGTTATATGCTTGTCAAAGAACTCTATCGCCTCTCTGGATATCCTGTGCATGGTATCCATGTACAGGTCAAGCGCCGGGATCAGGGCGTCCTGCTCCATCAGGACGGCATGCCTTCTCAGGTCACTGTAGAAGACATCATCCTCATTACGGACATGGTCGATAAGAAGCGCCCGGAGGCTGATCAAGGTCTCCCTGAGGGCCTTCATATCCTCGACATCCCCGCCCTCCAGCACTCCCTTGAGGTCTCCGAAGAGCCGCTCTATTTCCCTGTGCTCGTCTTCGAGCTCCTTCAAGTATCTTTCCCTGTCCATGCAAGCTCTCCCTGGTGTTGTTACAGGTCCAAGGCACCGGTGATCGATCACGGAGACCTTGAAGGCTTACCGGACTTCGTTCGGTCCGGCTCATGCCTAGGTATGTATATGGCCAAGCGCCTTCGAACGGAGTCACCCTGCCGATGGATACACTCTACGGCTCCGTGAGCAGCAGGTCGCATGAGGCATAACAACTAACGGAAGCGTGACCCGACAATCCCCTGCCAATAGGCTTCGTGCATCCTGTCCAAGAAGGCAGATTACGCTTTGATTCTATTATACCAGATAACACAATTTTTCGTTGACAACAACCCGCCTGTCACATAGACTTTTAAATGACCAATGGACGAAAGACCTATCGGTATATTCGACTCCGGCATAGGCGGGCTCACCGTACTCAAGGAACTCATACACGCCCTGCCTTGCGAGGATACCATCTACCTCGGAGATACGGCGCGCGTGCCCTACGGGACCAAATCAGCTGGAACGGTCACCGGCTATTCCATTGAAAATGCAGAATTCCTCCTTAAACACGGCGTAAAACTGCTTGTCGTAGCCTGCAACACCGCATCGGCGTACGCCATAGGCGAGCTGCGCTCAAGGCTCGATCTGCCTGTCATCGGGGTCATAGAACCAGGGGCCAAGGCGGCAGTCGAGGCGAGCCGGGCCAAAAGGATAGGTGTCATAGGAACCGAAGGCACGATAAAAAGCGGCGCTTACTTCGATGCCATAAAGGAGATCGACCCCAAGGTGGTAGTATTTACAAGGGCCTGCCCGCTTTTCGTACCGCTTGCCGAGGAGGGCTGGACGGAGAACGAAGTGGCCAGGCTCGCGGCGGGAATATATCTTAATAGGCTCAAGGACGAGGCCGTTGACGTAGTTCTTCTCGGGTGTACGCATTACCCGCTTCTCGAGCGCACCATACGCGGCGTGATGGGAGAGGAGGTGAAGCTCATAGACTCTGCCACGGCCACGGCGGCGGAGGCAAGAAGGGTGCTCGAAGAAGAAGGCCTTCTTAGTGCAAGGGGTCGGCCGGGCACACGGAGATTCTTTGTCACAGACTCCCCGGAGAGGTTTACAACCGTTGGAAGAAGGTTTCTGGACGACGGCCCCATGGATGCAGAGCTGGTCAGGGTGGGAAGCTGAAGGTGACCAAGAAGGCAGGAAAGACAAGGACGGCGAAGAAGTCGGGACGTTCGAAAAAGGGCGGGAAAGGCACCTTTCCGTGGTCGCTGATCATCGCAGCCGCAGTCACCTTTGCGGCGGGTGTCGTGTTCATGCTCCTTGTAGGTGACAGGCTCTTCAAGCCCGGCGTGGAGGAGGCGCCCACCCGGGAGATACAACTGTACTTCAGCAACGAAGTAGGAAAGGCGCTTGCGGCCGAGAGGCGCTCCATCAGGAGGTCATCCCTTGAGGGCGAACTCGGCCAGGCCGTCGAGGCGCTCATAAAGGGGCCGCGCAGGAGCTCTTCACTTGCTGCTACGATACCCAGCGGCACCAAGTTACTCTCCTTAGAGGTGCAAGGTAACACAGCCTACGTCAACCTGAGCAAGGAGATCGTCCAGAATCACTCGGGCGGCTCATCGGCGGAGCTTCAGACCATATACTCCATAGTCAACACCCTCGCACTCAACTTCGAAGAGATAGATACCGTCCAGATCCTCGTGGAAGGAGAGGTCCGGGACACCCTCAAAGGACACATCGTAATGGGTATCCCCCTTGCGCCAAACAGAAAGATGATAAAGGGCTGATCCAGCCGAAAGGCTCTACGGCGTTATGACAGAATCCAAGAAAACAAGGAAATCAAGGGTCGAAAGGGACGCGCTCGGCACAAAGGACCTCCCTGCAGACGCATACTACGGCATACAGACGCAGAGGGCCGTGGAGAACTTTCCTGTAAGCGGCATAATGCCGGTTGGAGAGTTCATATGGGCCACGGCCGTGGTAAAGCGTGCCGCAGCCGAGGTCAATACCGAGCTGGGCCTGCTCGACAAAAGAAGGGGCCGCGCGATAATGATGGCCGCCGACGAGGTGATAGAGGGTAAACTCCACGGGGAGTTCGTGGTCGACGTGTACCAGGCCGGTGCAGGCACGTCCCACAACATGAACGCCAACGAGGTGATAGCGAACAGGGCCATTGAGCTCCTCGGCGGGACAAAGGGGGACTACTCGGTGCTCCACCCCAACGACCATGTAAACATGTCTCAGTCGACCAACGACACCGTACCGACGGCCATGAGGCTTGCGGCCGTAAGGATGAGCGGCTGTCTTATCGCTTCGCTCAGGCGTCTCGAGGTCGGACTGAGACGCAAGGCCCGTTCCTTCGGAGGCGTCGTAAAGTCGGCAAGAACGCACCTCCGGGATGCGGTTCCCATAATGCTCGGCCAGGAGTTTTCGGCATACGCCGAGAGCGTGAAGGGGTGCAGGCTGCGCATCCAGAGGGAGTGCGAAGGGCTCAAGCTCCTCGGCATAGGCGGCACTGCGGCGGGCACCGGGGTAAACACGCATCCACGCTACAGGAAGATGATGATAAGCGCCCTGCGAAGGCTCTCCGGTATCAGGGGGCTGAAGCCGGCCCCGGACATGGTGGAGGCTACCAGCAGCATGGCGGCATTCGTATCCTTTTCAGGGGCGTTGAAGACCCTGTCTGTGGAGCTTACGCGCATAGCAAACGACCTTAGGCTCCTGAGCTCAGGCCCGCGCACCGGCCTTTCGGAGGTAGAACTGCCGCCGGTGCAACCGGGCTCTTCCATAATGCCAGGCAAGGTAAACCCTGTCATGGCGGAGATGCTCAACATGGTCTGCTTTCAGGTCATGGGGGCGGACCACACGGTTACAATGGCCTCACAGGCCGGACAGCTCGAGCTGAACCCCATGATGCCGGTGATAAACCACAACATCCTGCATTCGGTGAAGATACTCACAAACGCCGTAAGGGCCTTCACCGAGCGGTGCATAAAGGGGATAAGGGCGGATCGCAAAAGGTGCAGGGAGTACTTCGAAAGGTCCCTGGGGCTTGCCACCGTACTTAGCCCGTCCATGGGGCATGAAGAGACAGCCGCCCTGGCCGCGAAGGCAGAGGCAGAAGGGCTTACCATACGCGAGCTCATTTCGATGACAGGAGTATTCACTGAAGAGGAGCTCGACGCACTCTTTGATCCAGCCAGGCTTACCAGGCCCCAACTCGGGGCAGGCAGGAAGTAACGCCCTATAGGCCACTCTTCACCGGTCATAGAGGCCGCCAGGTAGACGCCTGTTTCGCCCTTTTACACCCTTCTCCTTTTTCTCAACAGCCCTATTACGGCAAGGCCGCCGCCGATATAATCGTCTTCCGTCTCATTTTAAAGATTCCACCCTTATAGTTGCCGCACCGT
>Ga0256830_1002061_pt1 | contig 13580 bp, 13 predicted proteins | sample 128326metaG_FD_190537 | JGI IMG/M metagenome (GOLD analysis project Ga0256830, IMG submission 190537) | Hydrothermal vent microbial communities from Lau Basin, Pacific Ocean - 128-326 | ecosystem: Environmental > Aquatic > Marine > Hydrothermal vents | place: Pacific Ocean: Lau Basin | collected...
TAAGGAGTTTTGTTAGGGAAACACGATTTCTCCCGACATTCGTCGGGATGCCGAATCAACCAGGCTCTCGCACCTCTCCATCTGGAGGTATTATAAAAAAACAGCTGTTTTTTCAGGTAATAGTGGGAAATGGGTAGTTAGGGGAGTAGTAAACAGTAAGCAGTGAACAGTTAACGGTAACTCGGTATCGTGGTTCCCTGGTAGTCCTGGTTTCCTGGTAAAGGGGATAGATTTTGCAAGAATGACAAGAACCAGTCCGCATGTCATGCCTGCGAAAGCAGGCATCCAGTAAAGCAGTGAGTAGATAGTAGCGGGTAGCGGGTAGATTTTAGACCTTAGACCATAGACTTTAGACTATAGACTGGGAGGATAGTAAGCAGTAAATAGTGAACAGTGAACAGTGAGACAGTAAGTAGCGGGTAGTTAGTAGTGAGGGAAGATAGTAAATAGTGAGTTGGTCCCGCGTATCATGTGTCTTTCCCGTCTAATGTCTAAAGTCTACGGTCTATAGTCTAACATGGGGGCATAGGTGCCCCGGCATGTGCCAGGACAGGGAACTGGCAACTCATCCCAACGTCCATCGGGAATAACTCCCAACTCTTCCAGGATACAGGCGGGGGCATAGGTGGAACTCACAACTCATCCCGATGAACATCGGGAGCAACTCACAACTCTTAGCCCATGGTATTTACCCTGGTTATATTTTCCCCAGGAGGGATAAGCATTGGTTAACGTGCTCTCTGGCTGTGCGAGGTCTATTGTTGCGGGCAAGCCTGATAAAGGCATATTTTATGAGTTCGTATACCAGGTAGAGTATCCTTCTTATCCCTGCTTTATAGGTTTGGGGTCTGGGGTGGCCATAGCCGGCAAAAAACTCTGGAGTGGCGGAAGCATAGGTGTCCAGCACGGCAAACTCCAGTTCTATATCACCATACATGCCCCGGTCAAAGTCCAGGACAGCAGTAATTTTGCGGTTTTCCGTGAGTATGTTCGTGTACCAGAGGTCAAGGTGTAGTAACGAGGGCTCGCATTCTTCCAGGGATGAACTATGCTTTTTATATGCGGCCAGGAAGGTATCGTATTCTTTCCGGGTAATTGCTCCTACCCTGAGACAGTCAGAAAATATTCTTTCTGCATATTCCAGAAATGTTTTCTGCCAGGTTTCACCCAGGGGAAAATGTCTGTCGGGGTAACCGAAACCTTCGCCTTTGATGCTGTGTAGCTGTGCAATATATTTTCCCAATTCTCTCAAGTCGTATCCGCCTTCCCTGCCCGGCATCTTTTTCATGATTAAGTAATCCCGCTTTAGGTGGCTCTTGCTGAAGTCGCAGAAGACAATCTCGGGCACGGGGATGTTGGTATGATGTCTGACCTTTTTATGAATCGGCGGCTCTGAGTGCATCATGTCTATCTCGTAGAAGAGCTTGGGGACACTTTCTTCGGGAGCTATCCTGAGTATATACCACTCTTTCCCATCGGAGAACTCGTATACTTCATTGTAATGGCCTGAACCTACTGGGTGCAGGTTGAGCCTTTCTATATTTTTCCATGCGTTTATCCCGGCATGAAGCTGGGATTCTATCCTTCCGGCAGTCATTTTTAGCTATTTTTAGGGGATGGCAATGTATTTGACAGGCACGGGCATGAAAGAAAGGATGAAAATCAGGGCGCATACTAAGGCAATAATTTTTTCCCGTTTTCCTACCTTGCTTAATCCATTCAGCGGCCCCGGGTTTCCTGCAAAGGAGAAGAAGATGCCGATGAATGCCCAGAACAGCCATCCTTCCCAGTAGCGCAGGCCGGCAATGAAGAGTGCTCCTATGATGAAAAAGCTCAGCTTGCGAAACCTTTTTTCTCCGATAATGGACATCAAGACATGTCCCCCGTCCAATTGCCCCAGGGGGATTAGATTGAGAGCAGTAACGAATAGTCCTACCCAGCCCGAGAAGGCAAGCGGATGCAGGATAATGTCTTTCCCGGGAGGGAGGTTTAGTATCAGGTGTTTAAGCCATTGGAAAATAAGCGGTTCTCCGAAAATAAGCACCTCTTTCCCTGATATGTAGGTAGAGTAATCCACGGGGATGGAAAGTTTTATCCCCAGGATGAGAATGGGGATGCTCAACAGGAATCCTGTAATGGGGCCGTTTGCTCCCAGGGCTATCTCCGCATTGCGATCCGGCGCAGGGGATTTCATTTTTATTATTGCTCCCATTGTTCCCAGGGGAAAGATAAAGGGAGGCAGGGGTATGAAAAAGGGGCCGGAGGCGCGCACGCGGTGGTTGAGGGAGGTGAATTTATGTCCTAGTTCATGCCCTCCCAGGATTATTAACAGGCTTATGGAAAAGCTTAATGCTCCCACCCATACACTTGAAATGTAGCCTGCTCTTACCAGGGAATAGGAATAGTTTGCTCCTGCCCAGGTGGTGGTGATAAATGTTAATACCAGGAGGATGAGGGGAACACGGGGGGAATCGGGCTTTTGTGGCGGGATTCTTACTAAGATGCCGAATTTCTCTTGCCCTCTTTTTCTTAAAAATATGTGAAATCCTCTGCTCTCGAATTCCTGCCTGATTTCCTTGAAGGGGGCAAACATCTGGTGAAAAATAAACTGGTACCCGGAAGGAGTGGCTTGAAAGCCAACCGGGTCAAAGAAGCGGATTATCTGGGAGTAGATGTCATTCTCTTCCGATATATTCATGTTATACTCCACTCTTCGTAAGAAGAATCATCCAGGTCGTCTAAGAAAGGAGAAGGTTTTAAGAGAAGAAAATTATGCGGGTCTGAGCCAGAAGTGAGGGGATAGAGCAGGTAGAGCAGGTCTTTGGCTCTGGTTACTGCTACGTAGAATACTCTCCTTTCTTCTTCTATTTCTTCTGGGGTGATGGATTTGTAGTAAGGGAAATGGTTCTCGGCCAGCCAGATAATGAAAACCACTTTCCACTCCAGCCCTTTTGCCTGGTGCACGGTGGTAAGGATTACTGCTTCTCCGTCTTCTCGTGCAAACATGCTTTCTCCCCGTGCTCCGCCCATGAGAGATAATTCGCTCAGGAATTCTTCCAGGGTAGAGAAAGTTTCCGAGTAGCGTGCCAGCTGTTTTATGTCTTCCACTCTTACTCGCCAGTTGGGGTAATTGGCTTCCAGGTATTGGGCGTAGAAACTGTCCAGTAGTTCTTCAATCATCAGGGAAATATTATCCTTGTTTCTTTCTGCCCGGGAAAGTATTTCGTATATTTCCCTTATGCTTTCCCGCATGGATTCTCTTTTTATTTCCATTCCCCCCAGTGCTTTAAGGGGAAGAGAAGATTTTCTTACTCTTTCCCAGATCTGGTGCGCTGTCTTCTCCCCGATAGAAGGGAAAAGTCTAAGCCCTCTTTTCCAGGCGAGCTCATCCTTCGGGTTCTGGATAATTTTCAGGAAGCTTACTATATCCTTGATGTGAGCTTGCTCGAAGAATCTCAGGCCGGAGCGTACAGTGAAAGGTATCTCTCGCCGGATGAATTCCATCTGCAGTTCCATGGAGTGGAAATGGTTGCGGTAGAGAACCGCCATTTCAGAAAACGGGATGCCCTCTTCGTATAATTCTAAGATTCTCTGGGCCACGAAAGAGGCTTGCTGGTAGACGTCCTGGCACGCGGCTAATACCGGGTTTTCACCGTTTGGCCGTACGGGTCTGAGCCCTTTCTTAAAGGAAAACTTGGAGGATGAAATTATAGAGGTAGCCAGGCGGAGTATTTCCGGGGTGCTGCGGTAATTTGTTTCAATAGTATAAATCTTAGTCTCTGGATACTCTTCAAGGAAATCCAGAAGGTTTTGAAAACGTGCTCCGCGAAAGGAATAGATGGATTGATGTTCATCTCCTACCACCATTATGTTGTGGTGGAGAGAACCGAGCTTTTGGACGATTTCTGCCTGGAGAAGGTTGGTATCCTGATACTCGTCTACTAATATGTGGAGAAAGTAATTGCCGTACGTCTCCCGGAAGCGCGGTTCATCCAGCAGGATATCCAGGTAGTAAAGCAGGTCATCAAAATCCATGAGGTTTGATTCTTTTTTTCTCTTCCGGTAATCCTGGAATATAACCTTGAAAATTTCCGTCATCTCAATAAAGTCCGGGTATTTCTCCAGCACTACTTCGTCCAGGCTCTTCTTGGTGTTAATGAGGAAGGAATGGATGTCCTGCAGCACATTTGCCCGGGGGAACCTTTTCTTGTCCCCCTTTTTTACTCTTTCATTTCTTATGGTTTTGATGAGTTCTCGGCTGTCTTCCCGGTCTAAAATGGTAAAAGAACGGGAATAACCGATAAATGAAGCATTTTTTCTTAACAGGAGGTTAGATAAATGATGGAATGTACCTGCCCAGAGGGAAGAGAGGTCTAAGCCAACCAGGCTGCTTGCTCTTCTGACCATCTCCTTTGCCGCACGGTTGGTGAAGGTAGCCAGGAATATGCGAGAGGGAGATATCCCCTTGTTTATTAAATAAGCTACCCGGTAGGTAATTACCCTGGTCTTGCCGCTTCCTGCCCCGGCCAGCACCAGGGCTGGCCCGGAATCGTGCAATACAGCGGCTCGCTGCTCCGGGTTTAAAGCCTCTTCGAAGTCTATTGCGTTGGCGTTTTCTACGGAAGGCGTTACCTGGTAAACTTTGCTTTTGTTCATTTTATTTTATCCATTCCTTTCCTGCTCACTTACTTAATATCTTGCCTGCCTGTTCCCCCCGGTATAAATCGGGGTCGGGAAACGGACAGATATCCTGTATCTTGCCTCCTGCCTTCCCACTCACATCCTCCATCCCTGTGGTATAATTTACCTGTGATTTTACCATATCTCTTCATCAAGTGATGGAAAACTGGAAGAAGAGCTTGATTGAGCATGTAAAAGGAGATTTTTACCCTGAGTATCCTTTGAGCAGGTTGAATGCTATGGGAGTGGGGGGGAAGGCAGCTCTTTTTCTTATACTGAACTCGGAAGATGAGATACTTCCCCTGCTAAAAATAAAAGATGAGTTTAATTTCCCTCTTTTTGTTATAGGAGAGGGGAAGAATACTCTTTTTCGGGAAGAAGGGTTCCCCGGCGTGGTTTTAAAGCTAAAGGGCAGTTTTCGGAAAATAATTCCACAGCATGATAAAGTATGGACAGGATGCGGTGTGCGTTTGGCCTCTCTGCTGAATTTTTTTATCTCGCATGCCTGGGGAGGCATAGAGGGGCTTTCCGGTATCCCGGGAAGTGTGGGGGGAGCGCTGGTAATGAATGCAGGAGGCGAGGGCTTTTCTCTGGGTGAGTATGTGGAGAGCGTAGAGGTGTGGGAGGGAAGCAGTAAAAGAGTGATGCGTCCCCGCTTCGCTTATAGAGAAGGAGTGCATACCTCCGGTATAATAACGGGGGCATGGCTGCGCTTTGTTTCTTCGGATAAGAAAAAAGTAAAACAAAAGATAAAGGAGATAATGGAGAAAAGACGCAAGAAATTCCCTCATGCCTATCCTTCCTTAGGCTGTACTTTTAAGAATCCTTCTCCCCGGATGCCGGCCGGACTTTTGATTGAGCGCGCGGGATTGAAGGGATTGCGGAAAGGAGGGGCGCTTGTTTCTCCCAAGCATGCCAATTTTATTGTCCGGGTGGGAAAATGCAAAACAACGGATATCCTGGACTTGATGCAGACTATTCAGGAAAAAGTTTACCGGATGTGGGGGATACTATTGGAGCCGGAGGTAAGAGTTGTTTAAGAAAAAAATCATTTTTAAACTTCTTCCCTGGGTGATAGGGATAGGAGGTTTTTTCTGGTTTATCTTTTTCTCCCCTTTTCTTCGTATTGCCAGCGTTATAGTAAATCCTCCCTCTTTAGCCTACCTGGTGGAGGAGTCCCGGGGGGAGAATATATTTCTTTTCTCCCTGGCAGACAAGGCCCGGGCACTGGAGGAAGACCCCCGCATAAAAGAAGTAAGGACAAAAAAATTGCTTCCCTCCACCGTAGAATGGAAAATAGTGCTTAGAAAACCGGTCTTGTGCATAAGAAAAGGAAGCAAATGGTGGGGGATTGATGAGGAAGGCATGGCTTTTGCGGTAAGTAACCCCGTCAAGTATCCCATTCTTCTGCGCAGAGGAGAGATAGAAGGAGGGAAAGTGTATCCTGATTTGAAGAGTGCAGTGCTTATTTACAGGGATTTGCAGAAAGAGATTCCGGAACTTATGGTGAGAAGCATAGAGGTAAAGAGTGAGGCGGTGATTTTCAGGATAGGTAAGGGGATTAAAGTGATATTTGCCCAGAAAGACGTTGAACCCCAGATACGGAGGCTAAAGAAAATTTTAGGCAGGGTAAAAGTCTCTTATTATATAGACCTGAGATTTGGGGAGCAGGTGATAGTGAAATGAGAGATAAGGGATTTTCTCTTGCAGTGGATGTAGGAACTTCCAAAACCGTGGCTTTTCTCATATCCGGGGAAGAGGAGATTTACGTGGGGGTAGCTCCCTCCCAGGGGATGAATATGGGTAAAATAGTTGACCTGGAAACACAGGCTGAGAGTATAAAAGAGGCAATAGAGCGCATTTCCTCTCCCTCCCTGCCCGATTCTCTTACCCTGGGTATATCGGGCGGGGTTTTCCATGTAAGAAAAGAAACCACTACCCTGGAGATTGACTCTTCTGACGTCGAGATAACCGAGAAAGAAATCAAAAAGGTGCTCTCCATGGCGGGTGAAAAGGCCAAACGGGGCAGTGGATGGGAGGTTATTCATACTATCCCTCTTACCTACCAGGTGGGAGAGGTATCCGAAGTGGTTAATCCCCTGTATATGGAAGGAAAGAACCTAGATACGGAAGCTATGGTTATTCTCACCCTTTCCACTACCCTGGATAATTTTATTCGTTGTGTAAACCGGGCTGGATTCAAAGTGGATAGGATTGTTTTTTCCCCTTATCCCCAGAGCATATACATCCCGCACGCGGAAGAGAAAAACTTGGGTGTGGCTGTAGTAGATATAGGAGAGGGGACCATAGAGATATGTGTGTTTCGGGAAGGCAGAATTGAAGAAATAAAAGTGCTGCCGAGGGGCGGGAAGGAGCTTACCCGCATGTTAGCTTCGCGGTTGCGCCTTACCCTCTCTGAGGCAGAAAGGATAAAGAAAGAAGAAGGGGTGTGCCTCAGGTATCTTTCGGAGCATCGTCCTGTAAAGGCAAAAGGCTTGAGAAAAGAGGTGACTTTCTCCCAGTGGGAGGTGGCAGAAATCCTGGAGGAAGGGGTGGAAAAGCTACTCAGAGAACTTTCTGTTATTCTTAGGCCCTATCTTGCACATCTTTCTGCCGGATTTATTCTTACGGGTGGTTCTTCTAACTTGAAAGGAATTGATGAATTCTTTGAAGAATTTTTCAACTTGCCTGTACGGGTATCCCATCCTCCGGGTACTGTGCTGCCTTCGCTTCCTGAATATGCTTCTGCCTGGGCCCTTATGGAATTTGTCCGCAGAGAGAGCCCGGATAGTTATTCCATTCCCCCCCGTTTTCTCAAACCTTTTTATATACTATTGAACTGGATAAAAGAAAAGATATGACTTTTGAACTGGAATTATCTACTATTTCCGGGATAAAAATCCTGGGATTGGGAGGGGCAGGGGTAAATATACTGAAAGCTTTCCAGGAGCTTTCTTTAAATGGCCTGGAACTTATTGCCCTGGATTCATCCCCCCTTTCTCTGGAAGGAATAAGCCTTCCCTACAAGGTGCAGCTCAGCCGGGGAGAAGGCAGAAAGAAAGGAAGTCTGAGTCTATTGAGAGAAGAATTGTCTCCTTACCTGGAGAATGCCGAGATTGCTTTGATAGTCTCCGGTCTGGGAGGGGAAACCAGCGCCTTATATCTCCCTCCCCTGACCAGAATCCTGAAGGACCTGGGTATTTTAACTATTGCTGTGCTTCTTTTCCCCTTTCATTTTGAAGGGAAAATGCGCAGAAACAGGGCGGAAAGCATCAAAGAGAGCTTAGGGGAAAGCGCTGATGCCATATTGGTTTTCCCGAATGAGCATTTTTACCAGTTGTATCCCAATCTTCCTCTGGCGGAATTTTTCTCCCGGGTGAACTCCACGATTTGCGATGTGGTAAATGGCCTGCTTGAACCAATGCTTTACCCTTCTCTTATCAACCTGGAAGTCAGCACCCTGCGCCGGATTCTGGAAGGGGCGGGAGAGGTAATGATAGGATGGGCGGAAGAGAGCGGGGAAAAGCGTGCGTTGAAGGCAATAGAAAAAGGTTTTAACTCTATGGGCTGGAAAAAGGAGGAATCCAGGAAGATTAAAAGACTGCTCATAAGTATTGCCGGCGGGGAGGATCTCACCATCCAGGAGGTATCAAAAATATGTGAGTCTCTGACTTATCGGGTATATCCTGAGGCAGACATTGCCGTAGGCACAGTGACGAGAGAAAATTTTAGAGGTATAATAAGGCTGACTTTCTGCGGAATTAAGTCTTTGGGGAGCAAGCTTTCCCCTAAACCGCTTATAGAAGAAAGGAAAACGCTATGGGAGAAGATTTAAAAGTTGTTGACCCCCAGATTTATCACTCCATAAAAAATGAAGAAGACAGGGAAATGAACAACCTGGTTCTTATTGCTTCAGAAAATTACACTTCCCGGGCAGTAAGAGAAGCACAGGGCTCCATTCTTACCCACAAATACGCGGAAGGCTATCCGGGAAAGAGGTATTACGGAGGATGTGAATATGTGGATGTAGTGGAAAAATTAGCCGTGGAAAGAGCCAAGAAACTCTTTTCCTCTCCCCACGCGAATGTACAGCCTCACTCGGGGAGTCAGGCAAACATGGCTGTCTATTTCTCGGTGATGAATCCGGGCGATGTTCTCCTGGGAATGGATATTTCTTCCGGTGGGCATCTCACGCATGGACACAGGGTAAATTTCTCCGGAAAAGTATTTCGTCCATGTTTCTACGGGGTTAGAAAAGAGGATGAACTTATTGATTTTAACGATGTGGAGGATAAAGCCAAGAAATATCTTCCCCGCATTATCGTATGCGGTGCAAGTGCATACTCTCGTATAATAGATTTCAAGACTTTTCGTGAGATTGCCGACAAAGTAGGAGCATACCTCCTGGCGGATATTGCTCATATAGCGGGTGAAGTGGCTGCCGGCGTGCATCCTTCTCCTTTCCCGCATGCTCACTTTGTTACTACTACTACTCATAAGACATTGAGGGGGCCCAGGGGAGGGCTGATTATGTGTAAGGAAGAATTTGCCCATGCTATTGATACCATGGTGTTTCCCGGTATCCAGGGTGGACCGCTCATGCACATTATTGCAGCCAAGGCAGTATGTTTAAAAGAAGCCCTCTCAGAAGACTTTAAAGAGTACCAGAAACAGATAGTAAAAAATGCGCGGCTTCTGGCAAATTTGCTCCGGGAGAAGGGATATAGAATAGTAAGCGGAGGCACGGATAATCATCTCTTCCTGGTCGATTTGAGGGCTAAAAAAATGACCGGCAAAGAAGCAGAAACAATGCTGGGAAAGGCAGGCATAAGTGTAAATAAAAACACCATTCCCTTTGACCCTCTGCCTCCTGCTTTAACCAGCGGGATAAGAATCGGCACGCCTTCTATTACTACACGGGGGATGAAAGAAGAAGAAATAGAAATCATAGCCAATTTAATAGACGAGGTGCTGTCTCACCGGGGGGAAGAGAAAATTTTAGAAAAAGCAAAAAAGGAGGTGAGAGAATTGTGCGAAAGGTTTCCTGTTTCTTTTTAGTATTCAGCCTGTTGTTAATCACCCTGCAGTTATATCCTGCTGAAGAAAAATTTGGCTATCAGCTGGTAAAGATGAACGACAAGATAGCCATGGTAAAGCTATTTTCAGAAGGATACAGCTACCGGATTCTACCGGAGGTTTTCAGGATAGGGAGCTATCTTGCTTATTTTGCCGCACAAGATTTTACCAATAAAGAGGAAATGACTTTAAAAAGGTTTGACGAGGTTAAGGTGGTAATGGATGAGGAAAACCAAAAAGGAATAAAAATAAAATTTGTCTTACAGGACCAGGAGCAGCGGGATATTACTGATTACGTGCTTGAGACAAACCTGGAGATAAGAAAAGGCTATCCTGGTTTGGTTCTGGTCTCCAAACTTAGGTACATAGGAGAAGGTAAAGCAGAAGCAGGTTTCAACTGGGGATTCAGTGACCACTTTAAATACTATGTGGTTCCAGAGGGCAGAAAGGTCAGGGCATTTACTATAGTAAGAAAAGGTCTGCTCTCGGGCAGGTCCATGAAGATAGGAAAGGGTGCATATCCCTGGGTATGGTTTACTGACGGAAAAGGCAAGGGATTGGGCATGATAACCGATGGCATGCTGGTGGCGGGAGTTCTGGGGGGAGAACTGCAGGTGGGGGTTAGCGATGTCCCTCCCAAGAAGAAGCTTGCTTCAGGAGAAAGTATGGATGTAATCTTCTTCCTGCTTCCTACCATGAAAGGCTACAAACCGGTAAGGAAGATGTTTGAAGAGACGAAAGGGGTTCGCTGGGAGACAGATAAATGGTGAAAAGTAAAGAGTATAAAAAAATCATGCTGAGGAGCCTGCTCTGGCCAGGCTGGGGGCACCTGTATGCAGGGGAAAAGAAAAAGGGGTGGATCCTTTTTACCTTGACGCTTATAGGCCTGGTTCTCCTCGCCTGGGGGGCACAACTGTGGTTATTCCCCCAAGGTGCAGCAGTAAAAGAGAAAGAGGTAAATATAGATGAAGAGGGAATAATCCTGGATGAGGAGGTTGACCTGGAGGCAACCGAGGAAGTATCCTCTGCTATTCCTCCTCCTTCACCGCTTTCCATTGTACTGCTACTGGTGGGGCTGGGAGTACCTTTCTGGACAGCCCTTTACGGGATAAAGGATAGCAGAAGGCTTTCTGTAAAGAAGGGAGTGTGAGTTATCATGAGATGGTGGCTGGTAATAATGTTGTGCCTGTTAATTCTTGCCGGTTGTGTTGCTGTTCAGAAAGAAGTACCCGTGAATGACGAAGGTATCATCAAGGAGACAAGCAAGTAAGCAGTGAGCCGGGTTTTCTCCTGAGGTAAATCGGGAGCAGCGGGAAACTATCGCTGTTCACTTGCCTGCTTCTTCCCCTCTGTAATCTTACATCTTGCCTGAAAACCCGGTCCCGGAATGCCCCGGGAAACATGGTATAATTTAGCTGGATGGAACTGAGAGTAGGGATAGGAATAGACATTCACCCCTGGGAGCGGGGGCGGGATTTTTACCTGGGGGGGATAAAACTCCCTTATCCCCTGGGTCTTTCCGGACACTCGGACGGAGATGTTCTCATACATGCCCTTATGGATGCCCTCCTGGGAAGCTTGGGATTGGGGGATATAGGGGAATACTTTCCACCTTCTAAGAAGGAATTGAAAAACATTTCTTCCATTAAACTCCTTAAAGAAGTGATGCAAAAGGTAAAGGAAAACGGGGGTAAGGTAGTAAATGTTGATGCTGTGGTTATGATGGAAGAGCCCATGATTCTTGCTTACAAGCCTGCCATGAAAGATGTCCTATGCCGGGAACTGGGAATATCTTCTTCCCGGGTCAACATAAAAGCAACTACTTGCGAAGGATTGGGGTTCGTGGGCAGGAAGGAGGGAGTAGTCTCTGTAGTTACTGTAATGGTCAGGAAAGATGACTAATGTAGAAATTGCCAGGATATTTTCTGAAATTGCCGACATACTGGAGATAAAAGAAGAGAACCCCTTCAAAGTGAGAGCCTACCGGAAAGTTACCCAGCTTCTGGAGAGCCTTCCGCAGGAAATAGAAGAAATCTACAAAAAGGGGGAATTGTATAAACTCCCCGGGGTAGGGCAGAGTATAGCAGAAAAAATTACAGAGATAATTGAGACAGGCAGGCTGAAATATCACCAGAAGCTTAAGGAAGGCGTTCCTCCGGGTCTTTTGGAAATGCTGCGTATCCCGGATATGGGGCCAAAGACCGTGGCATTAGTGTATAAAAAACTTGGGATTTCCACCCTGAAAGAGCTTGAAAAAGCGGCCCGGGAAAAAAAGTTGAGAAATGTTTACGGCCTGGGGCCAAAGACAGAGGAGAATATACTTAAGGGTATGAAGCTGGTAAAAGAAAGAAAAGAGCGTATTCCTCTGCACGAGGCTTTGGTGCTGGCAGAGGACATAGTAAAAAAATTGCAGGAGGCGGGAATTGTGGAAAGGATTGCCTACTGCGGAAGTGTAAGGAGGAGGAGAGAGACGATAGGCGATGTTGACATACTGGCCACTTCCCCGCATCCGGCAAGGGTGATGGATATATTCACCTCCTTGCCCCGGGTGGAAGAAGTGCTGGCAAAGGGAAGCACGAAATCCAGCATCCTGGTAGGAGAAGGGAGACAGGTGGATTTAAGGGTGGTGGAACAGGAGAGTTTCGGGGCTGCACTTCACTACTTTACCGGCTCCAAGGCTCACAATATCAGGATAAGGGAATTGGGAGTGAGAAAAGGCTTAAAGATAAATGAGTACGGTGTTTTTGTGAAGAAAGGAGAAAAAGAGGAAAGGATAGGGGGCAGAGAAGAGGAGGATATTTTCCAATCCGTAGGCCTTCCCTATATTCCTCCCGAGCTCAGGGAAGATTGGGGGGAGGTTGAAGCTGCCCAGAGAGGTGAATTGCCCAGGCTTGTGCGGATGGAAGAAATAAAAGGAGACCTTCACATTCATACCATGTGGAGCGACGGTGCGAACACGGTGAGAGAAGTAGCTATTGCCGCTCGCGAGAAGGGTTATGAGTATATCGGCATCTCTGATCATTCCCAGAGCCTTAAAGTGGCCGGGGGAGTAAGCAAAGATAGTTTCTTTCAAAGGATACGGGAAATCCGCGCCGTGGATGAAGAGATGCCGGAGATAAAGGTGCTGGCAGGAACGGAAGTGGATATTCTTCCCGATGGCACCCTGGATTACCCGGATGAATTTTTAAGAGAATTAGATGTAGTTATAGCTTCTGTACATTCCAACTTCAAACAGGAAGAAGAAAGCATGACTAAAAGGATTATGAAGGCAATGGAAAATCCTTTTGTGGATATAATAGGCCATCCCACGGGAAGATTGCTGGGAGAGAGGGAAGCATACAGGATTAATATGGAGAAACTACTGCATCATGCTGCTAAAACCGGCACAGCCATGGAGATAAATGCCTATCCCGACAGGATGGACCTCAAAGACACCCATGTACGTATGGCAAAAGATATGGGAGTTAAGTTGGTTATTGGGACTGATGCGCATCATTTGTTACAATTGGAGTGGATAAAATACGGGGTATGGGTAGCCAGAAGAGGCTGGCTGGAGAGTAAGGATGTGCTTAATACTCTCGACTTCCCTGATTTTTTCACGCGTTTAAAGAAAAGGAGCTGAGTATGGAGATAAGTATCATAGGTTCAGGACATGTAGGATTGGTAACCGGAGCCTGCTTTGCAGAATTGGGTAATAGCGTGGTTTGTGTGGATAATGATGAGAGAAAAATAGAAATTCTTAAAAAGGGAGATGTCCCTTTTTATGAGCCTGGATTAGAGGAGATAGTAAGGGCAAACGTGGGAGAAGGAAGGCTGAGATTTGC
>Ga0256830_1002062_pt1 | contig 13578 bp, 9 predicted proteins | sample 128326metaG_FD_190537 | JGI IMG/M metagenome (GOLD analysis project Ga0256830, IMG submission 190537) | Hydrothermal vent microbial communities from Lau Basin, Pacific Ocean - 128-326 | ecosystem: Environmental > Aquatic > Marine > Hydrothermal vents | place: Pacific Ocean: Lau Basin | collected...
GAAGGTGGCCTACCGGGCGGCGCTGGACCTCGCCGCCTGATCTTCCGGCCCGGAAGTGATCCAGCGGATGGGGCCAGATTCTGGGTCAGCCGTAACGCGGCCGGTGCCGGCTCATCCGCTCCGACTTCGCCAGAATGTCCCGCGCCCAGCGCCGCGCCAGGGGGTCCAGCCGCGTCTTGCAGAGATAGGTCAGAAGGAACCGCAACTTGTCGCTCCGGCTCACCGAGGACGGCGCCGAAAGGAGCAGCGCCGCCAGGTCCTTGACCAACCAGCGCCGCCGCGGCGGAAAGCGCTGCTCGACGCGCTGCAGATCGATGAAGTAAGGCCGGCCCCAGCGCGGATCCGGGGCGACGATGAGGTGTCCCAGATACAGGTCCTTGTGAATGAAGCCATTGGCATGGAAGCGGCGGATCATGCCGGCGACATCCCGCAGGACCGCATCGCGGGCGCGCCGCGTCCCGCGCTGGTGGGGATCCGGCCAGCCCTCGGCCAGGACGGCGTCCAGGGGGCGACCCGGGACCTCACGCGTCACCAGGAAGGACCGCTGAGGGAAGCCGATCCCGGCGCTCTCCTCGCCCACCGCCACCGGTTCAGGAACGTCGAAGCCTGCCCGGCGGAGGGCCCGCAGATTGTCCCACTCGACCCGCGCCGGGCTGTGGACGTTCCCGAGAAAGCGAAGGCGCTGGCGCCAGGGCACCGCCTTGTGGACCTTGACGTAGTAGACAGCGCCTGCGTGCTCGACGCGCCAGGTCCGCCGCGGTCCGGCGTCCCGAACCAGAACACCGCCGCGGTCCTCCCCGAACTCCAAGGCGCACTCCAAGCGGTCGAGGCCCAGCTCCTGGAGGACGATCTGCTCCTCCTGGGCGGCCAGGATCCGCCCCTGATCGAGGAAGACAGTCGGACGGCCCCTGGCGCGGTACTGCAGGGCGTCGCGCGGTGTGGCGAGAGACTCCATGGAGGCAGGAGGCACGGACCCGGGTTCATCGGCCGGGAGCCCCTCCGCCCTTGAGGGGCGGTCCGCGGGGGGCTCCCGCGGTGCGGGGTCCCGGGAATCTGCGCCGGCTCCGTCCATTTCGCCTCTCCTGGACTCCCACCCTACCGGCCGCGGGGGTAGATTGCCGCGTCGCGGCCGGCTCCCGCCTCCCCGGCGCCGGCGAGCCTCCGACTCCTGTCCGCCCCCGGTCATGCCCGGAGCTGCCTCCTCCCCCTCGGTCGGCGCCGAGTCCAATCCCTTCCTGCAGATGCAGGCCCGCTTCGCCAAGGCGGCGGACCTGCTCGGCCTGGACCAGGGCTTCCAGCGGATCCTGGCCAGACCCGCCCACGAGCTCACCGTCGCCATCCCCGTCCAGATGGACGACGGCTCCCTGCGGGTCTTCACGGGCTACCGTGTCCAGCACTCCATCGCCCGGGGCCCGGCCAAGGGCGGCATCCGTTTCGCCCCGGACGTGCACCTCGACGAGGTCCGGGCTCTGGCAGCCTGGATGACCTGGAAGTGCGCGGTGGTGAACGTTCCCTTCGGCGGCGGCAAGGGGGGCGTCATCTGCGACCCGCGCCGCCTCTCCCAGGGCGAACTGGAACGTCTGACCCGACGCTATGCGGCCAACCTCCTCGAGATCATCGGACCGGAGCGCGACGTCCCGGCTCCGGACATGAACACCAACGAGCAGGTCATGGCCTGGTTCATGGATACCTATTCCATGCACCGGCGCATGACCCAGACCGCCATTGTCACCGGCAAACCCATCGGATTGGGAGGCAGCCAGGGCCGGCGCATCGCCACCGGCCTGGGCGTCGCCCTCGCAACCCGTGAGGCCCTGACCTATGTCGGTCACCAGGGCCCGGCCCGCATCGTCGTGCAGGGTTCGGGCAACGTCGGCGGCCTCGGCGCCCTGCTCCTCCACGATCGCTTCGGCCACAAGGTGGTTGCCATCTCCGACATCTACGGCGGCATCCACAACGAGAAGGGTCTGGACATGCCTCAGGTTCTCGACTGGCTGGCCGAGAAGCGCTCCCTGGAGGGCTTCCCGGACGCCGACCGGGTCTCCAACGAGGAACTGCTGGAGCTTCCCTGCGACGTCCTGGTCCCGGCCGCCACGGAGAACCAGATCACCAGCCAGAACGCCGCCCGGATCCAAGCGCGCGTCATTGTCGAGGGAGCCAACGGCCCGACCTCAGCCGAGGCTGACCGCATCCTCGAGGAGAAGGGGGTCTTCGTCGTCCCCGACATCCTGGCCAACGCCGGCGGCGTCACCGTCTCCTACTTCGAATGGGTCCAGGACCGGATGGGCTACTTCTGGGAGGAGGAGGACGTCTGTGAGCGCCTGGAGCGGATCATGGTCAAGGCCTTCCGCGACGTCGTGGAAGCCGCCGAACGCTACGCGACGAGCCCGCGCATCGGCGCCTACTGCGTCGCCGTGGACCGGGTCGCCTACTGCCTGCGGCTGCGAGGGATCTATGCCTGACTCCGACCTCCTTCCCCCCGCTGGACCGGAAGAGGCTCAGCCTCCGACGCCTTCCCTGGACGACGACGCCTACGAGAGCCTCACCGAGCAGTTCGACCAGGCGGCGGCTCTGCTGGGCCTGTCTCCGGACACCTATTCCGTCCTGCGCGTTCCGGACCGGGAGTACCGATTCGCGATCCCGGTCCAGAAGCAGGACGGCAGCATCGAGGTCTACGACGGCTACCGCATCCAGCACAACCTGTCCCTCGGCCCCTGCCTCGGCGGCCTCCGGCTGACCCGCGACGTCCACCGCGGTGAGCTCCGGGCCCTGGCGGCCTGGAACACCTGGAAGTGCGCCACCATCGGAGTTCCCTTCGGTGGCTCCATGGGGGGCATCGACTTCGACCCGCGCGGCGAACATCCAGCCGATGTCGAACACATCGTCCGCCGCTACATGGCCGGTCTCCTGGACCTGGTCGGTCCGGAGAAGGATGTCCTGATGCCGGACATGCACTGCAGCGAGCAGATCATGGCCTGGCTCCTGGACACCTACTCCATGCACGTCCGCCATACCGAGAACGCCGTGGTCGTCGGCAAGCCGCCGGGCCTCGGCGGCAGCTACGGGCGCAACCACGCTGTCGGCGTCTCAGCGGTTACCACCCTGCGCCTGCGCCTCGCCGAGATGGGCCACGAGGGCCCCGCACGGGTCGTGGTCCAGGGCGCCGGACACGCCGCCCGCCAGGTCCTGCGGCAGCTCGCCGCCGAAGGCCATACGATCCTCGCGGTCAGTGATCTCCACGGCGGAACCTGGAACGAACAGGGCCTGGACTGGAGCGCCCTGGAAGAGCACCAGGGGAGCACCGGGCGCGTCTCCGGCTTCGCCGGCGGCGAGGACCTCAGCAACGACGAGCTCCTGCGCCTCCCCTGTGACGTGTTGATCCCCGCCGCCGCCTCGCGTCAGATCACGGGAACCGTCGCCGAAGACCTCCAGGCGCGCCTCGTCGTCGAGGTCGCCAACGCCGCCTCCACCGCCCGCGCCGACCGGGTCCTGCGCGAACGGGGCATTCCGGTGGTTCCCGACCTCCTCGGCAACTCGGGCTCGATCCTCATTGCCTACTTCGAGTGGGTTCAGAACCGGGCCGGCTTCCTGTGGCCGGAGGAACTGGTGGACGAGCGGCTGGTAAGGATGGTGACCCGCGCCTATCAGGAGGCACGGGCCGAGGAGCAGGCCCACGGCATCTCACTGCGCCTGGCGGCCTGCGTCATGGGCGTGCGCCGCGTCGCGTACTTCGACGAGCTCCGCGGCATCTACGCCTGAGGCTCGACGACTTCGTCCTCTACTGGACGACGGCCGCCACGACGTTCGAGGTGTTGCCGCTCTCGGCGGCCTGGATCCAGACCGGGACGCCGGCAGCGTTCGCGGGAATCGCCTGCTGGTGGCTGGCACTTCCCTGCCCGTTGGCGGAGAGAGTGGTCAAGAGGACCGGACTCAGGATGCCGAGGGTCACGTCCAGCTGCGGCACGGTCGTCAGCCCTTCGCCGGCGAGGCTGTAGGCCAGGTAGACGGTCGCTCCGGGCGTCGCCTGGCTGATGCTGAAGGTCGCGGTCTGGCCGGCAACCAGATTGCTCACCCCCAGCTGCATCAAGTCCGGCACCAGCATGAAGACTTCGCCGCCGGTGTGGTCACAGAAGTAGAGCTCCCCGTTGGCGTCCTCGCCCATACTGCTGATGCTCGTCAGGTTCAGACCCCCACCGGGGGCGACCTGGGCAGTGCGGTCTGTGAATTCGGTGACCTGGCCGTTCACCAGACGGAAGCTCCAGACCTCGTCGGAGCACCATTCGGCAAACCAGTAGGTACCCTGCAAGCCCGGGATGGCGCTGCCGCGGTAGACATAACCGCCGGTGATGGAGCAACGGAAGGGGTTGAAGGTATGCTGGTACTCATAGATCGGGTCGGTGTATCCCGTGCCACTGCCGCCCTGGAACCAGTGGGCGCCCTCACGCTGATCCCAGCCCCAGTTGATGCCGCCCGGGCTGCCCGCGGGCTCGAAGTCCACTTCCTCCCAGGTTCCCTGGCCGACGTCAGCGATCCAGAGGTCACCGGTCTCACGATCAAAGGCGTAACGCCAGGGATTGCGGAGGCCCAGAGCCCAGATCTCATCCAAGGTCGTCGGGTCGCCGACGAAGGGGTTGGTCGAAGGAATCCCGTAGGGGATGCCGCCGTCCACGTCGATGCGCAGCATCTTGCCGAGGAGGGTCTGCGGGTTCTGCCCGTTCCCAAAAGGGTCATTGGCGTCACCGCCGTCGCCGGTACCGATGTAGAGGTAGCCATCGGGGCCGAAGGCCAGCATGCCGCCGTTGTGGTTGCTGAAGGGCTGGCCGATGGTCATCACCGTGCGCGCGCTCGAGGCGTCCGCTACGTCGGGATTGGCCGACACCTGGTATTCGGCGATCACCGTGTCGCCGGCGTTGTTCGTGTAGTTGATGAAGAAGCGGCCGTTGCTCGCGTAGTCGGGGTGAAAGGCCATGCCCAGGAGCCCGCGCTCGCCGCCCTGGCTGTTGAGGGAGCCGATGTCCAGGAAAGGCGTCGACAGCAGACTGCCGTTCTTCAGGATCCGGATCCGGCCCGTGTTCTGCTCCAGGATGAAGAGCCGCGCCGCATCGCCCGGCGGCGAGGTCACGAAGAGCGGGTTGTCCAGACCGGAGGCCACGCGGACGGTCCGCACCCTCTGGGCCGGGGCGTCGGGCAGGAGAAGGCCGAGGGCGGCCAGACCGAGGAGAGCGAGACGGAGGAAGGAGGGCATGGAGCTCGTGCTGGGAAGGCTTCCGGAAGGAACGGACCGGCCGGTCCAGGAAGGGGTCTCCGAGGGAGCTCCAAGTCTAGCAGGGACTTCCCTGGTCCCGCAGGGCAAGCAGCGAAAGGTGTGTAACGCCCTTCCCCTGCTTCCGCTCGGAAGGAAGCCCCCCGAACCCGCCTTCCGCCATGTCCCGATCCCAGCCCTGTCTGCGCGGCCTCCAGGTCGCCCTGCTCTGCCTCCTCGCCGTCTCCCCGGCCCTGGCTCAGGGCCGCGGCGGCTACTTCAACGTCGAGAGCCCGCACCACCGGCCCGTGGACCTGGCCGAGGTGGGCGGCCGCAGCCTCCTCCTGGTCTGCAACACCCCGGACAACTCGGTCGAGGTCTGGGACACCCGGGAGGACCTGCCCGCCGAGGACCGCTTCCTTCTGCGGATTCCTGTCGGCCTGGAGCCGGTCACCGTGGAATGGGCGCCCGAGGTCCAGTGCTTCTTCACGGCCGACTTCCTCTCGGACTCGGTCTCGGTTGTCGAGCTGAGCCTGGCGCCGGGCGCCCCGGCCAGCGAGCTCGAGGTCCGCCACCTGGAGACGACCTGGGTCGGAGACGAGCCCACGGACCTCGAGTTCCACCTCTTCAACGGCACCATTCCCCTCCTCTACGTCGGCCACATGAGCATCCCCGAGCTCGGGGTCTTCTTCTTCGACGACAACTTCCGCCTGCAGCCGGTGGCCTCCGACTGGTTCTGGCCTCTGGCGAGGCCGGTGGACCCCTCCGAGGGTCTGGACCCGCAGATCCGGGAAATCGGGATCCGCGAGACCCGGGCTCTGCACGTGACGGCCGCCAGCACGGTCTACGCCCTCAACGCCAAGAACCGCGCCGAGCGCAGCCAGTTCGAAGACTATGACTACGCCCTCCATGTCGGAGACGTCCTCGGGGGCTATCTCAGCCACCTGACCGGGCTCGGCAGCCTGAACTTCAACATGCGTGCCGCCCCCAACGGCGACCTCCTGGTCACCGGTGCCGAGGCCCGCAACAGCAACGGCAGTGGTTCCGAGGTCGCGGCCGAGCCCACGGGCTTCGTCGCCAGCACCCTCTACTGGATCCGCGATCCAGAGGGCGCAGCCGAGGTCCTCCGCTGGGACGTGAACGCCCTCGACCCCGGCGACGAGTCCCTCGGCATCCCTCCCACGCCGGTGCCCTTCGACCGGGCGGTCTCGACCCTGAACGACCTGGCCCTCGCCCCGGACCCCGTGACCGGCGCCCCCGCCCGGGTGTTCCTTGCCAGCATGGGCACCGACCGGATCCTCATCGCCGAGCTCCAGGGCGACGATCCCTACGCCTGGCCGGTCCGGGTCGTGGACCTGAGCCCCGTGGACGACTCGATGTGCGGGCCCTCGGGACTGCGCTGGAAGGAGGCCCGGCCGACCGACCCCCTGGACCCCGGGGAGCGGCTCTACGTCCTCAACCGCCTGGACAACTCCCTGTGCGTGGTGGATCCGGTGGCAGGGATCGTCGTGGACCGCATGAACCTGCGCAACGACCCGCGGCCGACCTGGATCCGGGAAGGCGCCCCCTTCCTCTACGACGCCCGTCTCAGCGGAAGCGGCTTCGTCTCCTGTGCCTCCTGCCACCCCTTCGGCCGGACCGACTCCCAGGGCTGGGTCCTCGGCGAGTTCAACGCCCCGAACCCGGACCCCTTCCCCGAGGAGTTCCTCGGCGGCCTGCGCCTCGATGTGGAGCTGCAGGCGGCCCACGACTTCCTGGCCAACGGCTTTCCGACCTTCAAGGGGATCATGGTCACCCAGAGTCTCCAGGGGCTCCTGAACCACGAGGTCGCACCCGAGGCGCAGGAGCTGACGACCAACGCCCCCTACCACTGGCGAGGCGATCGCCCGAGCTTCCAGGACTTCAACGAGGCCTTCGCCAGCCTCCTCGGCGGTCAGGAACTGCCGCCCGAGGACATCGCCCGCTTCGAGGAGTTCGTGAACTCCATCCACTATCCGCCGAACCCGCGCCAGGGCCTGGACCGGCGGCCGAGCGGCGACTGGGGAGACGATCCCGGCGTCCTGGAACTGCCCGAGGACCTGGGCGGCCCGCCGGAGCCCACGGGCGAGGGGGCGGCACTCGGCCTCAAGGTCTGGATGATGCGCGACGTCGACCTCTGCGGCGGCCGCTCTTGTGTCCAGTGCCACGCCTTGCCGGACCTCTCGAACAACCGCATGACCGAGGTCCTCGTCGAGTCCCTGGCCGGCACCCTCCTGCCCCTGGAAACCGCCCAGATCCGGGGCGTCGCCCAGCGCGAGGCCTTCTGGAGCGAGGACCCGGTGGCCGAACCGACGCGCCTCGTCGGCAGCTTCGGCCTCACCAACGAGGGCACGGTCCAGAGCCTCTTCCATTTCAGCTCCGGCTTCCGGGACCTGGCCGGCCGGCCCAAGGAGCTCAAGGGAGTCGTCGCCTTCATGAAGGAACTGGACTTCGGGACCGCCCCCCTCGCCGGCCTGCCGCTCACGGTCTTCCCCGGCTCCCAGGACGACCCCTTCGTCCTCGACGCCCTGACGCTGTTCGAGGAACAGGCTCGCGAGGCCAACATCGGCTGGACCCTGCGCCTGTTCCTGGAGGACGGGGATCCGGTGGGCGAGGGCTGGTGGTTCGACGTCCGCGGCGGCGCCGGCCTCTGGCGGCGCTCGGCGGATCCAGCCCGCAGTGCGGCGACGAACGATCTCCTCGACCTCCTGGTCCTGCCCCATCAGCGCGCCGTGTTCCTGGCGACGCCGCTCGGCAGCGAGCTCCGGGTGGCAGCCGACGACGGCATCGCCAGGATCCTGACGGCGCCGGCCCCCAGTCAGGTGGAACTCCTGCCGGCCGAGCCGAACACCTTCTACGAGATGGTGCCCCTCATGAGCCAGAACTGGGTTCCCGTGGACTTCTCGAACCCGGATCCCGCAGACTTCTTCTGGGATGGAGCCTTCCTGGGCGGCACCCCGGTGACCTCCTTCAACCATGCCGTGCGTCTGTTCCAGTACGGCCTGATCCTCGACGGCCAGGGAAGCTACGGGCTGACCGAGCTCCGCCATGAGCCGCCGCGGCGCCTGCGCGTTGCGGCCTGGGATCTCCAGCCCGGAGCCCTCCTGCGCCTGCACAGTCCCTGGGATCCCGCGGCCCCGGTGCCTGATCCCCTCGGCACCCTGAACCAGATGCGGACCCAGGTACTGGAGGCCGCCCTCCACCCCACGGACGAAACCACCGCTGACGGACGGCCGATCTGGGAGACCGACGTCGAGCTGGACAACTTCCAGCTCTACCGGCTCATGCTCGGCGGACCCTTCGCCCCCGGCGTACAGGAGGCCAGCTTCGACTGGCAGGGCCTGGTCTCGGAACCGCCGCCCCCGGGCATGTTCGACCCCGACCGCTACAACTGGCACTGGGTCGAGGTGGTCAATCCCGACGGCCAGACGGGTACCGGCGGCTGGCAGCAGCTCCTCCTTCCCTGATCCCCGCTCCCGCTGTTCCCGCCCCCGGCCCGCTCCGTCGGCGGCCGGGGGCGAAACCGGCTCAGGCCTCGCCGTCGCCCGGCGTGACGCCCCAGCCCAGTTTGCCGCGCAAGCGATCGTAGAACGTGGTGTCCACGACCAGGCGGAAGCGCCGGCGCGAGGGACCGACCCGGACCACGTCTCCCGGGTGCAGGCGATGCTCCTCGTGGCCGTCGGCGGTGAAACCCGCGTCCTGGTGGACGGTCAGGGCCGCCACTCGGTGACCGGGCAGGACCAGGGGCCGCATGCCGAGCATGTAGGGAGCGAGGGGAGTCACCACGAAGGCATCGAGGCGCGGACTCAGGACCGGGCCGCCGGCGGCGAGGCTGTAGGCCGTGGAACCGGTCGCCGTGGCGACGATCACCCCGTCACCGCGGTACTGGCAGACCGGCCGCCGGTCCACGGTCAGATCCACCTCCACCATGCTCGAACCCCAGGTCCGCTGGATGGCGATCTCGTTGAGGATATGGGTATCCAGGAGCACCCGCCCCTGGCGGCGGATCCGGGCGTGCATCATGGCGTGCTCCTCCAGAGCGGCACGGCCCTCCAGGGCCCGATCCAGGACCCGCAGCGCGTGCTCCCGGGAGACGCCCGCCAGGAAGCCCACCCGCCCGAAGTTCACCCCGAGGACCGGCACCTGGCGCTTGCCGAGACGGAAGGAGACCGCGAGCATGGCGCCGTCGCCTCCCAGGACGACCACAAGGTCGGGTTTGCTGCGGATGGGATCGCGGCTGCGGACGGTCTCCACATCCAGAACCCGCGCCCGCCCCTGGAGGTGGTCGGCGACCCGTTCCGCCGCTTCCAGGGCCTCGGGCTTGCCCGGATCGGAGACGACCAGAACCCGCGGCTTGCGCGAGCGGGGCAGGCTGAGACGCTCGGCGCGCGCCCCGCCGCGGCCGCCGTTGCCCGGACTCACGGGGCGCTCTCCTCCTTCACGGTGGCCGCACCCTGCAGGCTTTCGGCCCAGGCCTCCGCCAGGGCCTCGGGCGTCAGACCGCAGGCCGCGAGCTGCTCCTCCCGGGAAGAGGCATGCTCGACGAAGCGGTCGGCGACGCCGTGCCGCCGAAGCGGCACCCGCAGGTCGAGATCGGCCAGGGTCTCCGCCACCGCCGAGCCGAAGCCACCCTGGAGGGCATGTTCCTCCACGGTGGCGATCCAGCCCAGCCGGCGGGCTGCCGAGGCCAGCGCCCCCTGGTCCAGGGGGCGGCAGAAGCGCGCATCCCAGACCTCGACCTCGTGCCCGCTGCGCTCCGCCAGCAGCGCGGCGGCGAGGAGCGCCGTCTCGACCAGAGCCCCGAGAGCGAAGACCGCACCGTCCCGCCCCGGTCGCAGGAGCTCGGCGCTCCCCGGCTGCAGCTCGGGCCGGAGCCCCGCCTCCGGTCCCAGGCATTCCAGGGCCTTGCCCCGGGGCCAGCGCAGCGCCCAGGGCCCCCCGCGCTTCAGGGCCTCGCGCAGCATGCGCCGCAGGTCCACGGCATCCCGCGGGCTGGCCAGGACGATGCCGGGGAGAGTGCGCAGATAGGCGAGATCGAAGAGCCCGTGGTGCGTCGGCCCGTCCTGGCCCACGAGGCCGGCGCGGTCCAGGGCGAAGACCACGTCCTCGCCCTGCAGGGCGACCTCCTGGAAGACCTGGTCGTAGGCCCGCTGCAGGAAGGTCGAGTAGATCGCCGCCACCGGGCGCCGCCCCGCCGTCGCCAGCCCACCAGCCAGGGCCACGGCGTGCTGCTCGGTGATGCCGGTGTCGTAGAAGCGCTCGGGAAAGCGCTCGGCGAAGGCCGTGAGGCCGGTGCCGTGGGGCATGCCGGCGGTGATCGCCACGATCCGCTCGTCCTCCGCGGCCAGTTCCCTCAGGGCTTCGCCGAAGACCGCGGTGAAGGCGCGCCGCTCTCCATCCAGGACAGCCGGGCGCCGGGCGGCGGGGACCTTCCCCGGCTCGGCCGAGGGCGCGACCCCGTGGGCGCGCTGGGCATCGGTCTTCGCGGGCTCGTAGCCACGGCCCTTCTCCGTCAGGAAGTGGACCAGGTGCACGCCGTCGAGACGACGGATCCGCTCTAGAGCCTCGACGCAGCCGACCAGGTCGTGGCCATCCAGGGGGCCGACGTAGTTGATGCCGAGCTCCTCGAAGATGTGGCCGGGCACGAGCACGTGGCGGATCACCTCGCCGACCTCATCCACCTTGGAGCCCAGCCAGGGGATGCGCCGGGCGAGATCGCCAAGGCGTTCGTAGGCGATCTGGAGGGTGCGCGAAGTCCGGACCCGGCTGAGGTAGCGGGCCAGGGCGCCGACCGAACGGGCGATGGACCACTCGTTGTCGTTCAGGACCACCAGCAGCCGCGGCCGGTGTTCGGCCGCCTGGCTCAAGCCCTCGAAGGAGCAACCCGCCGCCAGACCCGCGTCCCCGACCAGGGCCACGGTCCAGGGCGGTTCCGAGCCCGGGGGCGTGCGCTGGCGCAGGCCCTCGGCGATGCCCAGGGCGAAGGAGACGGCGGTCCCGGCATGTCCGGCCGTCAACAGATCCCAGGGCGACTCCCGGCGGTTGCAGAAGCCGGACAGCCCGCCCGTCTGGCGCAGGGTTTCGAAGCGGGCGTAGCGTCCGGTCAGCATCTTGTGCGGGTAGCACTGGTGGCTGACGTCGAAGACCAGGCGGTCGCGGGCGAAATCGAAGACCCGGTGCAGGGCGACGGTGAGCTCGACGACACCGAGGTTGCTGCCGAGGTGGCCGCCGGTGCGCAGGACCTTCTCGATGAGGGCCGAGCGCATCTCCTCGCACAGGAGCTCCAGCTCCTCGAGCTTGCGCTCCCGGAGGTCGGCAGGGCCCTGGATCTCGTGCAGGCGGAGGGGCGTCATCGGCATCGTTCCAGGAGGAATCGCGGCAGGTCCCGGAGCGGCCCGCTCGCGGCTGCAGCAGGCAGACGCTCGCGGGCGAGGCCCGCCAGCGCCTCGGCACGCCGCAGGGCCTCGGGCAGGCCCAGGGCCCCGACCACCGTGGCCTTGCCCTGGTGTGCGTCCTTGCCGGCGGTCTTGCCCAGGGCCTCGGTGGCGGCGGTGGCGTCGAGGAGGTCGTCGGTGATCTGGAAGAGAAGGCCGACCGCCCGGCCGAAAGGCCGCCAGGAGGCGGAGGAAGCACCGGCGGCCGCTGCTCCCAGCTCCAGGCAGGCACCGAGGAGGGCACCGGTCTTGCGCCGGTGGATCTCCTCCACCACCTTCCACGAGCCCCGCGTGCCCTCGGCGGCGAGGTCCAGGACCTGGCCGCCGACCATGCCTTCGGCCCCCGAGGCACCGGCCAGGATCCGGACCTGTTCGCGAGCCAGGGCGGCGTCCTCCTGGCGCGCCAGGGTCTCGAAAGCCAGGGTCTGGAGGGCGTCTCCGGCCAGGATGGCCAGGGCCTCCCCGAAACGCACGTGCAGGGTCGGCCGGCCGCGGCGCAGGTGGTCGTCGTCCATGGCCGGGAGGTCGTCGTGGGCCAGGGAGTAGGCGTGGATCATCTCCACCGCCGCCGCCGCGGGCAGGGCCCGCTCCCGGGCACCGCCCTCGGCCTCGCAGGCCAGGAGGACCAGGGCCGGACGCACCCGCTTGCCGGGGCCGAGGAGGGCGTACTCCACGGCCTCCCGCAGGGCCTGCGGCGCACGGGCGACGCTGCCTGCCTCCAGGGCCTGCTCCAGGGCCGCCTCGACGACGGGGCGGCAGCCCTCGAGCCAGGAGGCGAAAGCATCAGGCCTCGGCGTCGCCGTCTCCATCCTCCGGCACGGCCTCCTCCAGGGCCTGCTGCAGCTCCTCGGTGAGTTCGCGGACCCGGAGTTCGGCCCCGCGCAGCTCCTCCTGCAACCCCTGCAGCAGCCGGACGCCCTCCTGGTAGCGCTCGACGCCCTCCTCCAGGGAGAGCTCCCCGGACTCCAGCTCCTCGACGATCGCCTCGAGGCGCTCCAGACGCTCCTCGAAGACGGGGGGATCAGGCTCGGCGCGGGGCATGCGGCGGACGGTACAGGGGCCGGAAGGCAGGCCCCGGATTGTCCCCGGAGGCGGGCCCCGGCGCCAGGGTCAAGCCTCCTCGGGCTCCACCTCCTCCACCCGGCCGCGAAAGGCACCCCGGTGCAGGCGGACGCGGACCTCCTGGCCCGGCTGGAGTTCGCGGGCCTCGCGCAGCCAGGCTCCGGGCCGCCCCGGGTGCTCCACCAGGGCGAAGCCCCGCTCCAGGGGCGCCAGGGGCGAGGCGGCCCGGAGGCGTCCGGCCAGTCCTTCGGTACGCCCGTCCAGCCGTGCCATGCGCGGCCCCGGGCCGGAGGCGAGGAGGCGGCGCCCGGCCCGCTCCAGACGCCTGCGCAGACGGCGCCAGGGCCCGGGCACGACGGCCAGGCGCCGGCCGCTCTGTTGCAAGGCCGTCTCCAGGCCCCTCCAGGGACCCGGGGCCGCGGCGAGCCGCCGGCCGGAACGCTCCAGACAGCGCCGCGCTTCCGCGAGCCGGCGGGAGGCGGCGGCGGCAAGGAGGCCGCCGCTCTGCTGCAGGCGGCCCTCCAGGCGCAGGAGTCTGCGGTCCGGCCGCAGGTGGCGGAGCTCCCGGCGGTATCCTTCGATCCGCTCGCGCCGCGCCTCCAGCCAGCCCCGGGCCCCGGCCTCGAGACCGGCGGCGAGATCCTCGACGCGGCCCCGCGCCGCCTGCCAGCCCTCGCAGAGACGCACCGCCGCGGCCGTGGGGGTACGCGCACTCTCATCGGCAGCGAGGTCGGCGAGGCTGGTATCCGTCTCGTGCCCGACCGCGACGAGGACCGGCAGCCGGGAATCCGCCACCGCCCGCACGACCGCCTCCTCCTGGAA
>Ga0256830_1002063_pt1 | contig 13569 bp, 13 predicted proteins | sample 128326metaG_FD_190537 | JGI IMG/M metagenome (GOLD analysis project Ga0256830, IMG submission 190537) | Hydrothermal vent microbial communities from Lau Basin, Pacific Ocean - 128-326 | ecosystem: Environmental > Aquatic > Marine > Hydrothermal vents | place: Pacific Ocean: Lau Basin | collected...
TTCGTATATGAGTACCATTTGTTCTAAAGATTTGATGATTTCCTTTTGTAAATTACGCAGTTTTGATAAAACTTCCAACTGCCTCAGATACTTTTCTATACGTTTACCCTTTCCTTCAAGTTTTTGTAGTTTAGTCAATATATCATCGATCACTTTTTGTTTATGCTGCTTGCCAAAGTCACCCAAGATGGCCAAAATAACCTCTTCGGGCTTATCTGAAGCTAAAAGAGTATGGTAGGAAAAGTCTTGTAGATGCAAAAGTTCGTAGCTGAACTGGAGTCTCTCCTCCTTGATAGAGGTGGGCATATTTCTAGGATTTAGCTCCTCTGATCCGATGTAAAACACATATTGTTTCACAGGAAGTTGGTAGGTGTGTTGAAGTAAGACATAGTACAAGTGCATACGCATAGCCATTCCCTTCTCTGGCTTTGTTTGCACTTCGATATGAAGGATATGATCTGGCCCATCTTTGAGAATTACCTTTTTGAGCAAATCAGGCTCTCGCTCTAAAGTCAATTGATCCGAGATTTCTTCGAGCTTCTCTACCTCAAGCCCAAGGATTTTTCTAACCAAGGGAGTGATCGTTTCTTCAAAGTTTTCTTTGAAGATTTTGTCGTACTGCTTGTATTGTTTAGCCATGCGCCTGCCAAATAAGGGGAAATCATCAGGGAAAAAGGATGAGAATAACGCCTATTTATGGCTAAATGTCAATAGCTATCCCTGCATAGAAAGGGCTTAGAAGCTATTTTAAAATCCTCCTTTTTTCTCACAGCCCATATCTTCCTTTTACATATCTCAATAAACTATTTTGTAAAAAAGGTACTAACGAATAAGCTTCCGTACGAAAGTATAGGTTATCCAACTGATTAACAGCCACAATCCCACGAGTGCTATTGCATAAAAATATTTCATCCGCCTGTTTGAGGGTAGAGAGTTTCAGACGCTTTTCTACATATTTGAGTTTGAGGTTTTGACAGATTAGCTGTATGTGTTTGCGCATGACTCCATCGTGGCAAGCACTTTTCAAGGGAGGAGTTATGATCTTTTGATCTTTAACGATAAACAAATGATGATTGCTGGCCGCAGATACATATCCCTCACAAAATAGGAGTGCTTCATCAAAACCTGATTTCCGCGCATGTCTAGCTGCCAGAATATACGCCAAGCTATTGGCCGTTTTGATGCCCGACAAAGGGGAAAAATGAAGGGGAATATCTTTAAAAATCGTTAGAGATGCCGTTGTAGCATGTTGGAAATAGTTTTCTTTGAGCGAATAAGCTTCAATCAGATATAAGGGACGATCATCCAATGGATAGATCCCTCCCGTCCCCCCTCTGTATACTTGTAGACGCAAGCGTCCATGCATCGATATCTGATTTACCTCTATCACACGTGGCAGTTCCTTCTTCATCAATCTAAGCCAAGCTTCTTCCTCAAACTCAAATTTGAGCACCTTCATCCCATGACAAAGCCGCACTAAATGGTCCTCCAAAAACAATATCTGGCCATTCCAAACTCTCAGACTTTCATACAAACCATCGCCATATCTAAAACTTCTATTGAGCAAAGTGACTTCAGGAGCGCCTTCTTCGTAGGCTTGTCCGTTGATGATTAGCATGGATAGTGGGTTAGTTTGCCTATTAGCCTATACATTCCCTCAATTTAAGGAGAAAAATCTGTTTCTCTGGCAAAAATCTATAGGAATACCATGAGTGCAGGTAGTTTTTAGGTTCGTATCTTTAGGTCGTAAAAACGCTGGTGTTCGTTCTGACCTACATACTCACCTCATAAAACATGAAATTCCTCAACTATTTCTCCCTCATCGCCCTTTTTTCTCCTGCATTCACCTCCGCCCAAGTACCCTCCGGCGAAGTGCTCCTCAGCAAATCTATCCAATTCCACGATCCACAACAGCAACATTCGTATCCAGAATCACTTTATCCATTTTACCATTCTCCTTCAAGCTGACTAAACTCCCGATTAATGATATCTATCATCTCATTGGCATCTTCTTTACTTAAAGAACCGATAAGATTAGCAGCCGGCGATTCGCCACTCCTAACCGAGACTTGAGAGTGAGCCTTTAACACCTGCCATACTTCGTATAAAGGTTTCAGTAATGCTGGCGGAGCCTTTTGGATATCTTCTAATAATAATTCCCGAATACTCATATCATAAGTAATTATATATTATTATACGAAAAATACCATCATTCTGCCTATTTTCCAATATTTTTAGAAAAAACATACCTTTAACGCCCTCGATGAAATCTTAAAAAAGTTGTGAATTACACTCATTGCTACTCCAACCCATATTTATCTATCAAATACACCATAGCTGCTATCATGGCCGCGCCCGTATGCAACTCTCTAGCATTCACCTCTTCCCAGCGGTCGGATGCGGCATGGTGATAGTCAAAATAGCGATGGGAATCTGGGGTAAACCCTAGCAAGGCAATCGCCTGATCTTTAAGGGGACCAATATCCGCTCCACCACCTCCTTTGACCAATTGAGTGCCACCATAGGGAGCAAGTAGAGGCTGCCATTGTTGAATACGTTTTAGGACGGCATCTTCCGCCTGTATGCTAAATCCCCTAGGTGTAAAACCTCCTCGGTCAGATTCAATGGCAGCATAGTGGTTTTCGCCCTGCTCTTTAGCGATTTCTGCATATTTAAGCCCACCTCTCAGGCCATTTTCTTCATTCATAAACATGACTGCCCGAATCGTTCTTTTGGGTTTGATTCCCAATGCCTTAAAAAGCCTCAAGACCTCTATAGATTGCATACAGCCCGCTCCGTCATCATGCGCGCCTTCTCCCAAATCCCAGGAGTCCAAGTGTCCACCAACGACAATGACCTCATCGGGAAACTCACTTCCTTTAATTTCACCGACTACATTGTGTGAAAGCGTATCGGGACGTGTTTCGCAATTCATGCCCAGAAAAAATTGCAGATCGGATTCTTCTTGAAGCAATTTGCTCAATTTCTCAGCTCCCATTGTGCTAATGGCAGCAGCCGGAATTTTGGGCGTCTGCTCATCATAATGCATCGTGCCTGTGTGAGGATAGTCGTCAAGAATCTGGGTCATAGATCGAACAATCGCGCCCACTGCTCCAAATTTGGCTGCCTCTATTGCTCCTTGCGAACGTTGATTGACTGCCCCTCCATAAGCGCGAAAAGTATTGAGGACTTGCGCTTGCATAGCGCGATTGTAAAAGACCCATTTGCCTTCCACCTGCTCTTTCCCCAATTGAGCCAACTCATCAAAATCCTGCACTTCGACTACTCCTGCCTGTATCCCGACATCAGTTGTACCTATACTGCCTCCCAAAGCACAAACCGAAACCTCCTGTCGTCCGTTATTTAATAAAATCAGTCCTTTTTCTTTTTTCCCCCTTACCCAATGCGGGACCATTACTTCCTGCAAAAAAACGCGATCTAACTCCATAGCATCCATCACTTGCTTTGTCCAACTCACTGCTTCAGCCGCTTGGGGTGAGCCGCTTAATCGACCGCCAATTTCCTTGCATAAATACCGCAAGTTTTGATGAGCTTGCCCATTAGTCAAGGCCTCATCAAAGATTTGTCGGATGGTTTCTTGATCATTTTTTGAGATAGCTGAGTTGTCAGCTTTAGGATTGTTACATGCAATAAAAGTCGCACTAACGATCAGGCTTAGGAGCAGGATTTTTTTCATGGGATAAATATAGGGAAATAATAGATTCAGCAAAAAAGGCAAAAAGGCACTTCCTATGTTTTACTAAAAAGAAGGATAGAAAAAGTAATAGCCAGATAAATATATTCAATTCCTATATTGCGGCCCATAAATTAACACTCCATGAATAAGCTACAAAGCCTGACTATAACGAGCTTTCTTCTATTGATTAGTTTGCCAATTTTCGCCCAATCAGACAAAAGAGCCATTAGCATCGAGGACTATTTCAAGCTAAAAACGGTAGGCAGTCCTCAAATCAGCCCCGATGGACAATGGGTAGCCTATACCGTCTCAGAAAAGGATTTGGAAAAAGACAAATCGGAAACGCGAATTTGGATGATACCCATTGAAGGGGGAGAAGCCATCCCCATGACAGCTAAAGGTTATTCGGCTTCTTCGCCTCAGTGGAGTCCCGATGGCAAATATCTCTCTTTTATAGCCGCAAAAGGAGAAGAGGCTAAGTCTCAGGTTTGGACGTTGAATCGATTGGGGGGAGAAGCTGTGCAATTGACGGATATCAAACAAGGGGTCTCTGCTTATGTCTGGTCTCCAGATAACAATCGATTATTGTTGATGATCAAAGATCCCAAACCGGAATTGCTGACAGAAGACAAAGAAGACGACAAAAAGCCGAAACCTTATGTGATAGATCGCCTTCAGTTTAAGAGAGACTATGCAGGCTATCTCGACAGAAGAAGAACACATATCTATGTATATACACCCGGAGATTCAACTGCCGTACAAATCACCTCTGGGGATTATGATGATTCAAGCCCTGCCTGGAGTCCCGATGGCAAAACGATTGCCTTTGTGAGCAACCGATCTGACAATCCCGATGGAAACTCCAATAGCGATATCTGGATCGTATCCGCAGACAATACAGATAAAGGGCAGTCCCTGCTTCAAGTAACCACCAATCCGCAGGAGGATCATTCACCTGCCTGGAGTCCGGATGGACAAAACCTTACCTATGTGACGGTAATAGCAGCGCCAGAAGTCATGTGGTATGCGACCAAGCATTTGGCGACGATTTCCGCTAAAGGTGGCCAACCCGATGTGCTGACATCTAGCCTGGACAGAAATGTGCGTAGCCCGAAATATTCAACAGATGGCCAAACAATTTGGTTCAGATTAGAAGACAGTGGGGAAAACCAATTGGCATCAATGGCTGCGAATGGCAAAAACCTCAAGCGTACCGTAGCAGGAGGACTGAGCGTGGGGAGTTTTCATATAAACGGATCATCCATAGCACTGCTGATGAGTAAGCCCTCGCTGCCTACAGAAGTATTTCTGTATCGTACCAATGAGTTGAAGCAGTTGACTTCAGCCAATACTGACTTACTGAGTGAGCTACAGCTTTCAGAAGCTGAAAATATTCATTTCAGGAGCTATGATGGAACAGAAATCGAAGGCTTTATCTACAAACCCATCGGTTTTAATCCATCTGTAAAATATCCAACCATCCTTCGCATTCACGGCGGTCCGGTTTCGCAATACGCTTTTAGTTTTCGCTTTGATCCGCAGTTATATACGGCCCATGGTTATTTGGTGATAGAAACAAATCCCAGAGGCTCCTCTGGTTATGGGCAGGATTTTTCTCATGTTTTATTTGCCGATTGGGGCAATAAGGACTTTGAGGACGTAATGGCCGGTGTGGACTACCTCATCGAGCTAGGTTTAGCTGATCCGGATCGTTTAGGAGTAGGTGGTTGGTCTTATGGGGGGATATTGACCAATTATGTCATTACCCAAACGGATCGTTTTAAAGGAGCGGTCTCTGGCGCGAGTGAAGCCCTTTACCGCGCCAATTATGGACACGATCATTATCAACGTCATTGGGAGATAGAACTAGGGCTCCCCTGGGAAAATGCAGAAGCCTGGGAGCGTATTTCTCCTTTCAACAAAGTCGCCAACATCACTACGCCTACTTTATGGATCGGTGGCGCGCTAGACTGGAATGTGCCTATCCTCAATTCAGAGCAGATGTATCAGGCGATGAAACGCCTTGGGCGAGAAACGCAACTAGTGGTCTATCCGAAAGAGCATCACAGTATTCGCCGACCTTCCTTTCAGAAGGATCGTTTTGAGCGATTTTTGGGCTGGTATGAGAAGTATGTGAAGTAGTCGATTTGTAAATTCGATAGGTATTAAAAACAATCTGTTTGCCAACTGGGAGACCAGCATGTTTAAAAATACGTACTAAACCCAAACAACCAAGAAGCCCTCAATGCAGGCGGATTGCTCAATATATCCTTTTGCCATTGGTAGCGGTAATTTAGTCTAAATACCGTTTGCGCTGAGGGTCTGAAACTAATGGCAGGGGTAATCGCCCACAACTCATCTCCGATATTAGTATTGGTTTCATTAAATGTTCCCAGGTTCCAATCTACATAATCCAGTCGGGCAGCAAGATTTAAACTTGCATTTTCCCAGTCAAATATTTTATGTCTGATGATAGGCTGCACAATGTCAAAGAAAAAACCTTGCTGTTTGTTGCCGTATTGTTGCGTATAAGTTTCAGGGACATCAACCAAAATGAAAGCATATTCACCTACGATATACGTTCCTGTTTTTTTGATTGTCGTATTAAAATCTAAGGCAAAAACATCTACTTTCCTTTGTTTGTCAAGTGTTAGCCCTCCATCTTCAAACTTATTGTAAACACCCCCCATATAAGACAAACCTATTTCTCCTATTTTTCTGTTTTTGATAGCTATTTTCCCTGTAATAAGCGGTCTTCCACTATTATTATCGACAAACCGCGCTTCATTTTCTTTTGTGGCTGGTAAAAAAGTTTTGCCTTCTTCGTTATCGATAATGCTGTTGTCGAATCCGTTAGTGAGGTATACCTCATAACCCAAAATCCAGTTTCCTTTGTACGTTTTTCCATATAACCCAAAGCCTGCATTTGACCAAGTGGCGGGCAATAGCTGATTTGCCATATTGGGGCGTTCGACAAATTCCCATTTAGGGCCATCGTGATTTTGATTAAATCCACCAATTGGATTCATCATTATTCCTCCTCTAAAATTTAATAAAGGATGAAAGGCAACATCTACTGCGGCAAACTCTATCGCTATTTCTTTAGTACCATCTTCGTATTCAAGTTCTGATAAAAATTTGATCCGTTTTGTAATAGATGCAGACATAAAAATAGTGAGCAAGCGTGACTGAAAAGACAAGCCTTCAGAAATTCCGTCTTCTGAACTATAAATAGAATTTGCTTCTAAATAACCGCCCAATGCAACGGGACTCTTGCCTACTGTTAAAAAAGGACGATTATAAACGGCATCCATATTCATCTGCTCTTCATTTGTATCGACAGGGATGCGAGTGATAAGGGAATCTGATTTTTGGGCTTGAAGGTTGAAATTAGTCAACAACACCAAGTTAATTAAAAGTATTTTATGCGTATAATATGTAAATATTTTCATTGTCTGTTTCTGTTTTGAATGTTTTTAAATCTCTATCTGCGGGTCCTTCCAAAACCTTTCCTGCTAATGAAAATTCGCTACCATGACAAGGACAACTGTATATGCCACCACCTATATTTAGTTCACAGCCTCTATGTGTGCAATGCATTAATGAAGCACTATATATATCTTCTTTCATTTTATACAGGCAAATGGGAAACTCCATACTTTCAGTTTTTACCAAAACAAAAGCACGGCTTACTCTTTTGTCTTTTTTGATGTACCAGAATTCCGACTTTTTTACAAGCAGGCGGTTTATATCTTTGGTAATAGTCGCATAATAAATAGCTCCACAGGATTGTAAGGTTGTTGCTAAAATAGGTATGCCAATAGTAGTATAACAACAGGTTTTAATAAATTTTCTACGTTCCATTTTATAGTGATTCTAAAAACTTAATCAATTGCTGCTTTTCGGTTTCAGTAAGTTGCGTGTAGTTTGTTTTAGCCAATTGAGCTTCACCTCCATGTAATAAAATAGCTTCTTCAATACTTGTAGCACGACCATCGTGCATTAAAAAATAACTCCCTCCTTGCGAATCTTCAGACAACCCAAGCCCCCAAAGTGCAGGTGTTTTCCATTCGTTTGTAAGGGCGTAACCTTCGGTATAGTTATCATCTAATTCCGATCCCATATCGTGCAATAATAAATCGGTATAAGGATAAAATTCTTTATTAGATAATACTTCAATAGGAGAAGTGCCTGTTTGTAAAGTTGAAATATGACAGCCTGCACAGTTAATTTGTGTGAAGATTTGCTCTCCTGCCAATACATCAGGCTCGTCTTCATTTCTGCGTAAAGGTGCTTTGAGTGTTTTTAAGTAAAATACCACATCTTGTATGGTTTGCATAGCAACTTCAGGCTCAAGCTCCAGTCCGCTATAGGGATCAATAGGTTCAAAAAGGGAAGTAATTCCCATATCTTGATTGTATGCCCCAGAAGTCTGATGTAATAAATCATAAGCAGCACCTTTCTTTCCGAATCGGGTAATATATCGTCCGTTTTGAGAAATGCTGTTAGGTCTCAGTTGGACATAATTTGGTATGCTGTTCCAATGCGGTCTGCCACTTATTCCATCACCGTCTTGATCATTGGGGTCGGACAAAGCGATAATATCAGCATCGCTTACCGCATCTAAAAAACCAAGACCTGTAACAGCAGGAGCAATTAAATTAGTAAATGTAGCAGCAGTAGGAAGTTGCTCGGGTTGATAACCGGGAATTGCTCTGTGCTGTAATTGTGGCCCTCCAAGATTCAAAAATTGGTTACCCAAAGTATCAGGCTGCCCAAAGCGAGTAAAGGTGATAAACGGGTGTCCTTTTCCATCTCCAGCGTGACAGCTCCCACAACTATTAGCTATAAAAATGGGTCCCAGACCTTTTTCTACTGTAAAAACATCATCATTGAAGGCAACATCCCCTCTCAAAAACTGAAGTTGCTGTTCAATGGAAAGCCCCTCGATCGGACCGTCTAAAAGCTCGTTTTCTTCGAGAGCAAACGGCATTGTTTTTTGGCAAGAAACGATAGAAAAAATAGAAAATGCTGTCAGTGATAAGGCCCTAAAACAAAATTTCATACTACTTTAATTTATTTTTAGGTAAATCTAAAAATATTATTTGTATTACAAAAATAATTAACTAAAAATCTCCCCTAAAGCCCATACACATTTGCAATTACCCACAGATGAAAAGCAATGAATTAGTTGAACCTCAAATAACATTACCCAACAGGTCATTTATTGTAACTTGTATATCCATTTTTGGAGAATTATCGTATATTTATATTCAGAAACAAGCATATCACATTAATTAAGGAGTTAATAATTAGAAATAAGCATGAAAAGTTACTATGAACAATCCTGGACCGAGGCGCGCAAAAGCGAATTTATTGGGACGGGTAAAGCAAATGCCTTTTTACGACAAGTATATGTTGTGATGGCATTGGGACTGGCCATTACAGGTCTAGCCTCATATTATTTGGGCGTGATGAATGATGAGTTGTTTTATACGATATTTTCAGGGCCTTTACGTTATGTGGTCATGTTCTCTCCCTTTGCATTCATCTTGGCCTTGTCCTTCGGCCTTGAGCGAATGAGTTTTTCTACTGTTAATATCCTGTTTGCTGTATTCTCGGCAGTCATGGGTTTAAGCCTCTCATATATATTCAAGGTATATTCTATGGGATCGATTTTCCAAACCTTCCTCATTACTTCTGGAACATTTGGAGCGATGTCTCTCGTAGGGCTTACGACTAAAGTAGATCTCAGCCGCTATAGTTCCTTTTTGTACATGGGACTGATTGGATTGATTATCGCAATGGTTGTGAATTGGTTTATGCAGTCAAGTGCCTTTGATTATATTATTTCATTCATTGGCGTAGGTCTGTTTTGTGGATTGACTGCTTGGGATACGCAGCGTCTGATGCAAATGGGCGCACATGCTGATACTGAAAATGAAGGTGTAAAAAAAGCAGTAGTGATGGGAGCCTTAGCACTCTACTTAGACTTTATCAACCTGTTTTTATTCCTGCTTCGTTTCTTTGGAAGCCGGGACTAAGTAACGATTGAAAAATAACCTATACGATTATGTTGGTATTTGCCTCAGAAATCGGATCTTTTTGATATGGAGATAACTATCTGACAAAATAGATTTGAGCATCTGAGGCCAGCCTTCGGCTGAAATAGATAGGTGGGACTATGTCCCGCCTAAATTGTTAAAGAACCAAACTCATTAGTCTGCATCCAAAAACTTTGGCCGGAATCGAAAGATAACCGAAAGACCCACCGTCTGATAATCATAGTCATGTAAGCCCCATTGGTATCTCAGTTGATAGGTGAGGTGGGGAAATTTATAAGCGAACAGGAAGCGATACACCAGGGGTTTGTCTCCATTGTCTATATATCCTATATAGCCCGCAAAGTCGTTGGTAATTTCAATGTTTTTAATGCCCAAAGTAGTTCCTGTTCCGAAGGAAAAAGCATCATTTTGTAAAAACCTTCCCGAATAGGTTTGCCACACATAAAAACCGAACATGCTGTAGAGTCGAAGATAAACATTGGATTTCTCAGAGAGTATATATTTTTTACCAAAATGTCCATCAAAATAATAACCGGGAGTGTCGGTATAGCGCGCATTAAATAAATCAGTGCCAGAAGCAGTTTTGCCATACAGTCCCAATACTAGCGAAGGCAAATTGTGCTTATTCTTTTCCCGAATGGCCTGTATAGTCGTCCCAAAGTAGACATCTCCTGCCGCAAAGCCTTGGGCCTCTAGCTCTCTGGCTTTGCGCAAGTCTCTCGTTGCTGCCGTAAGTTTGTACCACTCAAAGGGAACATAAAATAATTCCACCCCCACCCGATCTTTGGCTAATGGCACATAGAGGCGGCTATAAATATTTTGGGTTTTGTCTCCTATTCCCCAATGGGCATCTCCGCGTATTTCAAAAGAAAATTCATTGCTTACAATCCCTTTATTCATCTCTGGTACTGGAAGGGCATTGGGGCCCATGAACTTGGGAGAAATCGTCATGTACCGAGTCCAATGCGTTATGCCATCCCAATTATGCTTGTTATTCCACCATTCAAAAGGATCTTGTGCGACTAAGGTCTGCGGAACTAAAAAGAGCCCAATATAAATGCTGATCTGAAAAAATTTGATACTCATATATACCTTTGCTAATTCCATTCATTTTCATTTTCCTACCATTCGGGTAGTAAGTTGATATAATAAAACGCAATTCTATACCATCCAGGCAAATGTACACACATTTGGAACATTATGGCCCTGTCTTTGCATTAATTAAAGCTCAGGACGGTAATCTGGAATTACAAGAGCAAGGGCCAGGGTTGATTCACTCAAAGAGTTTGAGTCCCCTGGTTTTTTTAAAAAAAATTGGGTTGATAGAAAAATAGGATGTTATAAGATGGTTTTTTACAAAGATGATCCCTCACAAAAAAGTGAGGGATTTTTTTAGTTGGAAGTGAAACGAGTCTTCATCAAAGACGTTAATAATACTATACACACAACCTTTTGTATGTTTCCTTGTCTATATACACAAATATAGACATTAAATGCTTAGTTTTGTACACATAATAATTCGTCTTTACTGACATGAAATATATATCCCCATTTCTTATCGCGCTTCTCTTTTTGATTGCCTGCCAACCAGATACCACCAAGACTCCCACAGAAAAGGCTTCATTGTTTTCTAATACCCAAAATGAGATAGAATTAGCTGAAAAACGCTTGAGTCCTGTACGAAAAGCAGCAGGATTAGTGGGTAATACAGTTGTCAAGGTAGACTATAGTTCTCCCCAGGTCAATGACCGTATTATTTGGGGCGGATTGGTTCCCTATGAAGAAGTCTGGCGTACAGGTGCCAATGAGGCCACAGTCATCAGTTTTGAAAAGGCCGTATTGATCGAAGATCAAAAGTTGGCTGCTGGTAAGTATAGCATATACAGCATTCCCGGAGAAAAAAAATGGACGATTATCTTTAATTATATCTGGGAGCAATGGGGCACAGAATACAATGAAGCCCAAGATGCCTTACGCATTACGGTAAGCCCTCAAAATCTCAATAGCTTTGTGGAGGGGCTGGAGATAGATGTAGATGAGCCGGGGCTTCTTATCCGTTGGGAAAAATTACAAATTCCCGTCAAGCTGGCACCTGCGCCGGAAGAAACATAATCCAACAATCATCTCAGCCGCCACTAACATAGCAGACCGCCACTTATTTAAACAACTCTTTTTGCAACATGCAAAAGGGCTGCGCAATTTCCTTTATTATAAATGTGGGGATGCTGACTTGGCGGAGGATCTTATGCAGGAAGCATTTTTACGCCTGTGGCAAAAGCGCGCAGATGTTTCTCCTCCTAAGGTAAAAAGTTTTTTGTTTACTGTCGCCAATAACTTATTCCTCGATGAGGTAAAGCACAAAAAGGTGGTGCTGAAATTTTTTCAACACCCTCAAAAAGACGTTACCCTAGAGCATCCTCAATTTGTATTGGAGTCGGAAGAGTTTAAGGCTCAACTGGAGCAAGCCATTGCAGCTCTTCCCGAAAAGAGCCGAGTAGTATTTTTGATGAATCGCATCGATAAGCTCTCCTATAAAGATATTGCTGAACGCCTGGAACTAAGTGTAAAAACGATTGAAAAACGTATGCATAGGGCTCTTTTGGCCATGCGGAAATTGAATGAAAAAATATGAGTATAGTAGGGAAATACCCGAGAGGATCGTTGTATGATGTGAGGCAAATTAACTTCTGCCCTCTCTCAGAGCGTCAGGAGAGGCAGGAAATATCGCAATGGAGTTGGGAAACTCCATCGCTAGGGTACGGGCTAGGCCAATCCCTTCCTGCTGTCCAAGCGGGTTGGCCGAGCAGATGAGACCGGGGCGGCTTTGTGTGAGGGCCTGATCTGCTCAATGTCTTTTTTGTTACTTTTTTTGACAAGAACGCTGAAAGCCTCATGAATACCTTTGAAATCAAGCATGAGATGAATAAAAAAAGTAACATATCAAACATAAACAATGCAAAAAAAGTACCTATAATATCAAAAACTTAATGCTAGAGGCACCAGTATAGGAATACATAAATGACTGAAAACGCAAACATACTCGCCCAATGGCTAAAAGGCGAACTGACTGAAGCTGAAGAGGAGCAACTTGCAAAGGATTATGATTTGCAGGCATTGAAGCGTTTGACTGATGCAACTGCTGAATTAGAGATGCCAGCATTTGATAAAGCCCAAGCTTGGGAGCGTTTTGCAGATAGGGTAGGGTGGGAAGAAGCTACTCCAGATGCTCGTATACGGATATTTCCTTACAGATGGTTGGGGATGGCTGTGGCTGCTTCCATCGTGCTAGGGCTACTTTTTTGGCTTGCGCAGCCGCAGGCTGAAACGGAGATTTATGTGCCTATTGCCAGTCAGCAAACACTCAGCTTGCCTGATGGCTCTGAAGTTAGTCTGAATGCTGACTCTAGGCTTAGCTATCAGGAGGGAGATTGGGAAAAAAAACGAATCGTATACTTAGAGGGGGAAGCTTTTTTTCGAGTCAAAAAAGGGGAGTCATTTATCGTAAAAACTCCTTTGGGAGAAGTCGAGGTGCTAGGGACGAGTTTTAATGTGAAAATGCGCCAAGACAAGATGGAAACTCGATGTTTTACAGGCAAAGTCAAGGTGAGCAATAAACAAGCGACCGCAGAACTGGAGCCTGGTTTTGGGGTTGAAATAGAAAACCGAGCCTTGAAAGATCTGTATATTTTTCCCAATACTGATATGGCCGAACCCGGATGGATTCATGGAGCGTTTAGCTATAAGCAGGCGGACTTTTCAGAGGTGGTTGCTGAGTTGGAAAGACAATTTGGTCTACAGATAGATTAT
>Ga0256830_1002064_pt1 | contig 13568 bp, 11 predicted proteins | sample 128326metaG_FD_190537 | JGI IMG/M metagenome (GOLD analysis project Ga0256830, IMG submission 190537) | Hydrothermal vent microbial communities from Lau Basin, Pacific Ocean - 128-326 | ecosystem: Environmental > Aquatic > Marine > Hydrothermal vents | place: Pacific Ocean: Lau Basin | collected...
GCTTGATCAGGAGATCGCGGATCTCCTCCGCCGCCAGCGGAAACCCGTGGTGCTGGCGGCCAACAAATGCGAGGGGCGGGCGGCCGAGGCCCAGGCCCTCGAGGCCTGCGCCCTCGGTCTCGGCGATCCCGTCCGGCTCTCGGCCGAACACGGTCTCGGCCTCGACGAGCTGGCCGAGGCGCTGCGCCCGCATCTGGCGGAGGCGCGGGACGCGGCCCCGCCCCCGGAACGGGACGGAGAGGGCCGCATCCGTCTCGCGGTGGTCGGCCGCCCCAACACCGGCAAGTCCTCGCTCGTCAACCGGCTGCTCGGCGAGGAACGGCTGCTGACCGGCCCGGAACCCGGCCTCACCCGCGACGCGGTAGATCTCGACTGGTGCTGGCGGGGCCGCCAATTCACCCTCGTGGACACCGCCGGGCTGCGCCGCCGGGCCCGCATCGACCGCCGCCTCGAACGGGCCTCCGCCTCGGCCACCGTGCGGGCGATCGAGCGGGCGGACGTGGTGGTGCTCATGGTGGACGCCACCGCGGCGCTGGAAAAGCAGGACACCACCATCGCCAACCTCGTCCTCGAACGGGGGCGGGCGCTCGTGATCGCCGCCAACAAGTGGGATCTGGTGGAGGATCCGCGGGCCCGTCTGGCCGAGATCCGCCACCGCGTCACCCACCGGCTGGGACAGATCGGGGACGTGCCGGTGGTCACCCTCTCGGTCCTCACCGGCCGCAACCTCGACCGGCTGATGGCCACCGTCTGCGCGGTGTTCGATCGCTGGAGCCGGCGCATCGCCACCGGCCGGCTCAACCGCTGGCTGGCGGAGGCGGTGGCCCGCCATCCCCCGCCCACGACCGGCGGCCGGCGCAGCAGGATCCGCTACGCCACCCAGGTGGGCACGCGCCCGCCCCAGATCCTGCTGTTCGGCAACCGGCCGGCGCAGGAACTGCCGGCGAGCTACCGGCGCTATCTCCTGAGCGATCTCAAGAGCCGCTTCGATCTCGCCGGCGTGCCCGTTCGCCTCGCCTTCCGCGTGGGCGACAATCCCTATGCCCCGGGCGCTACCGCCCGGACGGAGGCTCGCCCGCACACCGGCTGATGCGCTCGCCGTGGTGTTCGCAGGAAGGCAGCAGCAGGGGCAGAAGTGCCGGCGCCACCTCGGCGGGCGAGGGCCGCGCTCCCTCCGGCTCGCCGGGAAAGGCGTCGGCGCGCAGGCGGGTGGCCATCGGCCCGGGATCGAAGAGATTGACGCGCAGCGGCGTCTTGCGCACCTCGGCGGCGTAGGATGTCACGAGCGCCTCGAGGCCGGCCTTGGAGGCCGCGTAGGATCCCCAGTAGGCGCGGGGCGCGGTGGCGATGCCGTCGGTGACGAACACCGCGCGCCCGGCGGGAGCCGCCCGCAGCAGCGGATCGAGGGTGCGCAGCAGCCGCTGGGCGGCCAGCAGGTTGACGGTCAGGAGACCGTGGAAGCGGTCCGGATCGGCATGGGCGACGGGGGTGAGCTGGCCGAGCTGGGCGGCGCAGGAAACGAGCCCGTCGAGGCGTCCGAACCGGCGGTAGATGCTGGGGCCCAGGCGATCGACCGCATCGCCGTCGGCGAGGTCCATGGGCAGCAGCGTGGCCTGCCCGCCCGCTTCGCGCACCCGGTCGTCGGTCTCCTCGAGACCGCCCTGGGTGCGGGCCAGCAGCACGAGATGGGCGCCTTCGCGCGCGAGCAGCGGCGCCACCGCGGCTCCGAGCCCTCGGCTGGCGCCGGTGATCAGGACGACGTGGTCGGCGAGCGCGCTCATGTGGCGACCTCGTCCTGGAGAAAGGAGAGCTGGGCCTCGCGGCGGCCCTCCTCGCAGTCCCGCAGGCGGACCGGATAGTCGCCGCTGAAGCAGGCATCGCAGAAGCGCGGCCGCTCGGCGTCCCGCCCCGCTTCGCCGACCGCCCGGTAGAGACCGTCGAGGGAAAGGAAGGCGAGGCTGTCGACGCCGATGATGCGGGCCATCTCGGAGACCGGGAAGCGGGCCGCCATCAGCTTGCCGCGCTCGGGCGTGTCCACCCCGTAGAAGCAGCTGTGGGTGGTGGGCGGGCTCGCGATCCGCATGTGCACCTCGCGCGCCCCGGCCTGGCGGACCATCGCCACGATCTTGGTGGAGGTGGTGCCACGGACGATGCTGTCGTCCACCAGGACCACCCGCCTGCCGGCCAGGGTCGGGCGGTTGGCGTTGTGCTTGAGGCGCACCCCGAGATGGCGGATGTGGTCGGAGGGCTCGATGAAGGTGCGGCCCACGTAGTGATTGCGGATGATGCCGAGCTCGAAGGGCAGTCCGGCCTCGCGGGCATAGCCGATGGCCGCCGGCACGCCGCTGTCGGGCACCGGCACCACGAGGTCGGCCGGCGCCGGCGCCTCGCGGGCGAGCTCGGCGCCGATGCGTTTTCGGGTCTCGTACACCCCGCGCCCCTCGACGATGCTGTCCGGGCGGGCGAAGTAGACGTATTCGAAGATGCAGAAGCGCGAACGCCGCGGTCCGAAGGGAAAGAGGCTGCGCAGCCCCTCGGGACCGGCGACGACGATCTCCCCCGGTTCGAGGTCGCGCAGGAACTCGGCGCCGATGATGTCCAGTGCGCAGCTCTCGGAGGCGAAGATCCAGGCCCGGCCGAGACGCCCCAGGACGAGCGGGCGAATGCCCAGCGGATCGCGGGCCGCCACCACCGCATCGTCGAACAGCGCCACCAGCGACCAGGCCCCCTCCACCTCGGCCATGGCCTCGGTCAGCCGGTCGACGATGGTCGGCCGCCGGCTGCGGGCGATCAGATGGACCAGCACCTCGGTGTCGGTGGTGGACTGGAAGATGGACCCCTCCTCGACCAGGCGGCGGCGCAGCCCGAGGGCGTTGGTGAGATTGCCGTTGTGGGCGATGGCGAGGCCGCCGAAGGCGAATTCGGCGAACAGCGGCTGCACGTTGCGCAGCATGCTGGCGCCGGTGGTGGAATAGCGGTTGTGGCCGATGGCGGCGTGCCCCGGCAGGCCGTCGATCACCGACTGCTTGCCGAAATTGTCGCCCACCAGCCCGAGCGCGCGGTGGACGTGGAAATGCTCGCCGTCGAAGGTGACGATGCCCGCCGCCTCCTGGCCGCGATGCTGCAGCGCGTGCAGACCGAGGGCGGCGTGGGCGGCCGCATCCTGATGGCCGTAGATCGCGAACACGCCGCATTCCTCGCGGAAACGGTCGTCCGGCTCGTGGCTCCCGTGGCGCATGGCGCACCCCGTCACTGGTCAGCGCTCGCCTTCGATGATCTTCTCGAGGGCCCGGTTGGCATCCTCCGGATAGCCGCCGCGTTCGCGGATCGTCCGGGCGCGTTCCACCGCCTCCTCGGCGGTGGATTTCGCCTGTTCGGCGAGCCGTTCGGGCAGGAGCTCGCCGAGCCAGCGCGCGCCCTCGCTCACATAGGGGTGGGTATAGCCGCGGACCACCCAGGACGGCATGTTGCGGGCATCGAGCAGGATCACCGTCACGAGGTAGCCGGCGGCGACCAGGAAGGCGCCGCGCGCGAGACCGAACAGGAGCCCCATCAGCCGGTCGAAGGCGCCGGCACCGCTGTGCTCCACCCGCCGCGCCACCATCGAGGCCAGCAGCCGGAGAACGATGAAGGGCACGAGGAACACGAGGGCCGCGGTCAGGAGATCGGTGAGGAGATCGTTGCCCACCGCCTCCTTGACGATGGGCCGGGCTTCCCCGAAGCCGTAGTAGGCGGCGGCGAAGGCGCCGACCCAGCTCAGAAGGCCCAGGATCTCCCGCACGGCGCCGCGGGCGAGGGAGACCACCGCCGACAGCAGCAGCACCACGAGCACGATCAGATCGAAGGCGGTGAGAGGCAGTTCGCTCACTCCGCTGCCGCCCGTGCCGCGGGCCGTGACCGGCCGTCGGCGGCCAGCAGGGCGATCAGTTCGTTGAGCCGCCGCACTTCTCGCAGCGCGATCCCCTCGGGCGGCGCCTTGGTGGGTGGCAGGATGGCGAGCGCGAAGCCCAGTTTCCGTGCCTCGCGCAGACGTGCCTCGGCCTGTCCCACTGCCCGCACCTCTCCGGCCAAGCCGATCTCGCCGAACACCACCGATTCGGGCGGCAGGGGCCGGTTCTCGAGGGAGGAGACGAGGGCCGCCGCCACCGCCAGATCGGCGGCCGGCTCCTGCACGCGCAGGCCGCCGGCGACGTTGAGATAAATGTCGCGTCCGGCGGTGACAAGGCCGCAGCGGGTCTCCAGCACCGCCAGCACCATGGCGAGGCGGTTGCCGTCCCAGCCCACCACCGCGCGGCGCGGCGTGGCGAGGACCGAGGGCGCCACCAGCGCCTGGATCTCGACCAGCACCGGCCGCGAGCCCTCCATGCCGGCGAACACGCAGCTTCCCGGCACCCGCTTGCTGCGGTCGCCCACGAACAGCTCCGACGGGTTGGCCACCGGCAGCAGGCCGGCCTCGCGCATCTCGAACACCCCGAGCTCGTTGGCGGGCCCGAAGCGGTTCTTGATCGCCCGCAGCAGGCGGTACTGGTGGCCCCGCTCGCCCTCGAAGTAGAGCACCGTGTCCACCATGTGCTCGAGCACGCGGGGGCCGGCGATCTGTCCGTCCTTGGTGACGTGACCGATCAGGAAGAGGGCGGTACCGCTGCGCTTGGCGAAGCGGATCAGCCGGTCGGCGGCGAAACGGATCTGGGAGACGGTGCCGGGCGCCGCCTCGAGCTCGGTGGAGGCCATGGTCTGGATCGAATCGATCACCAGCAGGGCCGGCGCCTCGCGGCCTTCGAGAACCGCCAGCACCTCCTCGACCACGGTGGCGGAGGCGAGCCGGAGCGGTGATCCGGCGAGACCGAGGCGCCGCGCCCGGAGCTGCACCTGCTCGACGGATTCCTCGCCGCTCACGTAGATGCCGTGGCGGCCGGCCCCGGCGAGGGTGGCGGCCACCTGCAGCATCAGGGTGGACTTGCCGATCCCCGGATCGCCGCCGATCAGCACCGCCGAACCGCGTACGATGCCGCCGCCAAGGACGCGATCGAACTCCTCGATGCCGGTGGCGGTGCGCGGCGGCGGTGCCACCTCGCCGGCGAGCGGTACGAGCTCGATCCGACCGGCGGCCCGGCGGCCGGCGCCGCTCCGCGTCGTCACCACCTCCTCGGTCACGCTGTTCCAGGCCCCGCAGGCGTCGCAGCGCCCGGTCCAGCGGGGCTGGGTCGCCCCGCAGCTCTGGCAGACGTAGGTCCGTCGCTCGCGCGCCATGGCGTCCCCTCGCCTCAGTCCGCGGGCATGTCCTGCAGCACCCGGATCGGCCCCTCCGCGCGGCCGTGGATGAACTGGTCGACGTAGGGGTTGCCGCTCTCGTCGATCTCCTCGATCGCCCCCTCCCAGATGATGCGGCCCTCGAACAGCATCGCCACCCGATCGGCGATCTTGCGCACGCTCGCCATGTCGTGGGTGATGGAGACGGCGGTGGCCCCGAGCTTTTTCACCGAACGCCGCACCAGCTCGTTGATGACGTCGGCCATGATGGGATCGAGGCCCGTCGTGGGCTCGTCGAAGAACAGGATCTCGGGTTCGGTGGCGATCGCCCGGGCGAGCCCCACCCGCTTCCGCATGCCGCCCGAAAGCTCGGCCGGATAGAGATCGAGCACCTCGGCGCCGAGGCCCACCTTGGCCAGGGTGGCGAGCGCCCGCTCGCGCGCCTCGGCCCGCCCCACCAGCCGGCGGGCGAGCAGACCGAAGGCGACGTTCTCCCACACCGGCAGGCTGTCGAACAGGGCCGCCCCCTGGAACAGCATGCCGAACTTGAGGCGGATGCGCTCGAGGGTGGCGCCGCGCGCCCCCACCACCTCCTCACCGTCCACCTCGATGGATCCGCCGTCGGCCCGCAGCAGCCCGAGGATGCATTTGAGGAGCACCGACTTGCCGGTCCCGGAGCCGCCGATCACCACCAACGACCGGCCGGCCGGGACGTCGAGATCGAGGCCGCGCAGCACATGGTTGTCGCCGAAGCTCTTCCGCAGGTCGCGGATGCGGATCTTGGCCGGCGGGCGGTTCATCGGCTGAAGAAGATCTCCGTCAGCATGTAGTCGGCGGTGAGGATGAGGATCGAGGCCGAGACCACGGCCCGGGTGGTGGCCGCACCCACCCCCTGGGCGCCGCCTCGGGAATGGTAGCCCTGATAGCAGCCCATGAGCGCCACGATGAAGCCGAACACCGCCGCCTTGACGAGACCCGAGATCACGTCCTGGGCCTCGAGATGATCGAAGGTGCGGTTGATGTATTCGATGGGACCGAAGCCGAGCTTGTAGACGCTCACGAGATAGCCGCCCATGACGCCGATCACGTCCGCCACCAGCACCAGCAGCGGCAGCATCAGGAGGCCGGCGACCAGACGGGGAAAGACGAGGTAGCGCAAGGGGTCGGTGGCCAGCGTGTGCAGCGCGTCGATCTGTTCGGTGACCCGCATGGTGCCGAGCTCGGCGGCCATCGCCGCCCCGACCCGGCCGGCCACCATCAGCCCCGCCAGTACCGGCCCGAGCTCGCGGGTCATCGACAGCACGACGATGGTGGGGATGGCGTCGGGGGCCTCGAAGCGGGAGAAACCGATGTAGCTCTGCAGTGCCAGCACCATGCCGGTGAAGATCGCCGTGAGGCCCACGACCGGCAGCGAATAGTAGCCGATCTCGATCATCTGGCGGAGGATCTGGCGCGGATACCAGGGACCGCGCAGGCCGCGGACCATGCCGTCGAGGGCGAAGAAGACGATCTCCCCGACCGTGCGCGACACGGTGATGGTCACCCGGCCGGTGGCGGCCAGCGGGTTCATGCCGGCTCCTCGGAGGCGAGATAGCGACGCCGGAAGCGGTGGCCGAGCCGCGTCAGCACCTCGTAGCCGATGGTTCCCGCCTGGGCGGCGAGGCGATCGACGCTGTCCGGCCCGCCGAGCAGTTCGACCGGCGTCCCGGGCGCCACCGCCGAAGCGGGCAACGCCGTCACGTCGAGACCGATCAGATCCATGGACACGCGCCCCGCATAGGGTACCTCGATGCCGCCGACGCGCGCGGTAGCACGATTGCTGGCCGAGCGTAAGATGCCGTCGGCGTACCCCACCGGCACGGTGGCGATGCGCATCCCCGGCCGCACCGGATATGTTGCCCCGTAGCCCACCGTGCCCGGGGCGTCGACCTCGTGGACCTGCAGCACCGGTGCTACGAGCCGCACCACCGGACGCACGGGGTTGGGACGCCCGGGCACCGGATTGACGCCGTAGAGCGCCACGCCGGGGCGGCAGAGATCGAAACGGTACGCGTCGCCGAGGAAGATGCCGGAGGAGGCGGCGAGGCTGCGCGGGATCCCCGGAAAACGCGCGGCGGCATCGAGGAAGCGCCGGAGCTGGGCAGCGTTCAACGGATGGTCCGGTTCGTCGGCACAGGCGAGATGGCTCATCACCAGGCGCAGCTCGAGCGGCGCGAGCGCCTCGACGTCCACGGCGGTGGCCGCCGCCACGGAGAAGCCGAGGCGGGTCATCCCCGTATCGAGGTGGATCGCCGCCGGGAGCCGGCGTGCGAGCCGCCGCGCGTAGCCCGACCAGAGCTCGAGCTCGCCCGGATGGTTCAGTACCGGCACCAGGCGATGGGCGAAGACCGTCTCCTCCTCCCCCCGGCCTACGCCGTCGAGCACGAAGATCTCGGCCTCGGCGAGCAGGCGTCGGAGCGCCACTCCTTCGTCCAGGCGGGCGACGAAGAACTGGCGACAGCCGGCGGCGTGGAGCGTCCGCGCCACCGGCGCGAGGCCCAGCCCGTAGGCGTCCGCCTTGACCACGGCCGCGGTCGCCGCCGGCCGCGCCCGCTCGCGCAGCAGGCCGTAGTTGGCGGCGATCGCCCCGAGATCGATCTCGAGCTCCGCCGCCGCCGGTCCGCGCACCTCCCGGGCCATCAATACCCTTCCGGATAGTCCGCCGATTCGAGATTGCGGAAGCGCCCGAAGTTGGCGTCGAACTGGAGATGGACGATGCCGATGGGACCGTTGCGCTGCTTGGCGATGATGACTTCGGCCTTGTTGTGGCTCTCCTCCAGCCGCTCGCGCCAGCGGGCGTAGCGTTCGTTGAACTTCTCGGCGCTCTCCTCGGGCCGCTGCTTGGGCTCCGCTCGCGACTGGTAGTATTCGTCGCGGTAGACGAACATCACCACGTCGGCGTCCTGCTCGATGGTGCCGCTCTCCCGCAGATCCGAGAGCTGCGGCCGCTTGTCCTCCCGCTGCTCGACGGCCCGCGAGAGCTGCGAGAGGGCCAGCACCGGCACGTCGAGCTCCTTGGCGATGGCCTTGAGCCCCTGGGTCACCTCGCCGATCTCCTGCACCCGGCTGCTCTGGGCGTAGGCGCTCACCCCCCGTACGAGCTGCAGATAGTCGACCACCACGAGCGACAGCCCGTGGGTGCGCTTGAGCCGGCGGGCGCGGCTGCGGATGGCGGCGATGGAGAGCGCCGGCGTGTCGTCGATGAACAGGGGGCGGGCGGCGAGATCCTGGGTGGCGCGGACGATGCGGTGGAAGTCCTCCTCCTGGAGCTGGCCGCGGCGCAGCTCGTCGGAGCCGATCCCCGCCTCCGCCGACAGCAGGCGGGTGGCGAGCTGCTCGGCCGACATCTCGAGGGAGAAGAGGGCGACCACGAAATTCTCGTGCTTCAGCTCCTCGGCGTCGGGCCCGCTGGCCTTGGTGGCCGCCGCATTGGCGGCGATGGTCACCGCGAGCGCGGTCTTGCCCATGCTGGGGCGGCCGGCGAGGATGACGAGATCGGAGCGCTGGAGGCCGCCCAGCTTCTCGTCCAGCCCCTTGAGGCCGGTGGGCACGCCGATCACGTGGCCGGTCTTGTTGTAGGCGGAGTGGATGAGGCGGACGGCGCTCTCCAGCACCTCGGGGAAGGTGCGGAACTCGCCCCGCACCTCGCCCCGCTGGGCGAGCTCGAACAGCTTCTGCTCGGTGCGCTCGATCTGCTCGAGACCGCTCGCCCGGTTGGCCGGGTCGTAGGTCTCGTTGACCACCTCCTCGCCGATTTCGATCAGGCGGCGCTTGATCGCCAGATCGTGGACGACGCGGGCGTATTCGGTGGCGTTGACGATGGTCTCGGCGGCGCGGGCGATCCGCGCGAGGTATTCGCCGCCGTCGAGCTCCCGCAGCGTGTCGTCGGTGTCGAACAGATGGAAGAGGGTGTTGTGGTCGGCGAGCTGACCGCGCGCGATGCGCTCGGCGCAGGCCTCGAAGATGCGGCGGTGGACGGGCTCGAAGAAATCATCCGCACGCAGGAAATCGCCCACCCGGTGATAGGTGTCGTTGTTGACCAGAATGGCCCCGAGCACGGCCAGTTCGGCCCGCAGATTGTGCGGCATGGTCCGCAGCGGCTCGGCCGCCTGCGGCGCGGCCACCGGTTCCGGGAACGAGCTCGACATGGCCCCCAACCTAGCATGAAGCGACGGGCTGGCGAGCCCTTTGCAGCGCAAAACCGGAGCGGGAGCAAGACTTCCGTGCGCCGATACCGGCGGGCGTCCCGCAGGCGGCCGGGGCGGTTCCGTCGGCTCGCCGCGACGAGGCCCCGACGGCGTGCCCGCCACCTGCGGGCCAGTCTACCCCTCGATCAGCGGCGGCTCCGCGGCCCGTTCCTCCGGGGCTTGCGCCCTGCGCTCGCCCGTCGAGGCCTCGGCCTGGGCGATCAGTTCCTCCACCTTCTCGGGCTGCAGGCGCATGCGCTCGTACTGGGCCTGCACGAACATCAGCGTCTCGCTGGAATAGGCCTTCTGCTCGCCCGCGGGCTCGAGGCACTGTTCCGCGAGCTCGAGCGCCATGCGGATGCCCACATAGTGCGGGGTGGCGATACCCGCCTTGATGCAGAGGGCGGCGAGGCAACGCCGGTCGCTGTTGTAGAGAAGACGCCGCACCGTGCGGAGGCCGAGACGGGTCATCACCGTGAAGGCGGTCTCGAAGGCGGCGATGTCGCCGTCGCGCAGGAAACGGAGCACGTCCTCGCCGTCGAGCTCGCCGGCCACCCAGCGCTCCCGCAGATGCCGTTCGAGGCCGTGGTCGCCGTGTTCACGGGCGACCAGCGCGATGCTCACCCGATCGCGGATCGCCTCCATGAGCTGGCGGGCCTTCTCCGGCGAAATGCGGCGGTCGCGCAGCAGTTCCCATTGCAGGCGGTCGCCGATGACGCCGACGAGCTGCTCCACGAGTTCGTACGGCAGGGCCGGCCGCTTGACGAGCCGGTCCTGCACCGGGCGGCTTTCCCGGAACTCCTCGGCGATGCGCTGGAGGGTACGGCGCGACAGCTCGGCGCCGACGTTGCCGGTGAGCCGCACCACCACCTGCTCGTCGCCGCTGTCCACGAGCGCCTCGGAGACCGCCTCCGAGATGCGCTCGCGACCGGCCACCGCGAGGGCGTACTGCATGCTGTTGGTGCGGACGATCTCGATCAGCTCCTCGTCGCTGAGCACGGGGCTCCGTTCGAGCACCGGCCGGGCCACCTCGATGTCGTCGCGGGCGAGTCTGGAGGCGACGTCGGGCGGCAGTTCCTCGCAGTCGGCGATCGCCTCGGCGAGAGAGCGGCGCACCTCCTTCTCGACGTCCTTCACCAGCAGCATCAGGACGGCCTTGGCGAGGCCGGCGTTGTCGGTGGTGGCGAGTTCGCCGTACTGGGCCCCGAACTTGGCGGCGATGGTGGCGCGGGCCTGCGGCGAGCGGGTGCGACGGAGCTCCTCCACATCGGCCATGGCGAGCTTCTGCTGCTCGGCGAAGACGGCGCCCTGCCGGAGGAGGGCCTGCCGTCGCCGACTCGTGGGTGCTGGTGTGGCCGCCGTCACCGGTTCCCGCCGTGCAATCCCGAACAAGGAAGGAAGGGCTCTCCGCTCCGCACGGACCTTCCGTCGCCCGCACCGGTCATGCTAACGGACGCCGGGTTAACAAAGCGTATAGGGCCTGTCCGGCGGATCATGAGCACAGCCCCCGACGCGGCCGGGATCGCGCGCGGCACGGCGCGGCTGCTCTCGGCCCTGGATTTCGTCTCGCTGACCGAGTTCCCGCTCGCCAACGGCCGCCGGGCCGACCTCTTCGCCCTCGGCCGCGACGGCCGCTGCGTGATCGTGGAGATCAAGAGCTCGCCCGCCGACTTCCGCGCCGACCGCAAATGGCAGGAATACCTGGCCTATGCCGACCGCTTCTATTTCGCGGTGGCGGACGCCTTTCCCCGTCACCTGCTGCCCGCCGAGGAGGGCCTGATCCTGGCCGACCGGTTCGAGGGTGCCATCCTGCGGGAGGCCGTCGAACGGCCGCTCGCCGCCGCCCGGCGCCGGCGGCTGATCCTGGATTTCGCCCGCACGGCGGCCAGCCGCCTCGCCCTGCTGACCGATCCGCCGCCGGGCTGAGTTCAGCCCTCGAGCAGCCATTCCTCGATCAGGAAACGGGCGATGCTGTCGGCCCCGGGTAGGCGCACCGGCGGCTCCGCGGCGCCCAGCTCCCTGCGGGTGAACCAGGCCGCGTCCTCGAGCTCGTCCCGATCGATGCGCAGCTCCCGCCCCGCCGCCTCGGCCCGGAACCCGAGCATCAGCGACCGGGGAAAGGGCCAGGGCTGGGAGGAGCGGTAGCGGACCTGGAGGAGCTCGAGCCCCACCTCCTCGGCCACCTCGCGCCGCACCGCGTCCTCGAGCCCTTCGGCCGGCTCCACGAAGCCCGCGAGGGTCGAATACATGCCCGGCGGAAAGCGCGCGGAGCGCCCGAGCAGACAGCGATCGCCCGAGGTCACGAGCACGATCACCGCGGGATCCGTGCGCGGGAACACCTCGAGGCCGCAGGCACGGCACAGCCGGACATGGCCGCCCTGGGTGGCCTGCGTCGCGCCGCCACAGGCGCCGCAGAAGCGGTGGCGGGCGTGCCAGTGCATCATCGCCCTCGCATAGGCGAGGAGGCCGGCGTCGCGCCGCGGCAGCAGGCTGCCCACGCTGCGCAGCTCGACCGTGGCCACCCGGCCCGGCGCCTCGCTCTCCCGCGACCAGGCGAACACCGGACGCCCCCCGAGAAGCCCGAGGAAGACGGCGTCTTCGGACAATTGCGGGGCCAGTCCGGCGAGCGGCACGAGGCGCGCCTTCGGGCCGTCCGGTCCCTCCTCGACCGGGACCCGCAGGCCCGCCATCGGCAGCACCAGCGTGGCCGGATCGCGACGGCGGGCGGCCAGCCATTCGGCATCGCCGCGGCGCTCGGTGCAGCGGTCGAGACCGGTCGTGGAATAGACGTGCGGCGGCGGGTTCAGCGGCCGTTCGCCACCCCTGTCCGCTCCTGCCGCCATTCCCTGCCTCCCCGTACTGGCCCCTTGCACGAGGGTCCGTTCCGCCCGATATTGCAGCCCGGAAGGCTGGATGCGGACGGCACGCTCGCCAACCCGGTCAGGTCCGGAAGGAAGCAGCCGTAACGAGGTCGGTGTCGGGTCGCACTCCAGTCTTCCCCCCTCCATTCATGCGCCCGATCGGATGGCTTCCGCAACCGCATCCCCGCAAGCTTACCGCGTCTTCGCCCGCGCCTACCGCCCGCGACGCCTGTCCGAACTCGTCGGTCAGGACGCCATGGTGCGCACCCTCGAACACGCCTTCCGTTCGGGACGCATCGCCCACGCCTTCCTGCTCTCCGGCATCCGCGGCGTCGGCAAGACGACCACCGCCCGCATCCTCGCCCGCGGGCTCAACTGCACGGGCCCCGACGGCAGCGGCGGGCCGACCACCGAGCCCTGCGGCGAATGCGAGAGCTGCCGCGCGATCCTCGAGGAACGCTCGCTGGACGTGATCGAGACCGACGCCGCCTCCCACACCGGCAAGGAGGACGTGCGGGAGATCATCGAGGGGGTGAAGTACGCGCCGAGCGCATCGCGCTTCAAGATCTACATCTTCGACGAAGTGCACATGCTCTCGGACAAGGCCTGGAACTCCCTCCTCAAGACGGTCGAGGAGCCGCCCCCCCACGTCAAGTTCATCTTCGCCACCACCGAGATCCGCAAGGTGCCGGTGACGGTGCTCTCGCGCTGCCAGCGCTTCGATCTGCGGCGCGTCGACGGCGAGCGGCTGGTGGCCCATCTGGAGCGGATCTGCGCCCGGGAGAAGGTGACCGCCGAACCGCGGGCGCTGGCCCTCATGGCCCGCGCCGCCGAGGGCTCGGTGCGGGACGCCCTGTCGCTCCTCGACCAGGCGGTGGCGACCGGGGACGGGACGGTGACGGCGGCCGAGATCGAGGCGATGCTCGGCCTCGCCGACCGCACGCGATTGCTCGATCTCTACGAGGACGTGCTCGCCGGCCGGACCCGCGAAGCGATCGCCCGTTTCGCCGAGCTCTACGGGCTGGGCGCCGATCCGGCGGCGGTGATCCGCGATCTCCTGGAGATCACGCACTGGCTGACCCGCATCAGGCTCGACGCCGGCGATACCATGGAGACCGCCTTCGACACGGCGAGCGTGGCACGCGCGCGGAAGATGGCGGAAGGGGTCTCGCACCCGGTGCTGCAGCGGCTGTGGCAGATGCTGCTCAAGGGACTCGAGGAGGTACGCCTC
>Ga0256830_1002065_pt1 | contig 13565 bp, 8 predicted proteins | sample 128326metaG_FD_190537 | JGI IMG/M metagenome (GOLD analysis project Ga0256830, IMG submission 190537) | Hydrothermal vent microbial communities from Lau Basin, Pacific Ocean - 128-326 | ecosystem: Environmental > Aquatic > Marine > Hydrothermal vents | place: Pacific Ocean: Lau Basin | collected...
TGGCGGCTGGCCCTTTTCAACTCTTTTATCTCACGATCCAGCTCATCAATCGTGAGCTGTAAGGCTTGGCGACGATCATCAGCCCAACGTTCCAGTTTGGTGTTTTCCTGCTCGTAATATTGCTCTAGCTTTTGTTCTGTCTCTTGGATCTTTATCTGCTGCTCTGCGCTCAGTTGCTCTGCTAATCTATTGTCATCAATTGATACACTGCTATCGCTGATCAATGCGGGGATTCGCAACAGCCGCTCAGCATCTTCTACCGGTACGGCATCGCCACTATCGGTCATCGCAACCACTAATAGGTGTTCTTCTTCAGTATCCGCATAGCGCAATGACAGTTTGCTAACCTGTAAGCTGCCGGACTTTCCTATATAGGGTTGGAGCGAAGCATATTGCCCCGCTAATGATGCACCCTGCGAAAAAGTTAGCTCAGCCGCTGGCATGGGGGCTTGATCGGGTTGGCGTGCTTTTGCTTTATGTACTAACTCCCAAGCCAATAGATGCTCTTTTGATTGAAGACGAAAAAATTCAGCCTCGTTTTTTTCTGCTTGCTCCCAACTTAAATCAAAACGTTGGCCAGCATGAAAAAAGTGGTTTCTTTCGAAGGTGGCATCGGGTAGCTCTGCCCGCACTAAGTCCATTAACATTTGTCGATAGTTATCCAAGAAGTCATTGGATCGATCCCGACGGGATTTAAGTGCAGCGACTACATCCCGATCAAAATGATTTAGCAGGGTTTGACGCGTTTGCTCTTCTCTTACTTGCAGGTGTTCATCCATGTCATCCTGAAGGCGGTCAAATTCATATTGAATCTGTTCATCATCACGGCATTTTTGATAAATATTATAGATGCGTTTTTCGATATCAATATTGCTTTCAATTGCACCAAGAATTTCATCCGATGCCCCGAACACCCCCTCAAACAGTTTGAATTTTTCACTTAGCAGGGTAAATACCCGCTCATCGGCTGGGTTTTTACGATTAACAAAATTCACCACTACCACATCATTTAGCTGACCATAACGATGAATACGACCGATGCGCTGTTCCACCTTTTGTGGATTCCAAGGGAGGTCATAGTTGATCAACAGAGAACAAAACTGAAGGTTAATACCTTCGCCACCCGCTTCGGTGGAGACCAGAATATCGGCATCATCACTTTTGAATTGCTCAACTAAAGCGGCTTTCATATCCGCTGTTTTTGAGCCGGTAATGCGGCCACTACCCGCATGCTTTTGCAACCAGGCTTTATAAATTGCCCGAGACTCTGGATCACTGTTTGAGCCATTTAGCAATACCACTCGACCAGTATGTCCATGACTTTCAAGTTTGGTTTTTATGTATTGTTGAGTGCGACAAGATTCAGTAAAGATGACCGCCTTACGCTGCCCTCCTAGGTTTTCAGTCATAGCAAACGCTTTTTCCAACACGGTAATCAGTGCTTTTCCTTTGGCGTTGCTTTCAATACGTTCAGCTAATGCTTTGTAGCCTTTTAGATCGGAAATTTCTGCCTCTAATGCGACCTCATCAATCTGCTCAGTCACATCATCATCAAAAACATCTCGCCAGTCATCCGATTCTTCAAGATCAGTTAACACCCCATCATCCAGCAGCTTCTTATCTTCTAGACGCTGAATCATGCGCTCTAATGTACCCACAATCGCGTGGGTTGATGAGGCCAGTGTTTTACGCATGCCAATCGTGACAAGGTGGCGAGCACTGGGCTTTACAGAGTAGAGATATGGCCGCTGCAAATACGCTGATATTTGCTGATACAGCTCCCACTCATCTTCATGGGGAGTAAAATCTTGGGTTAACGAATAACGGTTGGTAAAGTTAACCCCACCCTCCTCTTGAACCTGTCTGCGCAGTGTTCTATGGCAAAGTGGCTTAATACGTTGCTTTAAATCAGCAAGCGTATTTTTATTTTTTTGACGATTAACATAGAGTGTTTTGAATGAGTTGATGTCACCAAAATAGTGCGGGTCGATCATTTGGGCTAAACCAAACAACTCTTGCAGGTTGTTCTGCATCGGCGTGGCTGAAAGCAAAATTTTTGACTCGGCATGTAGCGTTGCCTGCTGGATATTTTTTGCTGTTTTGTTGTCCCTTTTTCGGTACAGGTTGCGCAGTTTGTGTGCTTCATCAAATACCACGAGATTCCATGGCACCTCTTGCACTAACTCTTTTTGCCTTGAGATGATGTTATACGAACAGATGACAATTTTTTCTTCTTGCACAAGCGGGTTCTGGTTCCCCTCTTTTATCTGCTTTTTAATCTGCTCTCCATCAAGAACAATAGATGGCAGTTCAAACTTATCAGCTAGTTCTTGGCTCCACTGTTTGCGTAATGAGGCGGGGGTGACCAATAGAATGGCCCGTTTACGCTCTGCCCATTTCTGGGCGATCACTAAGCTGGCTTCTATGGTTTTACCTAAGCCAACTTCATCTGCTAGCAACACACCCTTTTCTAGCGGTGATTTTAAGGCAAAACAGGCCGCCTCTACTTGGTGTGGATTCATATCAACACGCGCAGCAGCCATGGTTCTGGAAACTTGCTTATCCGATCTACCCGCTAATGTCAGCGCATGTGCGAAGTATAGGCTCTGGTATTGGGTAAACATGCTTAGCGGCTCTCCTTTCTAGGCTTGCTTTGAAGCCCTTCATTTATCCAGCTATCGATTGCCCGCTTGCCGAAGCGCCACTGTTTACCTATTTTTTGGCCAGGAATTTTACCTTCCTGTACTTGCTTATAAAGTGTGGACTTAGGCAACTTCAAATAGACAGCTAATTCACCTAACGTCATCACTTCATCTGGTTGTTCGATCATTATTTAATTTGCCGTGTAACACCCAATTTTAATATATCCGTATTTAACAGTAATTACCCGTTTTTATCCACCTTTAACAGTTTAGTCATTAACTCCGGGTGGTCTATATGCGTTAAATCCAGAATGTCACTAACGGCTTGTTTGATCGATACAAACAACTCGGGTAGTCGCTGTACTTCTAATTGGCTGGTTCCTAATTATTTGATTGTTAGTAACTATTTGTTTGCGGTCAAAGTACTGCTAAATTGAAACCAATCAAGGGGCTGATTGTAATTGATGCAAGGGCCAATTAAAATATCGGGTTATTTCTATATCCGACCCCCTCCAAAAGAAAGAACTTAAAGAGGGAACTTAATGTGCCGATAAAGTTCTTACTCCAGAGCTATCCGAACTGTTGATACTTGCAGTGGCTAGGAGCCTGTCCGAGAATAGAGAACCTACTGCGGAAAACCTATTTCGGCCCCTTTTTCCGAATAAATTCGTTAAATAAAGCCCACTATTCGCCTTATTTATTCGAAAAAAGGGGTTCTAAATAACTTTCCCTCGCTATGATTTCTATTCTCGGACAGGCTCCTAGCATTTAAGATTTGACAACATGTTAATGATTGACCTAAATTACGGCCCATAATGAAAAAGATATTGATCTGCTTACTACTGTTGGCCAATCTTAGTGCTGGATTGGCTTTTGCTATGGATACCCATCCAGAGGCAATACTGGCTTATGACGTAACAGCGATTGATGTACTAACAAATGCTGAGCATGATCATCCGGAAGGTGAGCGCCATCATAGTGATCATTGTTGTCACGGTGCCGCTCATTTAGTCGGTATTATGTTTAATCCATCCACGCCGTTTGTGGCCCGCAGTCATGATGGTTTTATTGTGTTATTTCAGGCTCCAGCCCTTCTTTATATTGCTCCTCTTTTAAGACCTCCCATCGTCTAAATTCTTCCACTGTTTGTGTGCCGCGCAGCGTAATGTGTGGTGTTTTTTTTCAGTAGATGAACCTGGTTAATTAGTTGGATTTCCGAACACGGAAGCTTATGCAAGCTATTGATTTTATTGTGCGTGTCAAGGGTTTTGTGTGTTTTTTGCGTTCAGCTAATTAATCGAAGGTTGAAGGATTTAGTTCATGTTTATAAAAAAATATTTATTAACAGGTGTGCTCTCCTGTTTGTTACTCCCGGCGTGGACACAGGCCGCGCCTGTGTCCAAAAAAGTTGCGCCTGAGTTTACCGAAACCCCCTTGTTGATCAGTGCTAATGCCGTACGAAAAGTTGATCCGGCCTTGCGGGCTTTTATGCAAAAGGTATGGGCGCAAAGTCCGGCCGTACAAGGCGCGCAAGCGGCTGTCGAAGCGGCCCAGGCACGGGCAGAGGGGGCTGGTCGTCCTATTTATAACCCGAGTTTAGCGCTGGATGCGGAGCGTACGGATATCAATACCGGCTCCATTGGATTCAGTCAAGCCCTGGATTGGAACGATAAACGAGGGGCTCAGTCCCGCATTGCCGATCAGGAAGTCCAGGCAGCAAGCGCCGGATTGACCAATACTCAACAAGGTATTGCCGTGGAAACCTTAGGTGCGTTAACACAATACATTACTGCGCAAGAAATGCAGTCTTTGGCATTGCGCCGTAGTCAGTTAATGAAGGGCTTTATCGATACCGTGAAGCAGCGTCAGGCGGCCGGAGACATGGGGGCGTTAGAGGGTACCTTGGCCCAGGTCACCTATAGCGAGGCTTTGATGCAACAGGCGGCGAGTGCAAGTGAGCTGGCCGAAGCCGAAGCCGCATTGCAGGCCGTTACCGGATTTGTGCTGGGTCTAGGACTGACTCAGTGGCCGCAGTTGCCCGCTGAATTAGCGCCTCCACCAGAGCGAGTTGATTCGGCATTATTGCAATCCCTACCTGCACTCGCGGTGTTGCGCAGCCGCATGGAAGCCGCTAAATCGCGTATCCGTTTGATTGAACGGGAAGGCCGGGCTGATCCCACTATCGGAATTCGAGCGGGCCGCGATGGTGTTGAAACTCTCGTGGGTTTGAGTCTGGAAATTCCTTTGTTTGTACGTAATAACTTTAAAGCCGAAGTGCGTGTTGCCGCGCATGAGGCAGTTGGCGAAGAGTTGGTTTATCGCGATGCTCAGCGTCGTGCCAAAGCGCGTCTTGATGGCAGTTTGGGACGCTTCAATAATACCTCACGTGCATGGGGTGCCTGGGTTGCCACGGGTCAACAGGCGCATCGTGAGCAGATGAATTTGCTGGATCAAATGTGGCAGGCAGGTGAGCTGACGGCCACCGATTTTCTGATTCAGGCCAAGCAAAATATCGACACTCAAGTGGCGGCCACTGTGCTGAAGGGCGAAGTGTGGCAGGCGGCAATTGCCTGGCTGGATGCCTCCGGTCAGATTGGATCTTGGTTGGGTTTTACACTGCCCGTAACGTCACAAACAAAGAATTTTGGAGAATAAAAAATGAAACAAAACAAATTAGTTGTATTGCTGTTATTGAGCCTCGCTACCCCAGGTACTCTGCTCGCTGAAAAAGGGCACGATGTGCATGGAAGCACGAGTGTCGCGGGGGCCAGGGATGGCGGGAGCGATGATGGTTTGGATGATTTTTCAGACATTGAGATGGAAGAAGGCCATGATGATCATGGTGACAAAGGACATCAACACGAAGAGGAAGGCCATGCTCATGAGGATGATGGGCATGAAGAGAAGGGGCACGACGATCATGGCCATGGTCATGACGAGGCCGCGAGCGATGTCGAGTTGAGCGCAGCGCAGCGTCGTATCGGTGGGGTGGAAACGATAACGCTGAAGCGCCGCTCATTAGGGGATGCGATTACGGTTCCCGGTGAAGCGATGCTAAATGCCTATCGTACGACGAAGGTTACACCGCGCACACCTGCGCAGGTAATGAAGCGTCATGCCCGTTTGGGTGATCACATCAAAAAAGGCCAACGCTTGATTACTCTCTCTAGCGTCGAAATGGCGGAAGCGCAAGGTGTTTTAATGGAAGCCAATGTCGAGTTGCGTCGGGTAAAAAAACTTGGCAGTAAGGTTGTTTCAGAGAAGCGCTTTGTTGCCGCGCAAATTGCTTATCAGCAAGCCTACGCTAAAGTTAGCGCCTATGGCATGACTAAAAAACAGATCGAATCTTTGATCAAAACAGGTGATGCAACACGCGCAACGGGCGAATTTCATCTGCTCTCGTTTCAAGATGGCACCGTTATTAGTGACGACTTCGTAGTCGGTGAGTTGATCGAACCGGGCTATGTATTGATGGAGGTTAGCGATGAGTCGGTGCTCTGGGTTGAAGCGCGTTTGACACCTGAAGATGCTGCGCGTATTGAACTGGGATCATCCGCGCGTATCCAGGCAGGTAAACATTGGCTGGGTGGCAAGGTTGCACAAGCTCGACATACCTTGGATGAAACAACACGCACCTTAGCGGTGCATATCGAAGTTGCTAATCGGCATGACGAGTTACATCCCGGCCAGTTTGTGACGGCGGTGATTGAGGGCAATAAAATACGCCAAGGTCTTGTGGTGCCTGTTGCCGCTGTGTTGCGCAGTCCTGATGGTGATTGGCAGGTATTTGTGGAAGTTGCACCCGGTCGTTTTGAGCCAAAAGAGATTGACGTATTGGACACCGTGGGGGATCAAATGCTGATTGCTGGCATTGCTGAAGGTACTACCATTGTCGGTGAGGGTGCTTTTTTTGTGCAGTCTGAAATGGCGAAAGGCGGATTTGATCCGCATAACCATTAAAAGGGAGAAAGACTGTGTTAAATAAATTAATCGACTGGTCTGTCACCAACCGTTTATTGGTGGTTATTGGTCTGCTGGCGCTTGCGGCATCGGCGACTATTATTATTCCGAAACTCAATCTCGATGCGTTTCCCGATGTGACTAATGTGCAGGTTTCCATTAATACCGAAGCACCGGGGCTGGCATCAGAAGAGGTTGAAAAACTTATTACTTTCCCTATTGAAGCGGTGATGTATGCATTGCCGGATGTGGAACAGGTGCGTTCTATCTCGAAAACCGGTTTATCGGGTATCACCGTGGTGTTCAAAGAAGGCAAGGATATTTACTTTGCTCGCCAGCTAGTTTTTGAGCGTTTGCAATCGGCAAAAGAGCTTATTCCTGATGGTGTGGGTACGCCCGAAATTGGTCCTAATACATCGGGCTTGGGTCAGGTTTATCAATACATGTTGGTGGCCGATGCTGATTCCACTCTGGATGCTATGGCGTTGCGTAGTCTGAATGACTGGGTGGTCAAGTTGCTGTTGATGCCGGTGGACGGGGTGACGGATGTGTTGTCTTTTGGTGGTGATGTTCGCCAATACCAGGTTAATCTAAACCCTTCACGTTTATTGGCCTATGGATTGAGTCAGCAAGATGTGATCGATGCATTGGAAAATAATAATTCTAATGCCGGTGGCTGGTATATGAATCGTGGTCAGGAACAGTTGGTGATTCGCGGTGTCGGCTGGTTGAGTTCTGATGAACAGGGGCTGGCTGAACTGCGCCAAATTCCGCTGAAAACCGTTGATGGCACGGTGGTTACGGTGGCGCAGGTGGCAACGGTGGAATTAGGTAGTGAAATACGCCAAGGGGCTGTGACCATGACTCGCCGGGGTGAGCAAGGGCAGGCTGAATCATTGGGCGAAGTGGTTGCCGGTATTGTTTTGAAACGTATGGGTTCCAATACCAAAAGTACTATCGACGGGATTAATTCACGGGCGGCGTTAATCCAGAAAGCCCTGCCTGACGGTGTGCGTTTCGAAGTTTTTTATGATCAGTCTGATCTCATTTCACAAGCCGTTACTACCGTGGTCAATGCCTTGCTGCTGGCCTTCGTTTTTATCGTGATCGTCCTGGCATTGTTTTTAATGAACTTGAGCGCCACGTTTTTAGTATTGATCTCCATTCCCATCTCCATCGGCATTGCGTTGATGATCATGTCATGGTTAGGGCTCTCCGCCAATTTAATGTCATTGGGTGGTATTGCTGTAGCCATCGGTATGTTGGTAGATGGCTCGGTGGTGATGGTGGATAATATGTTTAAACATCTCTCCCACCCGGATGCTAGGCATGATAAAGAGGTACGGGCGCGCGTGGGCAGTGAGGATAGGGATCCGCATGATGTTAAACGTGACCATCAGGCAGGCATTGCCTTGCGTTTGCAGCAAGCAGGTAAGGAAGTGGTACGCCCTGTCTTTTTTGCGACGGCCATCATTCTGGTTGTGTTCATGCCGTTATTCAGTTTTGAAGGGGTTGAGGCAAAACTGTTTCAACCGATGGCGATCAGTATTATGCTGGCGATAATCGCGGCCCTGTTTGTAGCGCTGATTATTGTCCCTGCGTTAGCCACTTATCTTTTCCGTCACGGCATACGTGAGCGCGAGAGCTTTGTATTAAAACCATTGGACAAGCTCTATTGTGCCAGTCTGGCTTGGGCCTTACGCCATAGTAAAGTTGTGGTCACGGGCGCGGTGTTACTGCTGGTTGCCGCGTTAGCTTTGGTGCCGCAAATTGGTACTGAGTTTGTGCCCGAGCTGGAGGAGGGGACGATTAACCTGCGGGTCACCCTGGCACCGTCTTCCAGTCTGGACACCGCACTCAGTGTTGCGCCCAAACTGGAAGCGATGTTACTGGAGTTTCCGGAAGTCAATTACGCGCTGAGTCGTGTTGGCCGTCCTGAGATTGGCGGTGACCCGGAGCCGGTTAACAATATTGAAATCTATATTGGTTTAAAACCCGTGAGTCAATGGACTAGCGCCAATAATCGTCAAGCCTTGCAAGGCTTGATGGAGCAAAAACTGGAACAACATCCCGGTCTACTGCTGAACTTCTCACAACCCATTGCCACCCGTGTGGATGAGCTATTGTCCGGGGTTAAAGCGCAGTTAGCGATTAAGTTGTTCGGGCCTGATCTGGCGGTGTTGGCAGAAAAAGGCAAGGCGATAGAACAAGCGATTCAAAGTGTGGATGGCGCAAGAGATGTTGCCATGGAGCAAATTGCGGGGGAAGCACAGTTGGTCGTTAGGCCTAATAGAGACCAGCTCTCGCGTTTTGGCCTGGCCGTGGGTGATGTGATGGCTGTGGTGCGTGATGGCTTGGGCGGTCGGGCTGCCGGGCAAATCATCAAGGGCAACGAACGTTACGACATCTATGTGCGTTTGGCAGAATCTTATCGCTCTAATGCCAGCGCGATTGCCGATTTGCGCTTGCAATCACCCACCGGTGCATGGGTGCGACTGGGAGATGTGGCACAAATCAGCATTGAGTCCGGCCCGCCGCAAGTGCGTCGCGATGATGTGCAGCGTCGGGTGGTGATTCAGGCCAATGTGCAAGGGCGGGATATGGGTAATGTTGTTGCCGATATTCGTCAGGTCATTGATCAGCAAGTGCAACTGCCGCCCGGTTATTCGGTGGATATCGGCGGTCAGTTTGAAAATCAGCAGCGCGCACAGAAACGACTCAGCACCGTGGTACCTATTTCCATTGCGTTGATTGCCTTGCTGCTTTATTTTGCATTCAACTCGGTGGGGCAGGCGATGTTGATTTTGCTCAATGTGCCACTGGCTGTCATTGGTGGTGTGTTTGCGCTTTATTTTTCTGGCCAATACTTGTCCGTGCCCAGCTCGATTGGTTTTATTACCTTGTTTGGGGTTGCTGTACTCAATGGGGTGGTGATGGTGGAAAGCATTAATCAACGGCTTGCCGGAGGGCTGCCGGTCGCCGATGCCGTGTTCGACGGCGCAAGCTCGCGTTTGCGGCCGGTATTGATGACCGCGATTACCTCAGCCCTAGGTTTAATCCCCATGCTGTTATCAACCGGCGTCGGGGCTGAAATTCAAAAGCCTCTGGCGACGGTGATTGTGGGTGGATTGTTGACCGCGACTTTTTTAACCTTGTTTGTATTGCCTAGCCTGTTTGCTTGGTTTTCCAAAGGTAAAATCTCGCGTAATTTATGAACTGTTCGATGTCAATAAATCGCTATTCTGGTTCCCGCCTTCCAGCGTGAGAACCAGAATGCCTTAATTCAACGATAGGGCGCTTATGGCACATGAGCATGACCACAACATAGAGTCTATGGGCGATCAGCGTTTGCTGATCGCTATTGTTATTAATATGTTGTTAACGCTGGCGCAGGTCATCGGCGGTATTGTCTCTGGCAGTCTGGCGCTGATTGCCGATGCTCTACACAACTTCAGTGATGCAGCTTCGCTGCTGATTGCCTGGGTTGCGCGCAAGATCGGTCGGCAACCCGCCGACCATTTTAAAACGTTTGGTTATAAGCGGGCTGAAGTGATTGCCGCATTGATTAACCTGGTTACCTTGGTCATTGTTGGGCTCTATTTAATCTACGAGGCGCTATGGCGGATTTACCAGCCACAGATCATTGAAGGGTGGATGGTGATCATCGTCGCCGGTATTGCCCTGGTGATCGATCTGGTGACCGCTACTTTGACCTATACGATGTCAAAACACAGCATGAATATGCGAGCAGCCTTTCTGCACAATGTCTCCGATGCGCTGGCTTCGCTTGGCGTGGTTGTCGCGGGTACGTTGATTATTCTCTATGAATGGTATTGGACTGACACCGCACTAACCTTGCTGATTGCCGGTTATGTGCTTTATCAAGCGGCGACCCTGTTGCCCAAGACCATCCATATTCTCATGCAAGGTGCGCCTGAGGAGATAGTCATTGACGAGGTGATTAAAACGATGGAATGCGTCAATGGCGTTGCCAATGTTCATCATGTGCATATCTGGCAACTTGATGAGCATACCAACGCGCTGGAAGCGCATGTAGTGATCGCAGATTTCAGTCAATCAGAAACGGTTAAAATTGCATTGAAAAGCGAACTTGAACAGCATTATTCTATTTTGCACTCAACGCTGGAACTGGAGGTTGATCATTGTGGCAAGGGTTGTAGTTAGCGGTAGGTCATAGGGTTTCGTGCCAAGCATTTATTAATGCTATCTTGGAAAGATCGGTTGCCCGCACCACTGAGGTGCGAGCAATTTTTATTTCCCCCGATTATTTTGATTCGAGCTTAATGTGTGTGCTCATGCACTTCGCCGTCATGACCTGAATGGTCGTGATCATGCCCTGTCAACTCACTTTCACCGTGTTGATGAGTGTTGTGATCCTCTCCCGCCGCATGGCTGTGTTCATGCGCATGTTCGTGGCTATGCGTATGCGCGTGCTCATGTCTATGGTCGTGACTGTGTTGTGTGCCGTCGCTGTGCGAGTGTTGATGCTCATGCTGGTGTGAGTGCGGGTGTTCGTGGTCATGAGTATGCGGGTGTTTACCTTCCATATAAAATCTCCTTAAGGTTCAAGTTTGATGTCTGGTTATTGCTAGGAGGCTGTTCTCGGATAAGCTCCAGGAGCCTGTCCGAGAACAGTCTTCTAGACAGAACTCCACAGCGACAGGATCGGGCAAAACTTTAATGTGAGGTCTGTATAAATTACGCTCAGATCTTAGTGCATTTCTGGTATCGTGGCCTATATCTGCTTGTTAATTGATATGGTGTCGTACTCATTCCTTCGTGAATTTAGTTAGCGGGAGCTGCTGACGGGGTGACACAATCATTGACATCGTGCCACTAAGAGTGTTACGATTTATACTTTCATGCTACATGGGTGGGTCGCTGTACAATTAACAGGGTAAATAATGATTGAGTATTTGCTCTATCTGCAATGAGAGAAACTATTGTCTCTCTTTAGCTATTTGTAACGCGACAAGGTTTGGTGTCGTCCTTTCCGTTCGTCCCTCACGGTTTTTCCCAAAATTTTATTTTATAAAACCGCAGCCATAACAAATAATTGAGCAAACTATTTAGGAGTTGAGAGTCAAAATGTCTAAATACAATTCATTAAAAAAAATAACATTACTAGGTGCTGCAAGCGCATCTCTAGTGATTACTGGAATGTCATCTGTGTACGCCCACGGTGAGTCAATCCGTGGCGGTGGTTCTGGCAGCATTAATAGTGTGGGGGCAGCTATTCTTGAAGAGCCTGTGGTCGGCCTGCGCTGGGATGCGCGCCGTTATGAGACCTTTACAGATCAACAGCTGGTCGACTTCAAAGCGCAGGACGAAGATGTTCATATGCACTCCAGTGAAGATGCCTATTTTTTAGCACTTGGTTTTCCGGTTAATGAAGATATGGATATTAATCTCCTGTTTCAATATAATAATTTTAAAGGATTTAAAGACAATGGAGACGCTAATGCAAATAGCTGTTTTGGTGTTGACGACGAGGGAAAAAATGCAACGAATTTGAATACCAACTGCATCTCTCCCACCGCAGCATCTCCCGGCGTTGGTGATATGTTGGTAACGGGTCGCTATCGTTTTTTTAATAATGGTGATAGTCAATGGGCCGCTGTGTTTGGTGCCATTCTTCCTACCGGCAAAATTACTAATGTAACAGATGGTGGTGAGCTTCTTGGTACGCATAACCAGCCGGGCAGTGGAGCGATTACTTTCCAAAGTGGTGTAGCTTTCAGTGGCCACTTGACAAAAGCAATCGCTATTGATGCCGATGTGATTTATCGTTTTGGCACCCAGGGTGCTAAACAGTTTCGCTCAGGTAACTCCTGGCAGTTTGATGTGGCAACCAGCTTTGCTCACCATAGTTCAGTTGTTCCGGTTATTGAGCTAAATGGCATCTTCGCCGATCAAGATATTGAGAACGATGAGATCAAGAAAAACAGTGGCGGTGACGTTATTTACCTGTCGCCGGGCATTAGCTTCAAGATCAGCGACAAACAAGGTGTTTACGGTAATGTTTCATACCCGGTTTACCAAAACTTGACCGGCATATCCAATGACGAAAAATATCGTTGGAGTTTGGGTTGGAGCACTGCATTTTAATATCAATAGAGAGTAGAAATTATGATGAAGAACAGGCTATGGCTTAATCGATTACTCACCAAGACTATCTTAATGATAGCTATGGTGGGTAGCGTTGTTGTTGCACCCGCCTACGCGCATTTTCAGATGATTATCCCTTCAAATGAGATTATCTCTGCGGGTGACAACCGCCAGCTTAGCCTGGATCTCATTTTTACCCATCCTTTTCAAGGTATGGGGCTGAACATGAAAAAGCCGCAACGTTTCGGCGTCTGGGTAGCGGGAAAGGAGATAGACTTGTTGGGTAGCCTGCAAGCGACCCGTTACCGGGATCGCGCCGGTGATACCTTGTCGTCCTATCAAAGTCGTTACAAAATTCGTAAGCCAGGTGATCACCTGTTCTTTGTTGAACCGCAACCTTATTGGGAAGCGGCGGAAGAGCGTTTCATTATCCATTACACTAAAACCGTTGTGAACGCCTTTGGCATGGAAGAGGGCTGGGACCATGAACTGGGCCTAAAAGTGGAAATTGTTCCGTTGACTAGGCCATATGGACTCTGGACCAACAACTTGTTTCGTGGTGTGGTCAAGCACAATGGCAAGCCGGTTCCTTTTGCCCGTGTTGAAGTGGAGTATTACAATGCACAGGGTGAGGTGACGGCTCCTGCTGATCCGTTTATTACCCAGGTTATTAAAGCCGATGCAAATGGTGTATTCGCTTATGTTATGCCAAAAGCAGGCTGGTGGGGAATGGCTGCGTTGATTAAAAGTGGTAAAAAAATGAGTCACGCGGGTAAAGACTATCCTGTTGAGCTAGGTGCGGTGTTTTGGGTTAAAACTCGCGACTTGGGGAAA
>Ga0256830_1002066_pt1 | contig 13560 bp, 13 predicted proteins | sample 128326metaG_FD_190537 | JGI IMG/M metagenome (GOLD analysis project Ga0256830, IMG submission 190537) | Hydrothermal vent microbial communities from Lau Basin, Pacific Ocean - 128-326 | ecosystem: Environmental > Aquatic > Marine > Hydrothermal vents | place: Pacific Ocean: Lau Basin | collected...
CCCTCGAGATGTCCTCATCGCTGAAACCGGGGCCGAGGTAGGGGTTTTCGAGCACGTAGGAGCGCGGCATGCCGAGCACCTGGTTCCATACGTAGAACGCAGCGCCTATGGCTCCGCCCGCGTCTCCAGCCGCCGGCTGTATGAACACCTCCTGAAACGGCGTATCACGGAGTATCCTGCCGTTTGCCAGACTGTTCATCGCACAGCCCCCTGCGAGGGCGAGGTTGGGACACTTCGTCCGCCTGTACACATGATCAAGAATATGGAAAAAAGCTTCTTCGTACATTCTCTGCAGGGATGCGGCTATATTCCTGTGCCTTTCTTCGATGGGCCCGCTCTCGGCTCTTTCGGGTCCCAGCAGTCCAACGACGTCCTTCGAGAAGACAGGCCCCATCCTCGGCTCTCCCCCGTTCCATGTCATCGACACCCCTTCCGAGTGATGAACGAAGTATTCCAGGCCGAGTTCGAAGAGATTGCCGTTAGCGGAAGCCCCGTTACCGTCGTAAAGCCTGACTATCTTCTTCATCTCCCTCATGAACTCCGGCTCGCCGTAGGCTGCAAGGCCCATCACCTTGTACTCGTCTCCATACTTTAGGAACCCGAGGTACTGAGTGAACGCCAGGTAGAACAAGCCCAGCGAATGAGGGAAGAAGACACGCTCTCTGACCCTCAGAACGTTTCCCTCCCCCATTCCCCACATGCTCCCGACGAAGTCACCAAAGCCGTCGACGGACACCACAGCGGCCTTGTCGAATGGTGATACAAGGAAGGAACTCGCGAGATGGGCTACATGATGCTCCACATTGTGAACGCCGGCCTTGATCTCGGAAGCGTCGACCTCTAGCCCTGCCGCGAGTTCGTCCCGTATGTTGTTGACCCTGCCGGCGTTCTTGAGGCGATCCGCGATCGCATTGAAAGAGGGCCGCTTTGAAAAGACATAGAAGAGTTTCCTGAGCAGGTTTGCCCTCGGGTCACGGTTTATCGCTATGTGGTCGACCTCCCCTATGGATATTCCGGCCTCTTCAAGGCAGTAGCGTACGGCCTGTACCGGCAATCCGGCCCAATGCTTCACCCTCGTGAAACGTTCCTCCTCGACAGCGGCAACGAGCCTGCCGTCAGCCACGATACAGGCGGAGGAGTCGCCATGGTATGCGTTGAGTCCGAGAATGATCATTTCATAAACCCTAAACCTTTCAAGGACTGCCGTAACATATTGAGATTCCTTGTCTTGCAGATCATAAACTTGCTGCGCTCCTGTGACAATCCATCATCGGTCCGGAACGCGGTCCTTGTCGCCCAGCCTGTTATGTTCATCTCTCAACCTCTTCGTCTTTCGGTGCACACATACACCTAAATGGTTCGGCACAGGGCCTTGAGTCTTCTTCCAAAGGCCTCTGAACTCTTCCATCCGCAAAAGCCATTAATACTTCACCCAATAATAAACCAGCCCCATATACTCCTTCAAGACCAGTTTCCGGCCTATGTAGCTCTTCCACCACTTGTCCATTTGAAAGGCCTTGATCCTGGAGGCATGGAACATAAGGTTGACACGCCGACCTTTGAAGACTTCGTGGAATATAAATCCAGATCGCCGGAGATGATAAGGTGAGGTCACAATTATGACTGACCGAAAGTTGTTTTCCTCTGCGGCTTTGAGGACTACATTGGCATCATCATAAGTACTATAGGAAGGCCCTGGCGGCAGAATCGTTGCCTCTTCGGTTATCCCCTCACACTGATAGTCCTTTTTGTCCACGTCATTGCCCGTAAACATGACTCTGGGAGCAACACCCTCTCTTAAAAGCTCGACAGCATCCTGTCGTCGTTCTTTGCTTCCACCAAGAGCAACGATAATATCTGCCTTCTGTAAAGGTGTGGTGACCACCAGAAACTCTCCCATACCCGTCAGTACAGGAGCACGAAACATGTAGGCCGCCGCTGCAAGTGCAACGACAAGGGCAACCAAGGCAAGCAGGAAATGCTTTCGCTTCATTACGGTGCTTTCAGCCCGATTCCAGCAAGGCTGCAAATCAGCCAACCGTGTTTACCGGCCGTGTCAGCCGGTTGGTCGGCGCAAGCGTGACTCTTTACACGTCTGTCTCTCGTTTCTTTCATGACAATCCAGCGACCTCGGCAATCATCGGTTGCTAACCACTTATAGCGCTCAAAACGGCAAGTGTATGTCTAACCAAACATTCTCGGGGAGAGTGCCCTGCCGGCAACTTTCAACAGCTGTTTTTTGCTGAAAACTATACTGGCCGTCGTAAAGCATTCATGTGAACAGAAACAGTTTCCACTGATGATTTTGTTTTGAATGGACGCGGCCCTACTGCTTTGTAAGAGTCTTCTTATGTCCAGGTCATAGTCTCTTACGTTTCCGATTTCAAAATCCAGCGTTTCACAGGGATATACTTCCCCTTCAGCATACAAAACAACAATTTTACTTCCAGCAACACAAGGAATCTGAAATGTATCAGTCTCGATCATTTTCTGACGGATCTCATGGGCATAAAGTGTTTTTGCCTGACGCATGCGACTGAACAGATCACGGCGTTTCTTCACTCGAGTGTCGTTGTATTCATCGCATAAGTCGTTGAAGTGCTTGCTGCTATGCATGTTAAACTCTTTTTCTCCCCTGTCTCTGGTATCGCCGCGAACAATGTTGCAGGAAATACTGTCGGGCTCGAGCGCTTTTAAATACTCAAAAATCTCCACCAACCTCGTTTGATTACTTTTGACGGCAGTAGTAATAAATCCGATGCGTAGATTTCGGGTTCTCGATTGAATACGTTTTAATTCCTTGAATGTATTGATAGCGTTTTCGAAAGCAAGTCTTGATCCTCTGATTTTGTCATGATGTTCTCTCAAGTCATCTATCGAGACACCGATTTCTATGCGCGTATTAAACACTCCCGCTTTCTCTGCAAACCTTACGATCCTGTCGGTATAAAAACCGTTTGTTGGGATACCGACAAATGAGGGACTGCACTTCTCTACGAATACTCTTACCAAGTCAAACAGGTCTTGTCTTATGAACGGTTCGCCGCCGGACAATCTCAAGTATAGTAGCTTTCCCGTGCTGTCGGCTATTCTTTCAATCTCGTTAATCTTTAATTCATTCAAGTTGGTCTTGTTCAGGTCATCCCAATAAAAGCAGTGCATGCATTTGGCATTGCACCGCTTGGTCACAAAATAGATCATGGCCAGAGGTTGGTGTTTTGAAAAGTACTTTCTGCCAAGCTTGAAATAGTCAACAATACGGCTCATATCAGTGATTCCTCGTATTTATGCGATTGCCGATCATATTGGTCGTTACCGCTGCGGCAATCCCTATCGACGTTATAAGTCCATCATAAAAATAGATCATCACGGCTGCCAGGTTTACCTTCAGCGGAGCAACCCTGAGTAGATATAGACGAAAATTGTATTCAAACAAAAACGACGCCACGACACTTGATGCAAGTAACAGTCGGGGAAACAGCCCACCTCCGAATAATCCCCAGGACAAACTCAGCAAGAACAGCCAACTCACAAAGGGCCTGAGTATCCACAGCTTTTTATACAGGGGATTCTTGCTGGAATAAAACGGCTGTTCTTTTCTATCGCTCTTCCCCGCGAGAAACTGGGAAGCCATCTCCTTAGCGGAATTAAACTGGTAGCGGGTAAAGGAAGCAAAGGTATATTTCTTCTTGTGTCTGACCGTCAATTCACGATCCACGTAAATCAAAAAGCCCTTTTGAGCACAACGTTGACCAAAGTCCACGTCTTCGCCTCGGGTCAGGTCTTCGTTAAACCGAACTTCCTCGACAACTTCACGGAGCACGGCCACACAAGCAGTATGAACATAGTTTGCGTACTTCCCATCATCCATAGGGTTCAAACCGCGAAACGAAAATATAAAATGTTTATACTGACTGAAAGTATTCTTATAATAAGATGTGTCGTCATAGCGACCCTGAATGATGGAAACCTCTGGATTGCGTTCAAACGAATTCAGCATTTGACTTAACAATTGTTTCGGAATCAGAACGTCAGAGTCGATAAAAACAACAATATCGCCGTCCGTTTCATTGATACCGTGGTTACGTGCAGCCGAAACACCCTTGTTGACGGGATTCTTCAAGACTCTCACCAGAGGGTAGGCCTTTACTTTGTTGAGGGTCTCATCGGTTGAACAGTCATCGACTACGGTAACCTGGAAGTTATCATAGTCGGATGCATATATATGATCCAGGCATTCTTCAATATGTCCGGCAGCATTAAACGCAGGAATGATAATGTCAATTTTTCTTGTCTCTCGGGAGACCATGTTCAAGTTATTCGTAGATTGTTTACAAACCTTGAGTGCACCCACTCATCAAGTCGTATACTTAATGTGTACGAATGAACACCTTGGTAATTCCATATCATAACTATTATGCTTTGGTGTTGGGCTTTGTCAATATGTAAAGAAAGACACTGTCTAGAGTTGCCCTCGACAGTGGCAACGAGCCTGCCGTCAGCCACGATACAGGCAGAGGAGTCGCCATGGTATGCGTTGAGTCCGAGAATGATCATCGTTCTATTCTCCAGGAGGTGAAGTTATCATAAAGCGTCTTCTTAAGATAGCTCTTGTAAGTATTTATCTTTAGGATTAAGGTACTATATTTTCCTTCATAGTGCTTTTGATCGCCCGTTTAAAACCTCCAGGTACAAGTTTTCCAGTTTGTCAACATGTGTCTCCCAGGAAAAATGCTCCTGTAATAAAACACCAGAGTTTTTCTTGAAAGACTCCCTCAGGTTGCTGTCAGTTAGAAGTTTTTCCAATGCAAAAAACAACGCATCCACATCATATGGTATCGCAAGCCCCACCCTGTCTCTGATCAGGTGAGCGATACCACAATCCTGCGTAATAATAACAGGCACTTTACACAGGACAGCTTCGAGCACAGATTTCGGGTAATTTTCCTGTATTGCCGGAAGGACATAAATATCAGCATCCAGATATGCTTGAAACTTATCTCTTCCATAAAGAGGTCCGGTAATAATCACCTTGTCATTAATGTTCATCTCACACACCAACTTCAGCGTCTCTTTCAGGAAACCGTCATCGGGGCCTGTAATGACCAGCTTGACATTTGCTATTTTTATCATCGAGAAGGCTTTTATCAGAATATCCAATCCTTTACGTTTATGTATTCTCGCAAGAAATAGAATAACCTTATCATTTTCAGGGATATTAAATTTCTTTTTGAAGCCTCCCCGTTTCAAGTCTTCTGGCAACTCTGAAATGTCTATACCATTAGGAACCAACGCCGTTTTTCTTTCAGGAACATGCACTTCCAGGTACTGTTTTTTCTCCAGCGGAGACTTTGCAATCAATCTCTGCGCGTTTTCCAAGATTCGATAACCGAAAACATGGTCATAAACATACTTCTTTATCCGGCTTCTCACGAGTATAGGCACTGTTCCAAGGGCTTGCAAAACATATGGTACATCGTATTTCTTTGCATACCAACTCACCACCAGAGGCATAAATCCCCGGTAGGCATAAAAGTGGATTATGTCAAAATCTTTAAGTCTATTACGGCAGAGGGAAAATAAGGAAGGAGTGATGGCCGCCCAACGATAACGCAATGGGCTGTTCAAGTAAATCACTTCTATCCCTTCACGTTGATCTGTAAAAGTCTTACTGCTCATTCTACTATTAGCAGTCATAAGATTAGATGTCCAGATGGTCACTTCATGACCGCGCTCGATAAATCTTTTAGCAAAATTGTAAGCTACAGGAATCGGCCCCCCAGCCTCCTCGGCAGGATAAAAATAATCTATCAGTTTCAATATTTTCATGGTAACTACTTTTCTGTCAAGTCTTGCCTTATCACTCGGTCAAAGCAAGAAAACAAACATCGGCATGCATTTGTAAGCAAAGGTCCCACGGCTCAATTTGGGTTTCGATGCTGAAACCTTAATACTACTTTTAATGTTGACGCTCAGTCTCGGCGTATCGGTGATAGTTGGTACAGAACCATTCCCACGTCCTCCTCAGACCATCCTTAAGCTTTACCTTGGAATCGAATCCCAACGTCCTCTTGGCATTACTGATATCGGCGTAATTTTTACGGATTTCCCCCTTTCGAAAAGACTCATACTGCACATCAACATTATAATCTTTTCCCACAACTTCTTTTATTTCCTTGATAAGCTCATTAATGGATGTTTCCTTACCGGAACCCAACTGATAAACCTTGCCGCCGTGTTCACCTGAAAGAGAGAGGTAAATGGCCTCACAGATATCATCGACATATACATAATCCCGCGTCTGGGTTCCATCACCGTAAACAATTAAAGGCAGTCCGTTAATTATCCGCTTGTAAAAGGCTGCAACCACACTGCCCTTATGATATGAACGTGGACCATATACATTAGAGAATCTCAATGCAACCGTCCTCATATCATACGAACCGGCGAAGGCCGAGCAGTATCCCTCGGCAAAAAGCTTGCTTGCTCCATAAGGAGAAATAGGACGTGGAACAATACCCTCATGTACCGGCGGATCTATGTCACCAAGAATAGCTCCACCGGTTGAGGCAAAAACGAAGCGTTCAATGCCTTTATTCCTCGCGGCTCGTAACAAATTATAAGTGCCGACTACATTGACGTCAAAGTTGTAATCTGGATTCTCGATAGACTCCATAACACGGGTGTCGGCTGCAAGATGTATCACACTGTCTACTGAAGAGATAAGCTTTTCCACGAGTGTGGCGTCTCTTATGTCACCCTCGTGAAACTCTACATCAAACTCATGAAGATTCTCCTTTCTGCCTGTTGACAGATTATCTAACACAACTATGTCAGATACAGGTTTCTTCATCAGATATGCAATCAGGTTCAAGCCTATAAAACCGCATCCTCCGGTAATAAGAATTCTATTCATTCGCATTCACCTTAAGCACAATTTTTTGTTTTGCTGCAACACAAAAAAGCAAACGACCAAATTAAACTGAACAGATCATTTTCAGACTATCAACCTTGAATCTCGTGGACTGTTTCTGATTGATTGATTGGAGTAACGGAGCCTTCGACGTCAACCTCGATATCCTTTGTCCAGATGGATTTACAGATTATCTTGGATTTGTCGCATCGACTTTTATACTTTTTGGCAATATCCATAACTTCGGACAAGAGGCCCTTTTCCAGTGTTATAGGATTGAGCCCTAACCGCAAAAACCGTTCATTGATGACAGTAAGCTTATTTTCTGGTGCTTCCTTTCTCGGATTTTTGTAATAACGGATCTCGGCACCGCTTATCCTTGACACAAGTTCCGCCAAATCACGAACTGTATGTGTCTCTGTTGTCTGGTTGAATATCTGAACCCTGTCACCTTTTTGTGGAGGATTTTCTATTGCAATACGAATACACTTAACAGTGTCTCTTATATGAATGAAAGCTCTCGTCTGCCCCCCGGTTCCATGCACTGTAAGGGGATGGCCGATCGCAGCCTGCATCAAGAACCGGTTTAGCACCGTGCCGTAATCACCGTCATAGTCGAACCGGTTGATGAGCTTTTCGTCCATCATGGTTTCGGGCGTATTGGTCCCCCAGACCACACCCTGATGAAGGTCCGTGATTCGTATTCCGTCGTTCTTGTTGTAATAGTAGAACATCAGGGCATCCTGCGTCTTTGTGAGATGATACACGCTGCCAGGGTTCGCGGGATACAGTATCTCGAGGTCCTTCAACTCTCCGTTTCCACAGTCTACCTTTACGTTCAAGTAGCCTTCAGGGATGGCCATTCCAGCTGTGCCGTATCCGTAAACCCCCATGGTGCCGAGGTGAACGAGATGGACATCCAGTCCGCTCTCGGCAATGGCACAAAGTACGTTATGGGTTGCATTTATGTTGTTGTCCACGGTGTACCGCTTGTGAAACGGAGACTTCATTGAGTATGGTGCGGCACGTTGTTCGGCAAAGTGAACGATCGCCTCTGGCTTCAATTCTCTGATGAGTGTATACAGCTTGTGGTACTGGCGCGCAACATCAAGGTTTATGAACTTTATGTCTTTCCCTGAAACCTCCTTCCAGACCTTCAACCTGGTGCTGATGGGCTGAATGGGCGTAAGAGATTCGCACTCCAGCTCGATATCGATCTTCCTCCTTGAAAGATTGTCGACAATGGTAATATCATATCCTGCGTTAGACAGGCCAAGTGACGTAGGCCATCCACAAAAACCATCTCCACCAAGAACAAGAACTCTCATTTTATCCTCCTTAAGTCATTTTCACACAATAACCCTTGAATCTTATCATTCATCATTCAATACGAATCGTACGGCGTCGACTACAGTCCGTGCGGCTTTCTCAGGAGTATAGTCTTTAATTATCGAGAGCGAGGCCCTGCCCATTTCATCAAGCTTGCAGCCTCCGTTACTCACCCGACACATCAAGCTGTAGAGTTCCTCCTCGTCCAAGGGATTGAACGAAAATCCGTTCACACCGTCATGCACTATATCAGGATAACAACCGCACTTCCTTGAGACAATAACAGGCAGTCCCGAAGCCATCGCTTCACTCACAACCAGTCCCCACGGTTCCGACACGCTCGGGAGAACAAACACGTCGCTTACTGCATAGTAACGAATGAGTTCTTCCTGTTGCATGAATCCCGGAAGCGACACGCCCCTCACACCGTTGGCATCAATGAAATCGACTATCTCGTCTCGCAGGGGCCCGTTTCCAGCAAGGATCAGCCCCCAGTTACTCGCCCCCTGCTCCTTCAGCCTCTTGTAGGCATTCAGCAGTGTAATGATGTTCTTTTCCGGGGCAAACCTCCCTACAAAAAGAAAATTCTTGGATGGCAGCCCGAGTTCTTTACATACTTCCTGCTTCCGACTTCTAATCTGCAACACCTCTCTCTGATACCAAGAAACATCAACTGGACCTGTGCCTCCCTTTACGAATATTCTCTCGGGACTCAGTCCTAAGCTCATGGTATAGTCCTTGTGTCGCGCTCCATCCACCAGTGCTGCATCGCAGTTGCGAACAAAAAGCCTCTTTATGCTTTCCTTAAAATACAAGCGCGGTTTGTCAAGAAAATGTGACTCGTTTATAAGCATAATTTTCTTTCTGTTTTTCTTGGCCCAGGCCAGAGCTCCCCAATAGGATGACTGATTGTATCCGCCTATGACTACCAGTTCAGGACGATAATAGTCCAGTCTCCTGAGCGTTTTCATAAGCATCTCCACCGTCCCGACGTCCTCCAGGTTTCCATCGAACATTACCTCAAATGGAAAACCAAGTGATTCGGTGTTTTTCGGCAAATTCCACTCTCTCATGCTTCGCGTTTCAGCAATGAACAAGACCTTGAATGGGTCATCAGAAATACATTTCATTGCCTTAAACAACAAGGCTTTATACGGAGAGACTATGTTCTGGATGATGAGATAACGATATCTTTTTTCCATAGAGTTTATTTTTTGTCAAATCTTAACTGTCTCGCAATAGTAGCAACATCCGGCTGCGCATCTTGTAGTCTCGTTTATTGAAGTACTCCTGTAATGCGACCCATTTTTCAAAACATTTTTGATGCCTGGTATCTTCTTTTCAAAAACGACCTCACTATTTGCTTGAAGGGTTTGTTGCACTAATTCCTTAATCCGGCTCCTTACTTCCTCTGCCCTAGAGGCCTTCCTCTGATTCCCCATTGTCCACCTCCTGTGTTTTACTTAGTTTAACTACTTACACAGTTTGATGGACCGCCCTCTCACGACAGATATCTGCCACTGACCTCTTTCCCTTAACTCCCTCCATTACGATTGCCAGTTTGTCTTCTGCTGTCCATTTCCTCTGCTTCACCTTCTTCTACCCCCTGTTTTTAGGTTGTTCCCTGCTCATGCTCCCTACAACTTCGACCTGTCCACCCTCCATGGGTCTCAGTATAGTTCCTTCTCTTACCTCTATTTCTCACAGCTATCATCTTATGAGATAGAACTCTAATCCTTCTACTTTTTGATCTGATATATAGGTATACTACTCCAATGACAACTACAGGTTTCATGATCGCTATCGGGCCGTACCACATTCCTCTTGCAAATAAAGCAATGACTATCAGGCTAATTCCCTGAAATAAATATCTTTTACTCTTAAAGTTTTTGCTCGTAAAAATGACAATCCTTCCCAAAAAAGCGCTTACAAATAATACACCCAGCAAACCAAAATTAGCATATGCCGGTGCAAATATATATATTCCACCATTGTACTCAAAGTTTTGTGCAATAATATGGGAAAAATAGGAAGGTTGTGGCAACCCCAAGAAATTTATTAAGTTCAAAGGAATCATATTATAAATATATTGGACATATGTTTTACCATATAAAAAACCATAATTCATAACATCCATTAAATAGATTGTGTCAAGCATCGTAACAAATATATTACTTGCCCCACCAGGCAGGGAAGCAAACCTGCCAATCTCATGGAAGACCCTTACACCTGCAACTGCATTCAGTATATCACCATAGGATTGGTCCAATATTGGCATACTTCTAATATTTCCAATTATCACTAAACTGAACAAAGATATTAATCCCCAAAAAACAACTTTTCTCTGTGAGGTTTTCTCAGATAAGTATAACATGCTTATAAAGAGTATGCCTAAAAGCTCATTTCTCCTCGCATGCAGCAGCAACCATAAAACTCCAACAAAGGTACTGATCTCAAAGAATTTTTTCAATTTGCCTTTTTTATAGTTTCTGTAATTCATAAATGCCAAGGCCCAAAAGATTACTACAAAAGCTCCTGCGAATTGAGTGCCTTTAAATCGTGCCTGTAGTAGTGTTGTGTAATCAACAGATAACAAGGTAGGTCCCGGTTCTGTCAACCAAACAAAAAACAAGAATAAACAACAAAAAAAAACAAACGTATTTTTCCTGAAAATAAGATTAGTTGAATCGTGACTACTAATTTGGATATGCTTTTTCCTGTCTTCAAAGAATACTAATGTAAGATAATAGATTATCAATGCCAAAAAAATAATGAAGCATGCCTTATTTACAATATTTGTATCTTCTTGTAAGAACCGATTATTCCATGAATAATAATCTGCCTTGAAGATAACGTGTGCAAAAAAAGGAGACAATGTAGGAAAAAATAAAACCATACTCAATAAGGATGGAACACTAACTGCTCCAAATCTTTTAATAATTAATCCTAATATGCTGATTATCCCTATTGAGCTAATGATATAAGAAGGATAGTTAGCATTTGTTTCTATCAGTAGTTTTACTACAAGAATTATAGCAAAACTGAGAAAGAACAAAGAAACTCTCAGAAGTCTTCTGTCTGGATTATATGTAGCACATTTCAACATACTGTATGACTAACCTTCTTTACTAACAGATTCCAGGTATTCGTTAATGGCATCAATGGGGCGTTTGCCCCTGTTGCGATAGCCCCGGTGGGGGCGTTCTTCGTTATAATGTTTGAGCCACCGGTCCAGGTCTTCCTGGAGTGCTTCGACAGAGCCATAAAACTTCCGCCGAAGCGATGGCCTGAGGAATTCATCCAGAACCGTGCGGTTGAAGCGTTCCACAAAGCCATTGGTCTGTGGGCTGTTGACCTTGGTGGTGCGGTGTTCAATATCGTTAAGCAGTAGATAGAGCTCATAAGCATGATGGTCCTTGCCGCAGTACTCTCGGCCGTTATCGGTTAAGACCGTGCCCACGGGGATTCCCCATTTCTGGTACTGGGGCAAGACATCGTTGTGGAGAACGGTAGCGGCATGCTCGGGGAGTTTACCGGTATGCAGATACCCGAAACCAAAACTGCAGTAGGTGTCCACCACGGCCTGGAGATACACCTTGCCCACGCCCTTGAGTTGGCCGACGTAGAAGGTATCCTGGCACAAAAGCTCGCCGGGACGGGTGCTCTCGACATGGCGCTCTTTGAAACAGGGGTTGGCTTTTTCGATGGCCCTGATTTGTTCAGCGGTCAATTCAATCTTCTGATCGAGGGCCTTTTCCTCGAGCTTGAGAAGCCGTTGAAACCTGGAGCCCATGTCGTGTTTGATGAGGATCTTCTGGATGGTAGGACTGGAGACCGAGACCCCCATGAGCTTGAGCTGGTCACTCAAACGAACACATCCCCACATAGGGTTGGCAAGGGAGAGTGCAAGAATCTTCTCTACCACCTCAGGCGGGGTGGTTTGGGGATGAGACTTGTGGACAGGCGGGAGGTCTTTCAAGCCCTCTAGCCCATGGGTTTGAAAACGGCGCTTGTACTCGTAGAACTGCGTGCGGGATATGCCGCAGCGCCGACAGGCTTCGGTGACATTGCCCAAGTCCTCGGCAAGCTGCAAGGCGCTCAGCCGCTGTTTGGCCAGTTTGTTTTCTGCTGCTTCGTTCATGATCTTCCTCCTTTCCGGTTACTTTAACATAATCAAAAAAAAACGTTCGGAAAGAAGATTAGTTGTGCAAATCAGAAGCTCCTGCCATGGATTAATACCCTTGGCGCATCTTTCAGTCTTTCCTCAACGAAAGGTTGGTTTCTGATGAATAGAGTATTTCCTGAATGGAGATTGCTTTCCTTCAAGATTGATAAGTGTTCGATTGAGCGGGTTATAGGAGTAGGTTTTGAAACCATGGTCAAACATCATTTCAAGAATTTGTGATTCATCGTATCCATAGCGGCTACCACTGCCGTTTAACTCCAATATAACCGAATGCAGGGTTTCTTTTTTCAAGGTGTCCTGAGCACCTTCAAGCACCGGCACTTCATATCCTTCAACATCAATCTTTATCAACGTTGGGCATTCGTTAGTTAGAACAGAGTCCAAGGTGGTAACTTCAACATCTACTACGTTTTCGCATTTTTAGCCCGGGACAAGCGCATGGTTTGTGGTGTCACAGTCGCTAATGAACACAATACTTCCTTATTTTGCTACCTACACCCTTGTTTACACAGATGACTTTCTCGTCTAAAAAATTAAGCCGCATATTCTCGACAACTCGCTTATAAGTGTTTGGGACTGGTTCAAAAGCAATCCCTCTGGCCCCGACAGCCGAACATGCAAGTATCGTGTATGCCCCTACATTTGCACCAACATCAACAAAAAGATCCCCGCTTCGCAAAACATGAAGCAGAAAGCCCATGTCTGGAAACTCATGGAGGCCAGTGTAAATGTTGCCTGTTAATCCTGTCTCCCCTGTCTTGACTAAAAACTTGGAGCCATTGATCCACTCATAGACAATGGAGCCGCGTACAAGCCTGCTGCCGACTTGCCACTTTACAAAGCGGCCGATAGAACTAAGCTTTTGATCGCAATTTAGGGGAAACTTAATTATGTTTAAAATATTTAAAAGAGTCATCTGACTCACTATAACGATACGCTGCTTCTTTATCTTTCCCCTCTCTAACTATTATTATGAATTAAGTGATGTAGGTCGGCGAATGTAATAATCCGGCTTTTTAGCCAAACGGACATGCTGCCGCCGGGCCCAACACGCTCGCTGGGCCTGATTTTTCGCTTCTTTTCAAGGGGTTGCATAGTCAAAGGAGTGGTTACATGCCCCCCTCATGTTAAA
>Ga0256830_1002067_pt1 | contig 13554 bp, 14 predicted proteins | sample 128326metaG_FD_190537 | JGI IMG/M metagenome (GOLD analysis project Ga0256830, IMG submission 190537) | Hydrothermal vent microbial communities from Lau Basin, Pacific Ocean - 128-326 | ecosystem: Environmental > Aquatic > Marine > Hydrothermal vents | place: Pacific Ocean: Lau Basin | collected...
GCGGAGTGGTACTCGGCAAGGGAGGGGCTTGAGGTGGAGGTGGAGGGTGATGAGGTGGTGCTCAGGAACAGGGGCGACACCCCCGTGGAAGGTGCCACGGTTAAGGTGAGGGGCGCCTCGGAGGCGGAGGGGGCGAGGTACACGGTGGTGAGGGGTGATACCCTTTACGTGGTGTTCCCGGAGGTGCAGCCGGGAGGAGAGCGCAGAGTTAGGGTGGTCTGGAGATGAGCAGGATTGGTGAGAGGTTCAGGATGCTGCGGGAGAGGGGGGAGGGCGCCCTGATAGGGTACCTCACCCTGGGCGACCCCACGCCGGAGGCTTCGGAGGCTCTTGCGAGAGCCCTGGCGGAGCAGGTGGACGTGCTTGAGCTGGGCATACCCTTCTCTGACCCCATAGCCGACGGCAAGACCATTCAGGCAGCCACCGACAGGGCGCTGCGCGCGGGCACCACACCCGAGCACTGCTTCGCCATAGCCGAGGCTCTGAGAGCCTCGGGGGTTGAGATACCCCTCGTGTTCATGACCTACTACAACATAGTGCTGCAGTACGGGGAGGAGAGGTTCGTGGAGAGGTGCAGGAGAATAGGGGTTGACGGGCTCCTGGTAACCGACCTGCCGGTGGAGGAGGCGGGGCACCTGCATGGTATATGCAGGAGGCACGGGGTGGACATGATATTCCTCATCGCCCCCACGACCCCCGAGGAGAGGGCGAGGAGGATAATCAGGAGAGCCTCGGGGTTCCTTTACTTAGTCTCGCTGCTGGGCACCACGGGGGCGAGGGACAGGGTGAGCGCCCTCACCCTTGAGAAGACCCGCTGGGCGAAGGGGCTCACGGGCAGCTTACCCCTCGCGGTGGGGTTCGGGATATCCAAGCCGGAGCACGTGAGGAGGGTGCTTGAGGCGGGGGCGGATGGCGTGGTGGTGGGCAGCGCCTTCGTGAAGCTGGTGGAGGAGCACGGCGAGAACGCAGCGCCCCACCTGAGCAGGCTTGCGGAGGAGCTGAAGCGCGCCACGGTTTTGGACGTTAGGCTTGCGCAAGCTGAGAGAAAGGGGCTGTAGGGTAGCCTGGTTATCCTCGCGGCTTTGGGAGCCGTGGACTCCGGTTCAAATCCGGGCAGCCCCACTCTCTGCTTCTGGTGAAGTGCGACTCCTCCAGCTCCGAAAGATAAGGTATAAATACCATGGCACCCCCTAAGGGTGGTAGCATGTTCAACGTGGTTAACTGGGAGATAAACAGGCTGCGCACTCCCAGAACTGTTGATATGGTTGAGAGGCTGGCGGTGATAACCGCCAGAGACGTGGAGCTCACGAATCACCCGATAAGGAACCCCACCACCATATTCAACCCGGGGCTCTTAGTCACCGGGGATGAGGTGAGGGTGTACGCCAGGATAATACTGGGGTACTTCACCTACGCCAGCGCCGTTGCGGAGTTCTGCATGACCCTGGATGAGCTGCTCGGCAAGCGTCCCGGCAGGTACAGGGCTGAAATCACGGTTTACCCGGACAACAAGTACGACTTCTGGGGTGTGGAGGACCCCAGGGTGTACACCATAAACGGGGAGATGGTCATGACCTACTGCGGCAGAACGGTGAGCTACTTCAACCCCACGGTGAGGGTGGAGCGCACCCTGCCGGTTACGGCGGTTTACAGGCACGGCAGGTGGAAGAAGGTGTGCACCTTCAGGATGTCGGAGGGGCTGAGGGGCAACGTGGTCAGCGACAAGGACGCCTTCCTGATGAAGACCAAGAAGGAGCTCCTCCTCTTCCACCGCCCCCACATGAACGACGAGTTCTACCTGGCAATAAGCAGGGTGCCGGATGACGTGCTCTACGTTAAGCACGAGGGGATAATAGAGGCGCCCGTCAGGGACACCGTTGTCGCCTTTGAGCCCGCGAGCTTTGAGGCGAAGGTTGGATGGTCCACCCCGCCAGTGCAGGTGGGCTCGGGGGAGCACCTGCTGCTGGTGCACTGCGTGGAGAAGGTCACCCAGTGGTACAAGGTCATAGGGGTGCTCACCGACGACTCAGGGGAGGTGGTTGCCGTAACCCCGCACTACATAATGGAGCCCCAGGAGAGCTTTGAGATATACGGGGACCGCCCCTACACCGTGTTCCCCTGCGGTGCCGAGAAGGTTGACGACCTCCTCCTGGTGTCCTACGGCGCAGCCGACTGCACCGTGGGCATCGGAGCGATTGAGCTGAGCGAGCTCATGAGCCTGCTGGACTCCAACAGGGTGGAGTAGTCAGCACATCACCAGCTCGGGCTTCTCCTTGTAGCACTCAAAGACTATGCTCGCCCTGAGCTGATGTATCCCCGGGATGCCGGATATCTTCCCCTCAACCACCTCGCGCAGGGTGGAGATGTCACCGGAGCGGAGCTTGACCACCAAGTCGTACTCCCCGAAGGTCGTGTACACCTCGGTGACGTCCTCTATCTCCGCAAGCTTTGCCGCAATCTCCCCCACCTCCCCGGCGGCGCACTTTATCCCCAGAATGCAGGTGGTGCTCTTCCCGAGAGCCTGCTGCCTTATCAGCACGGTGAAGGCCTTTATGACCTCACTCTCAAGCTTCTTTATGCGCTTGTGCACCGCCACGTCAGAGATGCCTGCCTCCTTCGCTATCTCCCTGTAGGGGGTACGCGAGTTCTTCATCAGCATGCGCAGAATCTTCGCATCGGTTTCGTCCATGTTGCATGTTTGGTTCGCATACATAAAAAATTTTCCCATGAAGGTTAGCATAGTCGGACGAAAGCTTTATATTGGGTGCAGCACCATTAATTTACCAACCACTGGTCGGGTTGAATATTAGGATGTCTAAGGGGTGAGGGCGTGAGCAGGGCCTTGCCTAATGCGGTGGTGTCTGAGTGCGTTGATGCCGGGGTTGACTTCTGGACCGCCGTGGAGGCGGTGAGGAGGCTGGGGGACAGGCTGAGGCGGTGCGCCTCGCCCGAGGAGGTGAGGGATGACGTGTTCTCGGCGCTCTGCGAGCTTGACCGGGAGGCTGCGGAGAGGTACAGGCGGTACCACAGCATGCACGTGCGCACCTCCAAGAACACCATAGAGGGCTTCAGCAGGGAGAAGATAGTTGCCTCTCTGGTTGCGGAGACCTCAATGCCCAGGGAGGTGGCCGAGAACATAGCAAGGGAGGCGGAGATGGAGCTGCGGCGGCTCAGGCTGGAGTTCGTGTCCGCCCCCCTCATCAGGGAGGTGGTGAATGTCAAGCTGCTGGAGCACGGGTTTGAGGAGGCGAGGGCGAGGTACACCCGCCTGGGTGCGCCCGTGCATGACGTGGGCAGGGTGCTGGAGCGGGGCTCAAGCGCGTGCGAGGTGTACAGGGCGCTGGCGGGCAAGGTGCTCAGGGAGTACTCCCTCCTGAGCGTGCTCCCCTTAGGGCTCGCGGATGCCCACATGAAGGGGGATATCCACATCCATGCTCTCCAGGATTTCCCACTGCGTGCCTGGAGGGGGGCGGGTGAGCCAGGGGGTGAGGCTGAGACCCCCGCAGAAGGTGTGCTTGAGCTCATGAGGCTCGTGAGGGAGGCGGAGGAGAGGTACTCCTCCAGGTTCTTCATAGAGGGCGTGTGCGCCTTTCTCGCCCCAACCGGGGATGCTGAGAGGGCTGCAGAGCTCCTGGTGGAGCACCTTGAGATGTGCCACCATCCCCTGAGCGTGGGCATCTCACCTGGTGAGGGCGAGGAGCTTGCAGCTGCGATTGCGGGGGTGCTGGCTGAGCGGGGGAGCTTCAGGCACAGGGTCTTCTTCAGCTTGGAGGGGAGCGAGGAGTACCTGCGGGTGGTGCATGAGGCGGCTTCCGCATGCAGGGGGGTGCGCCTCATGAGGGGCGGGAGGTTCTGGGATGCTCCAGGGGGGATGCTGCAGTGCGTCAGCCTGAACTTGGTGAGGGCTGCGAGGGAGGCGAGGGGAGATGAGGGGGAGTTCATGAGGCGGGTGGAGGAGCTCTTTGAGCTTGCCGGGGAGGTGTTTGAGCTGAAGGAGGAGAGGGTGAGGTGGGAGGGGCGGAGGGTGTACGGGGTTGGCATACCCTGCATGCAGGAGGCGATGAGCATCCTGGCACCCGAGGAAGCGCCTAAGCTTGCTAAGCGGGTGATGGGGGTTCTAAGAGGGCTGTGCAGGCGGAGCAGCAGCAGAGAGCGGGAGGTGGTCCTGACCCTGCAGGGGGTGGAGGGCGCCGGTGAGAGGTTCAGGGAGATGGAGGGGGTGAGCGTGCCCCTGGATGTGGAGCTGGAGAGCGTGGTGCACCCCTTCTGCAGGGGAGCAATAGCCTCCATCCCCCTCGCCGATGCCCGCCCGTCGCCGGAAGCCCTGAAGGAGCTCTCAGGGAGGGTGCTCCGCAACACCAAGCTGCGGGCGTGGTGGTACACGTGGTGAGGCGTGCCGGAATCTCGGTGTGCGAGCTTCCCGGAGAGCCCTGCATGGTGATTGACCTGCACGCCTGCCCCTTCTCCTGCCTGAGCTGCAGGCGTATGAGGGAGGCTCAGCCCGTGGGCAAGCCTAAGGTGCTGGTGAGCGCCGCCAGCATCTGGGGGTGCGAGCCCCTGCTCAACCCCGAGTGCCTGCCAGCCCTTAGGGAGCTCAGGGGCATGGGGATGCGGGTGAAGCTGCACACCTCTGGGTACGCTCCCGCTCCTCTGGAGGAGGTGCTCGCCGGGAAGCTGGTGGACGTGGTGGAGGTGCACGTGCGCGCACCCCTGGACTCAAGGTACGGGGAGATGACGGGAAGGGAGGATGCCCTTGAGAGGCTGTTTGAGTCCATGTGGGTGCTTGCCTCAGCGGGAACTCCAGCGTTCCTGAGAATCTGGCTTCTTCCCCCGCTTTTCGTGGAGAGGCAGGCGCTTGAGGTGGTGCACGCCTTTGAATCCGCCGGGGTGCGGGTTGAGGGCGTGGGTATGGGCTGCTGACTTCAAGGGGAGCGCTGAATGCCGAAAGAAAAGGTTTATTATGGGCGGCTCAGATAGGGTTACAACCAATGATGCGGCTAAGGGCTAAGGACCTGGACAGGTGTGTGGGGTGCCAGGTGTGCATGTACGCCTGCTCCAGGCGGCAGGGGAAGATAGGCACCGAGTACTCGGGAATCCTGGCGGTCAGCCTCTCGGGGTTTGAGAGGGGGGCGACGGTTATCTTCTGCAGAGCTTGCGAGCGTCCCCCGTGCGCCGAGGTGTGCCCAACGGGTGCGCTGGTGCCCAGGAAGGGGGGCGGGGTTAGGTATGCTGAGAGCAGGTGCATGGGGTGCGGCAACTGCGTGAACGCCTGCACCCTCGGGGCAATCTTCAGGCGCAGGGACGGGAAGGTTTCGGTGTGCGTGCACTGCGGGTACTGCGTCAGCTTCTGCGCCCACGGGGTGCTGGAGTACTCGGAGGCTGAGGCATGAGGAGCAGGGTGCTGTTCATCAACCTCTCCAGCTACGAGCACTGGAGCGAGGACTTTGAGGTTGAGGAGTGGCTGGGGGGAGTGGGGGCAGGAATAAGGCTCCTGAGGGAGCACGCTGGAAGAGCTGACCCCCTGAGCGAGGGCAACGCCGTGGTGCTGTCCACGGGGCAGTTCACCCCCGCCTACCCCATGGCTTCCAAGTGCGTGGGGATGTTCAGAAGCCCCCTCACGGGCACCCTGGGGGAGAGCCACGCGGGGGGCAGGGTTGCCACGTCCATAGCGAACGCCGGCTACTTGGCGGTGGTGATTCTGGGCAGAGCCGAGGAGCCCGTTTACGTGGTGGTGGAGAACGACAGGGTGCACTTCAGGGATGCGAGGGCGATATGGAGGGTCAGAGATTCAATCGTGGTGGGCAGGATAATAGCCAAGCGCGAGGGGGGTGCGGGGGTGAGGAGCGTGCTCAGGATAGGCGCCGCCGGGTGCAGCATGGTGAGGTACGCCTGCGTCAACACCGAGACCTACAGGCACTTCGGCAGGCTCGGGATGGGCGCCGTCTTCGGGAGCAAGAACCTGAAGGCGCTGGTTATCTCCGGCAGGGGGAGCTTCACACCCGAGAGGCTGAGCTGCTACCGCAGAATCTACCGGGAGATATTCACCAGGATAACCTCCTGGAAGGAGGCGAAGAAGTACTACACCCTGGGAACCGCGGCGAACGTTCAGCCCCTGAACGAGATGCGGAGCCTCCCCTCCCTCAACCTGAGGCAGACCCACCTTGAGGGTGCAGAGAACATAAGCGGCGAGGCCTTCGCGGAGAGGGTGCTGGGCAGGCGGGTGGCGTGCTCCCACTGCCCGGTGGCGTGCATCCACATAGGCGCCCTGAGGGTGCCCTACGGGGACGAGCCCTACTTCTACAAAACCCTGATGGTGGGGTACGACTACGAGCTCATCTACAGCCTGGGCTCAATGCTCGGCATACGCAGCGCCGGGGAGGTGCTCAGGCTGATAAACCAGGTGGAGAGGCTGGGCATGGATGCGATAAGCGCGGGGGTTGCGCTGGCATGGGCGACGGAGGCGCTGGAGAGGAAGCTGGTGAGCCGGCGGGAGACCATAGAGGAGCTGAAGTTCGGCAGGGTTGAGGGGTACATAAAAGCCACCGAGCACCTCGCCTCGGGTGCTAACGAGTTCTACCGTGCCCTCGGCATGGGGGTGGAGCACGCTTCCAGGATTTACGGGGGTGAGGAGTTCGCCCTCAGCTTCGGGGGGAATGAGATGCCGGGGTACTGCACCGGCTATGGAGCCTACATAGGCTACCTGATAGGCTCCAGGCACAGCCACCTTGATGCCGGAGGGTACGAGCTTGACCAGAAGCTGGCAAAGGAGGGGAAGGAGCTCTCGCCCGAGGAGCTGGTTGACACCTTGGTGAGGAGGGAGGTGGAGAAGCAGCTCCTCAGCACCCTGGTGGTGTGCTTCTTTGCCAGAAGCATCTACACCCCCGAGCTCGTGGCGACGGCCTTTGAGCCCCTGGGGATGGAGGTGTCCCCCGGGGAGCTGATGCAGATAGCCGAGAGGATATACGCGGAGAAGCAGAGGTACAGGGCCGAGCTGGGCTTCTCCATGGACAGGCTCAGGGTGCCTGAGAGAGCCCTGAAGCAGGAGGCTCTGGGGAGAAGCCTGAGCAGGGAGTACGTGGAGAGGGCGCTCAGGTACTTCGCGGAGAGGTACCTTTAGTCCTCAAGCAGCCTGATGCAGGAGCGCTTCAGGGAGAATACCACCTCCCCGCCCGGGTGGAGGTGCATCTTCTCAACCACATGCCTGGGAACGTCTGCCAGCACCTCAAGGGGACCGGAGATGCGCAGCCTGAGCATGGCGCCTCCTCTCGGGGTAATCTGCCTTACCACGCCGCTGAACAGGTTGGTGTGCCTCCTGCTCGGGGGCACGTCGGTGCGGATGAGCATCACATCCTCGGGGCGGATTCCCAGGCAAACCCTCTCTCCAGCCTCAGCCCCGCCTGCAAGCCTCACCAGCGCCTCACCCACCCTGACCACGCACTCCCCATCCACGCTCTCCACCACCCTGCCCTCGTAGATGTTGCACATGCCCGTGAACTCCGCAACGAACCTGCTCCTCGGGTGGTAAACCACCTCCGCGGGGGTGCCCACCTGCTCAAGCCTGCCCCCCCTGAGAACCGCAATCCTGTCCCCCAGGGTGAGCGCCTCCTCCTGCTTGTGGGTGGTGAGGATTATGCTCATGCCCCTCTCCCTCATCTTGGCTATAATCCCGTGCACCCTCGCCTCCATCACAGGGTCAAGGCTGGTGGTGGGCTCGTCCAGCAGCACCAGCTCGGGCTCAAGCACCATCGCCCTGGCGAAGGCTATCCGCTGCGCCTCTCCCCCCGAGAGGGTTCTCGCATCCCTGCGCTCGTACCCCCGCATGCCCACGAGCTCCAGCGCCTCTCTCACTCGCCTGCGAATCTCCCTCTCGGGAACCCGCCTCACCCGCAGCCCGAAGGCGAGGTTGTGGTACACGTCTCCCGAGAACATCACGGGCTTCTGAAAAACCATCACCATCCTGCGCCTGAGCTCAAGCAGCTCCTCTCCGTGGAGCTCCAGCAGGTTCCTGCCCCTGAAGAGCACCCTGCCGGAGGTGGGGCGCTCAAGCAGGTTGATTATCCGCATCAGGGTGGTCTTCCCGGCGCCGCTGGGTCCCAGCAGGGTGAGCAGCTCCCCCTCCTCAAGGCTCAGGCTCACGCTGGAGAGCACCTCCCGGGTGCCGAAGCACTTGCTCACCTCCTCAAGCCTGAGCAGCTCCACCCGCGTACCTCCTGCGCAGGTAGTTGGTGAGCAGGTTCAGGATAAAGGTTATGAGGAGCAGGATGAGCCCGAAGGCTATGGCGCTGGATATGTCCCCCTTGCTGGTCTCAAGGGGTATCGCCGTGGACAGGGTTCTGGTCTTTGAGAGGGTCACAACCCCCTGCTCCGTGGCCACGCTGTAGGCGATGTTGCCCCCCACGGTCAGAATCGCCCCGACCTCCGCAAACACCCTGCCGGCGCCCGCCAGCACCCCCGTGATTATCCCGAAGGCTGCCTCCCTGAGCACCAGCATCATAACCTCCCTCCTGCCCGCTCCAAGGGTGAGGGCGGTCTCCCGTATGCTCACGGGAACGGCGTTGATAGCTGAGATGCTCACGCTGAGGATTATCGGGAAAGCTAAGATGAACTGGGCGATTACCATTATCTCCTTGGTGTAGATGAGCCCGAGGAAGCCAAGAGGTCCCTTGCTCATGAAGAAAACAAAAACCACCAGCCCCACCACCACCGGCGGGAGCCCCATGCCGGTGTTTATCAGGGTCAGCAGGAAGCCCTTCAGCGGGAACTCACGGAAGCAGAAGGCAACCGCCAGGGGGATAGCCGCTGCGGCTGCGAGCACCACGGCGCTGGTTGATACCATGAGCTGAACCTTCGCGGTGCTCACCACGTAGGGGTCAAAAGAAAGAAGGAGGAGGAGCGCCCTCTGGATGCCTTCCAGCAGGTACTCCATGCTTTAACCCTTCGGAGGCAGGGTTATTCCCGTGTAGGGCTCACCCTCTTCGTTGTAGAGGCCATGTATGGTCACGGGAAGGTACTGGTTGTAGTTCTCCCTGTCCACCAGAGCGTCGGGGTAGAAGAGCTGCTCCCCGTTCTTCTTGTAGCTCTCAATGAGCCTCTGACCCTCGGGGGAGGTCAGGAAGCCTATGTACAGCATCGCGAGCTCGTAGTTCCTTTCGGGGTACTTCTTCGGGTTCACCGCTATCACCGCATAGGGGTTCGCCAGCAGGGGGTCGCCTCCCCTGACGGGACCCTCCACCATTATCTCAAGCTCAAGCTTGCCACGGTAGGCTAAGAAGGTCCCACGGTCGGTGAGGGTGTACGCCTGCTTCTCGCTGGCTATCCTCAGGGTGTTGCCCATTCCCTGCCCCGTCTCCTCGTACCACTCTCCTCCAGGAGTTACCCCGGCGAGCTGCCAGATGGCGAGCTCCTTGGTGTGCGTACCCGAGCCGTCACCCCGGGAGATGAACCTCGCCCTGGCTTCGGCTATCTTCCTGAATGCCTCGGTGACGTTGCTCATTCCCCGCACTCCCGCAGGGTCGTCTGCGGGACCGACTAAGACGAAGTCGTTGTACATCACGTTGCGCCTGTTTATTCCCCAGCCCTCTTCCAGGAACTTGTCCTCCTTGGTCCTGGCGTGAACCAGAACCACGTCAACCTCACCGTCCTTGCCCATGCGCAGCGCCGCTCCAGTACCCACCGCATGCACCTCTACCATTACCCCGTACTTCTTCTGGAACTCGGCGTTGAGCACGTCCAGCAGACCCGAGTTGTAGGTGCTGGTGGTGGTGGCGAGCACCAGCACTGGGCTCTCCTTCTCTGGGGTCTGTGCCTTAGCTTCCGCTCCCGCACCCGCAGGTGCCGCTCCACCCCCCGCCCCCTGCTCCACCTGCTGGGTGCACCCAGCTATGACCAGAAGCAGAGCCACGCACACCAGTACAACCACTCTGCGCATCTCCTACTGCACCTCCTTCCTGCAAATGGCGAGCAGGTGGGGTATATAAAGGTTACGGTTTGGGTAAATGTTTCTGCTTACGTGTGCAGGGGGTCCTGTCTCCCCGCTGCGGGCATGGTAGAAGCCGTGCTCAGAGAACACCCGAAGCCCTGCCTCTCCCCAGCCACCGTGCGTGCCGCCCCTGAGTGAGGGGGTTAGGGGAGCACCCGCAGGGCGGAGTCAGCCAGCAGCGCCGCGAAGAGAACCACGAGGTAGATGCCAGAGAGCCTGTAGGCACGCCACGCCCAGGCTCTGCTCCCGGTGGTGAGCACCTTCATGTTGAAGCCCAGGAGGAGCAGCCCCATGGGAGCTGCGGCTGCTAAGTAGAGGCTCCCCGAGTATCCCAGGGCGTAGAGGAGAAGCGACGCCTGAACCAGAAGCAGGGTGTGCATTATCATGAGCTTAGCTGCTCGCTCGCACCCGTACCTCACGGGGAGCATTGGCACTCCCGCACGCTGGTAGTCCTCCCTCCTGGCTATGGCGAAGGCCCAGAAGTGAGGGGGTGTCCAGAGGAATACGAGCAGGGCAAGCAGGAGGGCGAGCAGGGTGGTGTCGCCCCGCATGGCCGCATAACCCGCCAGAACGGCGCAGCTCCCCGCGAGCCCGCCAACCACTATGTTCAGGGCGCTCCTGCGCTTGAGCCAGAGGGTGTACACCAGAACATATACCAGCGCTCCTGCCAGGATGTAGAGGGTGGTGAGGTAGTTCAGCCGGGTGGAGAGGAGCAGGGCGAGAAGAACCAGAGCCACCCCGAGCCAGCATGCCCTGGAGGGCTTCACCCTGCCGGAGGGCAGGGGGCGCGTCCTGGTTCTGGGGGAGAGGGCGTCTATGTCGCGGTCAAGGTAGTGGTTGAGCACGCTGGCGCCCATGGAGGCGAGGGCTCCCGCTGAGAAGAGCAGCGCAATCCGCTCCGCCTGAAGCTCCCCGCCCGAGGCGATTGCTGCAGAGACCAGCGCCACGAAGAGCAGGAGCGCCACGATGCGCAGCTTGAACATCGCCAGGTATGCACGCATGTACAATACTCATCTAACATTCTTAAGTACCTTACGGGGCGAGGTGGCAGGGGGCGCTGAGTTAACAAAAAGGTTTATATAGCCTGAAGGATTAGTGTGGGGGTGAGGGTGAGGCGCTCACGGGTTCAGGAGCTTCTGTCCCTGCCTGCCTGAATTGAGCCGGGCGATGATAGGAGGGGAGGCGGGGTTAGCTGGGGCTATCACATGCTTTTGTTTGCACTTTATCTGTTACGAAAGGCAAACGTGAGGTGCTGCACAGCTGCACAATACTGCCAGAAAATGACTTATGTAATGATACATAAGACAAGACAGCCGTACAAATATCTATTGCCATTTGATAATCCAAAGTTTTATATTGCAATCTACATTGTTAATAAATTTTATGGATATTAAAAGGCAACTGCACCTAGTAAGAGATAGGCTTTTTGGTAGAGGTGGCATTTTTCACTTGACACTTAACATTAGTCAACATAGAGAAAAGATTATAAGAGAGAGTGCTGGAAAAGTTATTATAAATGTTGGCTCAGGTAATCACAGATTGGCAAATCACATAATAAATATTGATATAAGTAAACGTGAAAATGTTGACGTAGTTGCTGATGCTCACAATCTCCCGTTTAAGGATTTGTCTGTAGATTATATCTTGCTACTTGCCATTTTGGAGCACGTGGAAGAATCTGAAAGAGTTATTGAAGAGTCTTACAGAGTTCTTAAAGATAATGGTATTATTTACTGTGAATTCCCATTTATTCAGCCTGAACATAATGCTCCATCAGACTACACTCGTGTAACCATCCAGGGGCTTAGAAAAAAATTTAGAAAATTTAAAGAAATTGATAGTGGTATATGTACCGGGCCAGGTAGCGCTATTGCTTGGATGCTTACAGAGTATGTGAAGTTGTTTATTGATAATAGACAAGGTAAGAAACTGATTCACTATTTTATGAGCATATTTCTTTTTCCACTGAAATACTTAGATAAATTTATTTCTCATAGGAAGGATGCAAATAAAATAGCTGCAGCAGTATATTTTTATGGTAAAAAATAATGCTGATCAAAATTATTTCATGAAACAATGCTCTGAATTGCAAGGTAAGTTTGTGGATGAGGGAGGAGTTCCGGCACCTGAAGGAGGCTATCAGAAAGGCGGGGATTGACGTTTAGGGTGTTACTTCTCCTCCTGCGCTCCCAGCACCCTGCACAGGAACCTGGCGATGTCTGCCACGCCCCTTGAGAACTCCCTGTTCTCGTCCAGCACCGCCAGGGGAACGCCGGAGTTTACGCTTTCCCTGTTCATCTCGTCGTACTGGAGCACGCCTATGACGCTGGCTCCCATCCCCTTCTCTATGCTCTCCAGGTCCACGGGCTCCTTCTCCATGTTGAGAACGAAGCCCAGAAGGGTGCACCTCTCCTGGAGAAGCGCCGCCGCCGCAACGGCGTTAACCAAGGAGGTCTTCTCGGGCATCGCCACGATTATGGCGTAGGCGCTCTCCGGCACCAGCTCAAGGTTCTCCTTTCCGGGGGGGAGGTCAAGGATAACCACGTCGTACCTCCCGGTGAGCTCCTCTATTATCCTCCTAAGACGCTCCTCCTGCTCGGAGCTGAGCTCAAGGAGGGGGGAGGCTGCCAGGATGTCCACCCCGTGGGCGGAGTGGATGCACTTCTCCGGCTCCTCCCCCAGGAGGCACTCCTTAAGACCGGCGTCAACCTTCACCCCGAGCACCACATCAACGTTGGGCATGCTGAGGTCAAGGTCCACAAGCAGAACGCGCCTGCCGAGCTTTGCGAAGGTTACGGCGAGGTTGCTCGCCAGGGTGGTCTTGCCCACACCCCCCTTGCCCGAGGCGATTACCAGGCAGAGGTTGCTGATGGTGCAGGGCTTCTCCTCCTCCCGCTCCCTGAGGTATTCTGCGATGCTCAGCACCACCCCCGCAACCAGGGAGTAGTAGGCGTAGATGGCAAGGCGGTTTGAGAGCGCTTCGTCCCTCTGAAGGAGGAGCGCCGAGGCTATCAGGAAGACTATGCCCAGCATCACGGGGTAGCGGGAGTCAATGGAGTATATGAGGGAGATGGCGACGTAGAAGGCGAAGACCAGGAAGGTCTTGATTTCGGTGCTGCTCTGAAAGGTGAACATGAAAAGGGCGAAGGCTATCAGGGTGAGCACAAGCATGATCTCCCTCTGCCTCTCCATGGCTCCTACTAAATTGCGTTAAGTATAAAAATGTAACTGCCGAGTAAATTAACCAGGTGCCGGTGATGAATCCAGAGGAGATTGAGGAGAGAAGCAGGCGAATGAAGGAGAAGGAGATAGAGAGAGCCAGGAGCGGGGTTACCGTTTATCTTGGCGCTGCTCTTGTGATTGTTATGCTCTCATTTGTGCTATACTCAAATTTACCCCTTGGCTGGCAGCAGAATACAAGCAGTGCTCCAGAGGAGGCCGCCAAGGGCGGGGTTGAAGTGAATCTTAGCATGCCCGCGAAGGAGAAGCCCGCGAGGAAGGAGGTGGTGGAGGTTTCTCCGCCCGTGCCCGAGGACTTCGCCCCCGAGAACCTGACGAGGGTGGTGCTGGTGGAC
>Ga0256830_1002068_pt1 | contig 13551 bp, 16 predicted proteins | sample 128326metaG_FD_190537 | JGI IMG/M metagenome (GOLD analysis project Ga0256830, IMG submission 190537) | Hydrothermal vent microbial communities from Lau Basin, Pacific Ocean - 128-326 | ecosystem: Environmental > Aquatic > Marine > Hydrothermal vents | place: Pacific Ocean: Lau Basin | collected...
CCAAAATTGGGGGGTTGCACCCCGGCATTTGCTCCCGTATAATCCCCTCATGGTGGAAAACGCCCCGCGCAACCTGCTGCTCCTGGCGCAATCCCCCCTGCTCATCCAGGCCATTTCCGCTCAGTTCCCACCCCACTCCGGTTGGAAAGCCCTGCCCCTCCCCTTACAGCCCGGACCCCAGGCTGCGCCCCTGCCCGCGCTGCTCACTGCGTTCGTATGCCGCAGCCCCAACACGCCTCTCGCTCCGCTCACATAGCCGCATGGACCAGGATGCGGATCAGGTCGGGCAGATAATCCACACCATTGGCGGCTATGCCCTCTAACAACTCGATTGGTAAGGTAAAATTCTCTTGGTAGGTCATGGTGTTACTCCTTTTCTTTCGGTTTATCACCTGAAGGACACACCAGACCCACCTCTCGGCGTAACAAGAATTTACAGAAAATAGTTTACACTAACAGTAAGACCACTCAGACCACCAGGAGACCGCATGTCCAAACACGATAAAAACAACCACGAAAACGAGGCGAAAAAGAAAGACCTGCCCGAACCGGAAGATAATCTGGTCGAGACGCAGCACTCGGTGGTCATCGGCGGGGAAGAAATCCGCTATACCGTGACCACTGGCACGATTGTGCTGAAGGAGGAGGGGGACCGCGAGAAAGAGTCCGAGGGCTACAAGCCCAAAGCCGAGATGTTCTTCATCGCCTACACCAAAGACGGGGTGGAGGACAAAACCGCGCGGCCGGTGACGTTTTCGTTCAACGGCGGGCCGGGATCGTCCTCGGTGTGGCTGCACCTGGGGCTGCTGGGGCCGCGGCGGGTGTACAACCTGGAAGACGGCTCGATGCCGCCGCCCCCATTCCGGCTGGTGGACAACGAGTATTCGCTGCTGGACAAGACCGATCTGGTGTTCATCGACCCGATCAGCACCGGTTTCAGCCGCGTGGTGCCGGGCGAAAAGGCCAAAGAGTTTCACGAGTTCCAGAAGGACATCGAATCGGTGGGGGATTTCATCCGGCTGTACACCACCCGCTACCAGCGCTGGACCTCGCCCAAGTTCTTGATCGGCGAGAGTTACGGCACGACGCGCGCCGCGGGGCTATCGGGCTACCTGCAGGAGCGGCACGGCATGTACCTGAACGGCATCATGCTGGTCTCAGCCATCCTGCACTTCCAGACCGCCCGCTTCAACATAGGCAACGACCTGCCCTTCATCCTGTTTTTGCCCTCCTACACGGCCACGGCCTGGTACCACAAACGGCTGCCCCAGGCGCTGCAGGCGGATTTGCGCAAAACGCTGGACGAGGTGGAGAGGTTCGCGGCCACTGAGTACGCGCTGGCGCTGTTCAAAGGCGACCGGCTGTCCCCTCAGGAGCGCAAACGCGTGGCGCGCAAACTGGCGCGTTACACCGGCCTTTCCGTGGACTACATCGAACGCACCCACTTGCGCATCTACGCGCAGCGTTTCTTCAAAGAGTTGCTGCGGGAGGAAGGCCGCACCGTGGGCCGGCTGGACAGCCGCTTCACGGGAATCGACCGGGATTCCGCCGGTGAGACCATCGAGTACGACCCGCTGATCACCCAGATCATGGGCACCTACACCGCTACCTTGAACGATTATGTGCGCTCCGAGCTGGGGTACGAAAGCGACCTGCCCTACGAAATCCTGACCGGCAACGTCTGGCCGTGGAGCTACAAAAAGTTCGAGAACGAATACGTGAATGTGGCCGAGACCCTACGCAAGGCCATGACCATCAACCCCTATCTCAAGGTGTTCGTCGCCAACGGCTACTACGATTTGGGCACCCCCTACTTCGCCACCGAGTACACCTTCGATCACATGCAACTGGACCCCAGCCTGCGGGACAACGTGACCATGGCGTACTATGAGGCCGGGCACATGATGTACATGCACCTGCCTTCGCTGGTGAAGATGAAAGCCGATCTGGCCGCGTTTTTAGAGGGGGCGTTACCCCCCGCCGGTTAGCCCTCCGGTTGAGGCATTCCAGGCGTGAGGGCCAACTGCTCCCCCTGAAGGGTGAGTTGGATAGCGTCGCGAAGCACATTCTGATACATGACGAACCCCCGCATCTTTTTCCAGCGTTCTTCGCCGATCACTCTGGGGCTGACCAAAACGTCATACTCCAGCGAAACATCCGAAGCTATGTCGATCATTCTGCGCCGCATATCCCGATCTTCTTTGGCCACAAGGATGAGTACATCTATATCCGAATAGGGTTCGCTGTCTCCGCGCGCTTTGGAACCAAACAACATGATCTGGCGAATCCGGGCAGGAAACGTCCGGCGCAATATGGCGACGTATTTCCGAAGGGCCTGAAATTCTCGCTGCGTCAACTTCCCGCCTGTCAGAGCCATCCTTTTTGTTTCAGCCATCGTTCCATCTCCATAACAAATCTGGTAGCATCTCCTAGATGAGTCTGCACTTCTTCCCGCGTCCAGGAGGCTTGCAGTTCGTAATCTCCTTCACGGCGACCTTCCAACATTCGGCCATAGATTTTGCTGTATTCGGGATCGATCAGACCGGTCTTGACAAAATATTGCCGGAATAGGCTGATAACCCCGCTGTGTTTGCTACTGGACAGCTTTTTGGTAATCAGCAAGGCGTTCGCGGCGTAGAAAACGGCATAATACGCGCGGTTGACCGCCGAAGTGTAAAAATCGTTGTCCAGCAACAGTTGGGCGACTTTCAGCATTTCGCGGGCGTTTTCGATGTGGAGAGCAATTTCTCGACGTTGGGTTGGTTCCATCGCATCTATTTTATCATTTTCAAGGTAACATGAATCTGCAAACCATCCGCTCCCACTGCCTCTCCAAACCCGGCACCACCAAAGAGCGTCCCTTTGGGCCGGAGGTGCTGGTGTTCAAGGTGATGGGCAAGATGTTCGCGCTCACGCAGGATGGGGACCAACCGGAGAGCATCAATCTGAAGTGCGACCCGGGCAAAGCCCTAGCTCTGCCTTGCATGGCGCAAAGAGGAATAGAAAAATGGAAGGAATTGAAACCTGGATAATCGCCCTGGGATTCATCGGTTCGCCTATTTATTTCTTGTACCTGTGGCAAAACCATGGGCCGCCACGTGGGGGACAATGGATGAGCAGGATGGAAGTTACGAAAATGCGCCGGGTGATGGCGTTTGTTTTTGGGATATTTTCCCTCTTGGGAGGAATTTTATCATTGCCTGGAATACTTGCTATTGTTGGGATTGTGATAGCTGCTGTTTTGTTTGCGTACACGATAGGAGGAAAGCGAACACTAAAGATGATCCCGGGTTGGCGCAAGTACTACGATGATTCAGGCGAATAGTCTCCTATTTGGTGACATGCCCGCCCTCAGCATCCAGAACATCCACAAAACCTTCGGCACAACCCGCGCGCTGAACGGGGTCTCGTTCGAGGTGAGGCGCGGGGAGATCGTGGCGCTGCTGGGGCCAAGCGGCTGCGGCAAGTCCACCCTGCTGAACGTGATCGCGGGGCTGGAAACGCCGGATGCAGGCGATGTTTTGTGGCAGGGCCGGTCGCTGGCCGCGGTGCCGCCGCACAAACGCGGTTTCGGGTTGATGTTCCAGGATTACGCCCTCTTCCCGCACATGAACGTGTTCGAGAATGTGGCCTTCGGGCTGCGGATGGGTGGGCTGCCGCCGGAGGAGGTGCGCTTGCGGGTGGGAGAACTGCTGGAACTGGTCGGGCTGCCCGGGTTCGAGAAGCGGGATGTGGACACCCTCTCCGGCGGGGAACAGCAGCGCGTGGCGCTGGCGCGTTCGCTGGCCCCGCGGCCGCGGCTGCTGATGCTGGATGAGCCGCTCGGCGCGCTGGACCGGGCGCTGCGCGAACGCCTGCTGGACGAATTGCACGACATTTTGCGCCAGCTCGAACAGACCGCGCTGTACGTCACCCACGACCAGGAGGAGGCCTTCGCGCTGGCGGACCGGGTGGTGGTGATGCGCCAGGGGGAGGTGGAACAGACCGGCACGCCGCAGCAAATTTACCGGCAGCCCGCCTCGCCCTTCGTGGCGCGCTTTCTGGGGTTTGGCAACCTGCTGGGGGGACGGCTGAAGGCCCGGGACGGGGGGGCGGTGCTGAAGACCGGGCTGGGCGACCTGCCCTTGAACCGCGACCCGGGCCGGCCCGGGTCCGCGCCCCCGGTCGTGATCCTGCGCCCGGACGCGGTGCATCCCGCCAGGGGGGGCGAGTCCTGCCAGTTCGAGGCGGTCGTGCGCGAGAAATCGTTCCGCGGCAGCACGCTGCGCGCCTGGGTGGAGGCGGGGGGGCTGTCGCTGCGCTTCGATTTTCCGGCCAGCGTGGAACTGCCCCCGGTTGGCGAACGGGTACGCCTGGGGTTCGAGCCGTCCGAGGCGTTGCTGGTGTTCTGGCAGGGATGAGTATCGTGAGAGCTTACAGACCTTCGACCTTCGACTTGCTTGACCATCTGTACATGCGGATATAAAATGGGCGTGCGAATGAGGCAATATGCAGATGGAAAACACAACCTGGAGCGTTTGGGCCGAAATGTTGCAGCGGTGGGGACTGCGGGGTTTTGCTGCCTGGCTGTTGGAAGCCGCCAGCCCGCTCAACGTTGTGGGCGCGCAGCTGGTGTACGTAGGCCAGCCTTTTCTGGAAGTATTCATCCCCGGCAGCCACATGAAAGCCCTGGCCCAGATGTTGGAAGAACCACGCCAGACCCAGGCCTTCATCCGCTACCTGCAAGAGGAGAATTGAATTGGACCTGGAAAGCATTACCGACTTGCTGGGTATTTTCCTGGTGATCGTCTTTTTCGGGTTGGTGGTGATGTTCGCCATCCTGGAGCGCGGGCGGAAAAGCCGCAATTTGCGCCGCATCGATGCTTTTGCACAGTTGCGCCGCGCCATTGGCATCGCGGTGGAGGATGGCGCGCGGCTGCACGTCTCGTTGGGGAGGGGGGATGTCACCGGGTTGAACAGCGCGGCGACGTTCGTTGGCCTGTCGATTTTGGGGCGCATCTCGCGCACTGCCTCGATCAGCGACCGCCCGCCGGTTGCTACCAGCGGGGATGGCGCCGTCGCCATTTTGACGCGCGATACCATGCGCGGCGCGTATCGGGAGGTCGGCGCGGGCAGCGAATACCATCCCGCAGTTGGCCGGTTGACCGGGGTGACGCCGTTTTCATACGCCGCGGGGGTCATCCCCATCATACGCGACGAAATGGTCTCCGGCAGCGTGCTGATCGGCCATTTTGGAAGCGAGGTGGCTTTGATTACCGATGTGGTCGAGCGCAGTGATGGCTTTTCGCTGGCCGGGACCGATAGCCTCCCAGCCCAGGCAATCCTATACGCGACGGCTCAAGAGCCTTTGATAGGCGAAGAACTCTACGCCGGCGGGGCATATCTTCGAGCGGGACGGATGCACGTTGCCAGCCTGAGAGCGCAGGATGTCCTCCGCTGGCTGATCGTCGCCGCCATTGTGATCGGTGGCCTGTGGAAACTGGTACAGGGTTTTTGACGTGAGACTAAAATTTCCGATTTTTTCCGCCGCGGTAGCGGTTCTCTCCGGGCTGATCGTCTTGTTTTTTTACTTTTTCCCTCCCCTGGGGGCGTTCGATTGGCGCGCCACACTGCTGCAATGGGCTGCCAGCCTGACCGCGGTGGCTTTGCTGGTGGGTGTGCTCAACCTGGCTTCTGTCCATCTGGGCAAGCTGAACGACGAGGGGGCCAATCCCTTGTATAGCGGTGTTTTGTTGATCGCTTTGGTGGTCACGTTTTTACTGGTGCTGGTGATGGGCCCGGTTTCGGAAACCGGTCAGTGGGTGTTCAATTACATTCAACTGCCCATCGAAACCAGCCTGATGGCTGTGCTGGCCGTCAGCCTGGCATACGCCAGCGCCCGTATGCTGCGCCGCCGCCCAACGGTTTTCACCCTCTTGTTCATTGGGACGGTTCTGATCGTATTGCTCGGATACAGCCCGCTGGCAACCGCCCAACTCCCCTTGATCAGCGAACTGCTCGTCAGTTTGCAAGCATGGGTTGCGCAGGTGCCTGCCCTGGCCGGGGCGCGAGGCATCCTGTTGGGTGTTGCGCTGGGTACAATTGCGACTGGTTTGCGCATTCTCATGGCTGCAGATCGGCCCTATGGTGGATGAGATGTCAGAAATTCATTGCCCCATGTGCAGCAAACCCAACCCCGAACACCTGGAGACCTGCCAGCATTGCGGCGCGCGGCTGACGCCGTTAATCGCTCCCACACCTCAGGAGGAACCCCAGGCGCGGCCAGGGGGGGACTCTCAAGAAGATGCCCTGAGCTGGCTGCGTTCTTTAGGGGGGGAGGAGACCGCTGACGCAGAAGATCAAGAACCGGTAGATGAAGGCGACTTACCAAATTGGTTGGCAGATGAGCGCAGCCCAGAGCTTGCCTCGCTGGATACCATTCCGTATGGCGAACTGCCGCCCTGGCTGCGCAGCGATCAGCACGCTTCCGGCGAGGAACCCTCCTCAGAACCCGGTGAAGATTGGTTGGCCGATCTGCGGGGGGAAAAATTGGTGGATACCGGCAGCTTATCCGATGAAGGCGATTGGGGCGACGCCAGCCAGCCAGAGGAGTCACCACCCCAACAAGACCAACCAGCGCTCGAGGGGGACTGGCTCTCCGACATGCGCGGGGAACAAAAACCGTCCGATAGCATCCAACTGAACGACAGCGGAGTCTGGGCCGACGAAGAAACCCCGGATGCGGAAGAAGCCTCCCCGCCAGAGGAGGTTCCACCCTGGCTCAAGGAGGCGTCCGCCAGCACGACCCAGCCCCCCCCCGAAGCAGAGTCGCTGCCCGACTGGTTGAAAGGGGAAGAAGATGCGGCTGCAACAAGTGATTGGCTGGACAGTTTAAGCACAAAACTGGGCGATACGTCCTCCGCTCCCCCGCTGGAAGAGCCAACCCGCCCCATCCCTGCCTCCCAACTGCCCGATTGGCTGCGCTCGGAGGAGGAGAGCGCAGTTCCCGACCAATCGGACGACCTGGCGGATTGGCTTTTGGACGATTCGCCTGCGCCTTCGTCGGCCCCCACGGATTCGGTGGATTGGCTCGATTCTCTCGAAGACGACGAGACCATTTTGCTGTCCACTTCTCAAGAGCCTGCCGCACCGTCATCTCCGCCAGGTGATGTGGACATTCCCGAGGAAGACGTTCCGGATTGGCTGGCGATGCTGGATGAATCCAAAAATGGGGTGGATGAAAAAGAACCACAAGCCGATCCCGATTGGACACAGACAGCCGAGGAGGAGCAGCTACTAGAAGAAAGCATGGACGAGATGGGGGCCCTGACTCTGGACGACGAAGACTCGCTGGTGCTCGAAATCCGCAAAGGAGAAATGCCCGATTGGCTCGAAAGCCTGCAATCGCGGTCTGGCATTACCATCGAAGAAGAACCGGACCTGGGCATAGAAGACGAAGCACTCCGCTCCTGGGTGACGGGTGAGCTGGAAATGAGCATACAGGAGGGAGAGGAGATGGCGGCAGAAACCCAGGCCGATGATGATCTGCCAGCGGGGGAGCTTCCCGACTGGGTGCGCGCTATGAGGCCGGTGGATGGAATGGAAGCGGGAGTTGCATCCGAGTACACCGAAGGCGAGGTGGAGCGGGTTGGCCCGTTGAGCGGGTTGCGCGGCCTGCTCCCCGCTGAACCCGAGGTGGCGCGTCCCGGTAAGCCATCCGAACAGAGCACGACGCTGCAAATTTCTGCCAGACAGCGAGAAAACATAGCGCTTTTGAGCACCCTGATAGCGGAAGAAGCCAAGCCACAGACAGCGGCGAAGGAGTCGATTCTCTCGTCCCAAAGGCTCTTCCGCGCGCTCATTGCCGGGGTATTGATCCTTGCAGTTCTGCTTCCCATCGTAGGGGAAACGGCACTCATCCCCTTCCCGCTTCTATCACGGGAATCGACCATCGTGGCGCAAATGATCAACCAATTGCCTGATTCGGCGCCGGTGCTGGTGGTCTTCGACTATGAACCCGGGTTCAACGGCGAGTTGGAGGCCGCGGCTTCTGTGGTGGTTGACCACTTGATGTTACGGGGTTCACGGCTCACACTGGTCTCATCCAACCCCATCAGCCCGCTTCTCGCAGAGCGGCAGATAGCCTTCATCCAGGAAGAACATCAATACACACCCGAAAAACAGTACACCAACCTGGGCTACATCCCGGGTGCAGCCCCAGGATTATTCAACTTTGCCCGCGCTCCACAAAAATCCGTCTTTTTGCCTTTCGACGGCCAGTTCGTTTGGGAACTGATCTTCGATGATCAGGATGTCTGGCAGCAGCCCGCCTTGCAGGGAGTTGCCTCCCTCAAAGATTTCGGGATGACCGTTGTGGTTACCGACGACCCCGACACGGCCCGCATCTGGATAGAACAGGTCGAACCGGCACTACGCGACAATTCGCTGGTCATGGTGCTCAGCGCGCAGGCGGCCCCCTTGGTGCAGCCCTATGTGGATTCCGCAGACCGCCAGGTGATGGGCACGGTTGTCGGCCTGGCGGGCGGAGTGACTTACGAACAATTCCAGGGACGCCCCGTAGTGGCAAGCAAGTATTGGGACTCGTTTGGTCTCGGTATTCTGGCCGCGTTGGGTTTGATCCTGGCAGGCGGCGGCTACAATTATTATTTGTTCTGGAACAGCAAACGGAGCAACCCAGAAGGATAAACACAACCATGACCTTTGCAGACTGGCCGGAATTAATCGGCACCGCGGTCGGGTTTTTGCTCACGATCATCGTATTGAGCTACCTGATAGGCGACAACCCGTTATTTCGTCTGGCTATTCACCTGTTCATCGGTGTCAGCGCGGGGTTCGTGGCGGCTGTCATCCTGCGGAATGTGATCTTCCCCAATCTGATTCAGCCCTTGTTCACACTGGCAAGCGGAGAGGTTTCGTTTGAGAACGCGCTTGTGCTGGTGCCGGTAATTTTGAGCCTGCTTTTGCTGACAAAACTATCCGCCAATTTGGGGCGCGCCGGCAACCTGCCGATGGCTTTTCTGGTCGGCGTGGGGGCAGCAGTGGCAATTGGGGGCGCAGTGACGGGCACGCTCTTTCCGCAGGCGGAGACCTCCATGAACGTTCTGGATTTGAGCCAGGTCGACTTCCGGGACCCTGCTGCCGGGCTGTCCGAGGTCGTGCTCGCTCGCCTGGTGGTGTTTGTCGGCACGTTGTCCACCTTCATCTTTTTCCATTTTGGTACGCGGCCCGCTCCAGAAGGCCCGCCAGCACGCAGCCCCTGGATCGAAAGCATCGCCCGGATTGGGCAGGGGTTTATCGCGGTTACGTTTGGGGTGATGTTCGCCGGGGTGTACATGGCCGCCCTGACCGCGCTGATCGAACGGCTTTACTTTTTGTGGGCTTTCGTGACATCTTTCTTTTGATTTATGGAAACCACCCATCCCGAACCCGATTCTCTGCTGGCCATCGATGTAGGTTCGTCCACCACGCGGGCGATATTCATAGATGTCGTCGAGGGCGGCTACCGTTTTGTGGCGGCTGGCGAGTCGCCGACCACGCTGGGCGCGCCGGTCAACGACGTCAGCGCAGGCATTCGCCGCGCGCTGGATCACCTGCAGGAGATCACGGGACGTTCCTTTTTGGATGTGGAGGGGCGTCTGATCGTGCCTTCCACCAACGAAGCGAGCGGGGTGGACGCGGTGGTCGCCACTTTCTCGGCGGGCGAACCGCTGCGAGTGGTGGCCGTTGGGCTGCTGGAGGACGTCTCCCTTCAGAGCGCGCAAAACCTGATCGCCACCACGTATGCCCGCGTCGAAGAAACCATCGGCATGAACGACCGCCGCAAAGTGGAAGAAAAAGTGGACGCCATTCTGCGCGTGCGGCCCGATTTGATCGTCATGGCTGGCGGAACCGATGGCGGCGCCTCAAAGTCCGTCATCAGGCTGTTGGAATCTATCGGGCTGGCTTGTTTCCTGTTACCCGATAATCAGCGTCCCCATGTGCTCTTTGCCGGAAACCACAACATCGCCGCGGAGGTCACAGCCGATCTGGCTGGATTTACACAGATACGCAGCGCGCCGAACATTCGCCCCAGCCTGGAACAAGAGAGATTGAGCGCAGCGCAAGGCGTGCTGCGAGAGCTGGTTCGTGACATACGAGTGAAACAAAATCCAGGATTACAGGAGTTGAACAGTTGGGTGAGTGGGCGTTTGATGCCCACAACCCAGGGATTCGCCCGCGTGATCCGTTTTTTCAGCCGGTATTATGGCTCCCAAAAAGGTGTATTGGGCGTCGATCTGGGGGCCGGTTCCACAACAGTAGTGTCCGCTTTCTCCGGCGAAACCAATCACCGCGTCTACCTCGACCTGGGAATGGGAACCAGCCTCTCGAATGTGCTCCACCACACCTCCATACCCAACATCGCCCGCTGGCTTGACCAGGAAATGGCAGAAAGCGATATCCGGGCGTATATTTTGCACAAAACCATCTACCCTGCCAGCCTGCCAATCACCAGAGAAGAACTCAGCCTGGAACAGGCCCTGGCGCGTGAAATTTTGCGCGCCGCGCTGAAAGAGGCGCGCAAACGGTTTCCCCCTCACGCGCCCCGTTCGCGCCCCGACCTGCTTCCCTGGTTCGAACCCATCGTCGCCTCGGGCAGCGTGTTGACCAACGCCCCCTCCTGCGGGCAGAGTTTGCTCATGCTGCTAGACGGCTTGCAGCCGAATGGGATCACAACCATCGTTCTGGACCGCCATAACCTGCTGCCTTCCATTGGGGCCGCCGCGGAGGTCAACCCTACGCTGGCGGTTCAAATCTTCGACACAGGCGCGTTTGTCAACTTGGGTACGGTGATCACCCCTATCGGCAAAGCCAAACCGGGCACCCCGATCTTGCGAATTCGAGTGACTGATGAAAGCGGGGAGGTGAACAAACTGGAAATCCCCTACGGTTCGCTGAAAAAAATCCCCTTACCGGTCGGGCGGGCTGCCAAACTGCGATTGCAGCCCCTGCATCGCTTCGACATCGGCATGGGCGGCGCGGGTCGTGGCGGCGAGTTGAACATCAAAGGCGGACAGTTGGGTATCATCGTGGACGCCCGCGGGCGGCCTCTCCAGCTTCCCGCCAAACCGGGCCAGCGACGGCAGATGCTTCGCAAGTGGCAACGGACTCTCGAGAGGTAGATCACCATGTTCGCTCCGGTTACGCACATCACCCCACTCACCACCGTTCGGCGCACCCGGCTCTTGCCTGTTCCTGGCGACGTGCTGGTGCGCACCGGCCAAACCGTTCGAGCCACCGAGGTAATCGCCACCGCCATCACCAGCCCCAAACACGTCATGATTAACGTAGCCCGCGGCCTGGGTCTCTCGGAGGATGAGGCGGACCAATACATCGAACGCTACGTGGAAGAAGAAGTGGTGGCAGGAGACGTGATCGCCACCCGCAGCGGTATTGGCAAACGGATTGTGCGCTCCCCCGTGGAGGGCACGATCAAATTGATCACCGCCGGTCAAGTGCTCGTTCAGGTGAAAAATGAACCGATCGAGCTGAGGGCCGGCTTTCCAGGCACGGTGGTGGAGTTGATTCACGAACGCGGCGCGGTCATCAGCGCGACAGGCGCGTTGGTGCAGGGGGTGTGGGGCAATGGCAAAATCAATTTTGGTTTGTTGAACGTGCTCGCCGATAGCCCCGACCACGTGTTGTCGCCCGATCAGGTCAACGTTGGCGTGCGCGGCGCGGTGATTATGGCAGGGCATTGTGATCAGGCGAAGACATTGCAAAACGGCGCGGAAAATCGAATACGGGGGTTGATTTTAGGCAGCCTCGCCCCTGAGCTGGTCTCCCGCGCTGCCAGGATGCCCTATCCGATTGTGGTGATTGATGGCTTTTATCGCTTGCCCATGAACGAAGTTGCGTATAAACTATTGAGCACCAACAACCAACGCGACGTGGCCCTGAACGCCGAGGCTTTTCAACCGCTCAAGAACTCGCGGCCAGAGATCTTGATCCCGTTGCCCGGCGGTGAAGACAGCGATGTTTCGCTGGCGAACAACGTTTTATCCCCCGGCCAACGGGTGCGTATCGTGCGTGCCCCTCACCGGGGTAAAATAGCCACCATAGAAGCAATTCTGCCGAACATCATTTTTTTTCCGAATGGTTTGCGTGCGCCTGGTGCCCGTCTCCGCCTCGAAAACGGCGACAGCATTCAAGCCCCGCTGGCCAACCTGGAAATCATTTACTAAGGAGTGAGGTATGTTAGACGACTTCGACGATGATGTCATGGACGATGAATTTGTCGATGAAGAAGACGAATTGCCCCCCGAAGAATCGGGAAATCGCACTTTCCTGATCGCGGTTGGAATTCTGGGGTTTCTGATTGTGGTTTCTCTGTTGTGCCTGGGCGGTGTTCTATTGTCGAGGTCCAGAGTCGGAGCGGATCGGGCGGCGAAGGAAACGGAAGCTGCCATCGCTTTTGCCCAGCAAACCCAGGTGGCCCTGGCTGCGCAACAGACTCAGGACGCAGCCGCCACCATGACCGCAATGCCAACCGATACCCCCATTCCAACCGACACCCCCACTCCGACTCAGGTCGTGGTCCAACCCACAGATACGCCAGAACCCACGCAAGACCCGCGCACCGCCACCGTCGAGGCTTTGCTCACCGAGGCAGCCGCATCCACCCCGGTGGACACGCCGACAGGCCTGCCCACCGCGTTGCCGGATACGGGCTTCATGGATGACGTGGGCGTCCCCGGCCTGCTGGGGTTGGCTGCCCTGGCTGTTGTCGTGATCTTCATCGTGCGCCGGCTGCGCGCTGCCACCGGCTAACCTCCAGGCCGATCACTTCCGAGCCACTCAAAAAGGCTTGCCCGTTTGAGCCGCTTCAACACGCAAAAAAAGCGGACTGTGTGTGCAGTCCGCTTTTCCGCTTTCAAACCAGCACTTGTTTGAAGATGCCGTCCGAATCGGGGCGAAAAGGGGTGACTCGCATGACGGCCTCCACGTTTAGCGGGCCGTAAATGTGGGGAAAGAAGTCGCCTCCCCCGTGAGGGGACACCCGCTCCTCTGCCGTGGTGCCGGGCGGGATGGGGGCTTCCCAGCGCACCTCCACGGCAACCCTTTCCGGGTCAATCCACAACAAAACCAGGTCGGGCACACCGCGGTAAAACGCATTCGCGACCGCCAAAACCTGATCGGGGCGCGAGCAGTGAATGAATCCCTCGGTTTCGAGCGAGGCAGCCCGGTAAAAGCCTGTTTTCCGGGCGTTTTCCCATTCCGAGCGCTGGCAAAGATGAACGATCATACCGGGTTCGAGTTGTAACTTGACAGGACTTACGCACTTGAAAAGTCGCACCCAGACCTCACAGGTCTCAAAGCACATGGAGATGCCCGGATGCAATTATTTTGGGCAAAATCTTCCTGCATCGTGTGGTAGTAGACCTGTGACCTTATTTTTGCGCAAATTCAAGGCATTTCTATTCAGTTAGTGCAAACACAGGCCGTTTCTATTCGGTTTCAATGGCCTAAACAGTACCTTTCTAAGTACAGCTGTGCGCTAATTCGTTCCTAGTT
>Ga0256830_1002069_pt1 | contig 13547 bp, 11 predicted proteins | sample 128326metaG_FD_190537 | JGI IMG/M metagenome (GOLD analysis project Ga0256830, IMG submission 190537) | Hydrothermal vent microbial communities from Lau Basin, Pacific Ocean - 128-326 | ecosystem: Environmental > Aquatic > Marine > Hydrothermal vents | place: Pacific Ocean: Lau Basin | collected...
GAACACTGAAAAGATGTTTAAGTCCTCGTAAAAGCGCCTTGGTGAATTTTTCTTCTTCTTCGTGTATGACACTTAGGATACTGTTTAATTTTCTTGAAACTTCAGGATACATATCATTATATATCTCTGCTGTTTTTTTAATTAAAGGAACATAAAAATCTTCTTTTAAATTAAGCATTTTTGCATGTCTGATTGCTCGGCGTAAAAGCCTTCTTAGGATATAGCCCTGTTCTGAGTTTGAGGGCAGTATTCCATCTGATATTAAAAAGGCTGAAGCTCTTATGTGATCTGCTATTATTCTATAGGAGTGTTTTTGCATATCGTAAGGCACGCTTGCCAGTTTTTCACATTCTTTTATTATCGGCATTAAAAGATCAGTTTCAAAAACAGTCGGTTTTTCTTGTAAAATCATAACAATTCTTTCAAGTCCCATCCCGGTATCAACATTTTTTTGTTTTAAGGGGATAAATTCTCCTGTTTTTGTTTTTTCATATTCCATAAAAACATTATTCCATATCTCAACAAATCTGCCGCAATCACAATTTACATGACATTTTTCTCCAAAGTCTTTATTATGTTCCTTTCCGGTGTTATAAAATATTTCCGTATCCGGTCCGCAAGGACCGGATACGCCAACGGGACCCCACCAATTTTTATCTTTTGGATAAGCGTAAATTCTATCTCCCAAAGAAGCTTTTACTCCTTTTGACTCAAAAGCTTTTTGCCAAAATTGTATTGATTCGGTGTCTTGAGGGGCATTTTCATCACCTTCAAAAACGGTAACATAAAGTTTTTTTGGATCTATGCCAAAACCATGCTTTTTATCTGTTAAAAGTTCAAAGCTCCAGGCTATTGATTCTTTTTTAAAATAATCTCCCAAAGACCAGTTTCCGAGCATTTCAAAAAAAGTTAAATGTCTATTATCTCCCACCTCCAAAATATCATCAGTTCTAAGGCATTTTTGACTGCTGGCCAATCTTTTTCCTTTTGGGTGGCTTTCTCCTAAAAGATGAGGAACCAAAGGCTGCATTCCGGCTGTTATAAAAAGCACGGTTTTATCTTCAGGCAGCAAAGAAGCGGAAGACAAAATGTAATGCCCCCTATCTTCAAAAAATTTGAGAAATCTTTCTCTTATTTGTTTTGCGCTCAGCATAAAGATTTTATCTTAGATATTTATAATACATAATATAAACTAGCATAAATTTTAAAATATTTCACTATTTTATTTTTTGATTTGATGAAACAAAAACTTCAATAAAAAGTATTTTTTAAATATTGTCCCTTTGCCTTCCCTTTTCATCAACGAGAGGCACAACCGGCTTTATCTTTTTTTTGGGTATCAGATAAGGCTGTAAAAATATCATGGAAAAAGTGGCGCAAAGAGCTATTATCCCTGCTCCTATAAACAAGGCATCAAAGCCAAGGCGAGTTGCCACGATACCGCCAAGGGCTCCGGAAGCCGCTGTGGCAATGCCGATGGAAAAGACACTTTCAAGGCTCCATTCAAAGCTTGTTTTTTTTCTGTCAATATGTCTTGTGAAAATGCCGTACCAGGCCGGAACCGCTATTGCCATTGACAACCCCAAAATGGCTTGAATTATATAAATATGAGTTGTCGTATTTGCAAAGCCGTATAAAAATATGGAAACACTTCCCATCAGATTTCCAAAAATGAGAGCATAAAAATCATCTTTTTCTCCATTTGTTTTATCCAAAAATTTTGCTATCGGAAGTTGAAAAATTGATTTTGTCAGCCAATAAGCCGCCATGGCAAAACCTGCCGACTCGGCATTGCCTCCGGATATTTTACTTGTTAAAAATATGGCAAAAACGGGCGCAAAAGAACCAAAGGCAAAATTAGTTGCAAAATCTATTGAAACCAGAATTTTTATCACTTTATTTATTTTTGTTTTCATAAAAAGATTATATCAGAATTGCAAAAAATACAAAACAGCCATTTTGGTCATATTGTTTTTTTTGACTTTTTTATTTTTTTGGGTTATTCTTTTGAAGATTTACCCAACATCTTCCAAATTTACAAAAGAGGATATCCAAATGAGTCTTGTCATGCTTCTTCTATGCCTGCTTTATCTTCTGACAATACCGGATGCCGCTTCTTATACTGAAATGACAAAAATGGATATTTTTGTCATTATTATGACATTTGTGAGTGTGTTTTTCTTACTTTTTGGAAAAAAGGGCTTATAAAAAACAAAGGGCACCGCTTAAAATTAGCGGTGCTTTTCCTTTGACAAAGATTGAAAGAACCTAAACAATAACCCCTCCGCCCAAAACAAGATCATCATCATAAAATACAACAGATTGACCGGAGGCAATCGCCTTTTGCGGGCTGTTGAATTTTACTGATAAAGTTTTATTGTCTTTTTTTGTCAGCCGACATTCGGAAAGGGCTTGTCTGTATCTTATTCTTGCTTGGCATTTTAAAGGAAATTCGGGTTTATTTTCAGATACCCAGTTTACATTTTTTGCCAAGAGTTCTTTTTTATAAAGTTTATCATCCTTTTTTCCTTCAGAAACATATAAAATATTTTTTTCGGCATCTTTTTTTACAACATAAAAAGCAACACCTCCGCCGGGAGAACCTATACCGTGTCGTTGACCGATTGTGTAAAATTCCACCCCCTCGTGCTCGCCTACCACCCTTCCGTCTTCTGTCAGTATTTTTCCCTTGTGAGTTGGTATTTGTGATTTTAAAAATTCAAAAACATTTATTTCACCCACAAAGCAAATACCCTGACTGTCTTTTTTGTCAGCAGTTACTAGACCGGTTTTTTTTGCTATTTCTCTTATTTTTTGCTTTTGATACCCCCCTAAAGGAAAAAGACTGCGTGAAAGTTCTTTTTGGCCAAGCGTCCATAAAAAATAGCTCTGATCCTTATTTTTATCTTTTCCGGCAAGAAGTTCGTATTGATCCTTTATTTTTTTTACTTGTGCGTAATGTCCGGTTGCAATATAGTCAAAGTCCATAGATAGCGCCTTTTCTAAAAAAAGCCTAAATTTTATCTCTTTATTGCACATAACATCAGGGTTTGGCGTAATCCCTTTTCTGTAACCCTCTATCATATACTCCACAACCTTTTCTCTATACTCATTTTCAAAATTAAAAGTATAAAAAGAAATGCCAAGCTGCACGGCAATTTTTCTGGCATCTTTTAAATCATCCTCCCAAGGACATATTTTTTTATCTTTAAAAAAAGATGCATCTGACCAGTTTTTCATATAAGCGCCGGCAACTTCATAACCTTGTTTTTTCAACATTAAAGCCGCGACGCTTGAATCAACGCCGCCCGACATCGCTACCAAAACTTTTTTTTGTTTTTCTTTTATCATATGTAAAAATATAGATTAAAATTTTTTTAATGTCAAAGAGTCAAAAGTTATGCAAATTTCCCGAAAAATACAATTTTAACATTTAAGCTTGCTTGCATTGGAAGTCTTTATTTGATATTGTGTTTATTAAATTCAAACACAGGAGCAAACAATGAAAGAGGAACTTGCAAAAAGCAAGAAAAGAGCAAATAACTTTATAAAAAAAGCCGTAGACAGGGCGGCAGACAATAAAGACATCAGGCATCGTGTTGCGGATATTCACAGAACAAATCTTTTAATGCTTGAAGCGCTTCTCCCCTCTCTTGATGACGTTTCAAAAAAAAGAGCGTTAAAAACCATAGAAAATTTAAGAGAGCAGATGAAAAAAGCATCTTCCTTTGCGCTTTAACGGCGCTTCTTTCCCCGGCTTACAATGAGCCGGGTTTTTTATTTGAAAAATTAAATGATAAAACTTTTTAATATTTTAAATTTAAAATTTTATTTTTTTGCCGCCAGCTGACCACAAGCAGCGGATATATTTTCGCCAAAACTCATTCTGAAGGTTACAGACACACCTTCTTTTTTTAATATATCAAAAAATTTTTGCCGTTGTTTTTTTGAAGAGGACTTGAATGCACCCGTGTCATGATATTTTATCAGGTTTACATGATAAAGTTTTGTTTTCATCATTTTTGCAAGCTCTCTGGCATTTTCATCAGAATCATTTATTTTGTCTATCAAAACATATTCAAACATTACTTTTCTGTTTGTTTTTTTGATATAGTAATCTACGGCTTCAAAAAGTTTTTTAAGCGGATAAGCTTTATTGACCGGCATCAACTTGTTTCTTATTTTGTCATTTGGCGCGTGCAAAGATATGGCTAAATTTACTTGAATTTTCTCATCGGCAAATTTTTTAATGGCGGGCGCTATCCCGCAGGTTGATATTGAGATATGCCTTACCCCCAAATTGAAGCCGTCTTTATCATTTAATATTTTTACAGTATCAATTACATTGTCATAATTGTGAAAAGGCTCCCCCATTCCCATAAAAACTATATTATTTATTTTTTGATTTTCTTTTTTAAGCAGTCTGGCAAAACAAAGCACCTGATCGACTATCTCTTCTGATGTCAAATTTCTTTTAAAACCCAGTTTGCCGGTTGCGCAAAAAGCGCAATTCATCGGACAGCCGGCTTGTGAGGATATGCAGATGGTATTTCTTCCTTTAGCATAATTTTTTTGGGATTTTATGCTTGGAATGTGACGCATCAAAACCGCTTCTATAAAGTTATTGTCATTTGTTTTAAACAAAAGCTTGCTTGTGTCTTTTGAGTTTTTTTTGGAAACGATAAGAAGCTTTGTTATGGGAATTTCTTTTTTCAGCAATTCTTGTAATTTTTTGGGTATATCAGTGGCTTCTTCCCATTTATCAATTAGTTTTACGTAAACAGCTTTTTTTATTTGCTTTTTTCTGTAAGCGGATTGCCCCTCCTCTTCTAAGATTTTTAATATTTTTTTAAAATTCATAATTTTTAAAAATAAGGGTTTTTATGCATGCAGGCGCTTGGTGTTAAACTAAAAGATTGCTTTTTAAGCAATCTTTTAGCAGTATATTTGTTTAAGAGAAAAAAGCAAGCTTCTAAAATATTCTTTTCTTTTTCAGATAAACCATAAAAGCTATACAGGCGACAAACATAAATATTATTATGTAAAAAAACGCATTAGGGTTGTTTTGAAGCGGTATTTCTACATTCATCCCGTAAATACTGGAAGTTGCCGCAATAACACTTAAAAAAACCGTTAAAACGGTAAGCACGGAAATCAGCCTGTTTAATTTAGAGGTAAGTATTATAATGCTGTAGTTTCTTATATTGGAAATATTTTTCAAAGATGTTTTACATATGTTCTCCCCTTCTTCCGTATCAATTATCAACTCTTCCAAAATATCTTTATCTTTTTCAAAAAAACCAAGTCTGTGAATAATTTTATTGTACATAAAGTTTGTATAGCTGTAAGAGGATACAAAACTGTTTAATATATACTCATATCTTATCAGGTTGTTTATGTCTTTTTCCGTCAACTCTTTTGAAAGATTTATTTTTGTTTCAACATTTCTGACTATTTCAAGGGTTCTGTTCTCAAAAGAAGAATTATTCAAACTCAAGATGTGCAAAAGAAATTTCATTTTTTGAGTTGTATAAAAATGTCCAAACTTATCATAAAGTATATTGCGGACGAAAGGAACTTCATGTTTGGAAAGTGTCAGTATGAATTTATTTTTTATAACTATCAGGAAGGTTGAAAGATTTTTTCCAAGATGAGCCGGTGGTATTTTTATATATATGTAAGTATCCTCTCCCACAAAATCAACTCTGGGTGTTTCGTGAGGGTCAAGTCCCGAGTTTAAATTGTTTTTATCCAAAGAAAAGCTCTCGGCTAAATATTCTATTTCTTTATGAGTGGGGTTGACAACATTTATCCAACAATCACTCTTGTAGTCTCTGAGTTTTTTTACTTTGTCATCTTTTAATGATTTTTTAAAATAAGTGATCATTTTTATTTGTCTTTATTTTTTTAAAAGCTGTTTTTGTTTATTTCCATCAGGATTTCCCTTTAATTCAAATACATCGGTATATCCAAGCAATATCAGTTTTTTTGCCGCTATTTGGCTCATTTTGCCATCTTCAGAATATACTACGATTCTTGTGGCGGTATCTTTTGGCAGCTTGCTTTTTTCTTCAATTATATTTGTATAAGGTATGAAAGCATCTGTCTTTGCAATATTTTTTTCAGGAGAAGATCCAACATTTAAAAGAAAAAATTTATTGGTATCTTTTATTCTTAACATGGAGTTAAACACCTCGGGTGACAACTCTTTATAGGTTTTGGAAAAATCCCCTTTTATATCTGTGTTTCCTTCATTTAGAATTCTTTTTCCGTCAAAATACATTGAAAGCAAAAGCAAAATTGCAAGCAGCAGTATTGAAACGCTTATATTTTTTATATTTTTATGCAGTTCTGTTTTTTTCATAGTATATTCATTATATAAAAATCAAAAGCAAACAGCAACAAAGACTCAAGTTTGAAGCAGGAGTCTTTGTTGCTGTTTTTGAAATATTACATATTACAAGTATGCTCTGCGCCCTCTTCTCCGGCACATGCTTTGCAAGCAGCTTCTTCTGAACCAGTATTTTCTGAAGCATTGTCAGCTGCGGGGGCGGTGTTGTGCTCTTCGTGTTGACAGTCATCTCCACTGCACTCATGTTTTGGTGTTGTATTTTCTTCGTTATCCATTTTAATTATATTAAATAAATTTGTTATTAAATCGCCCTTTACTGGTTTATAGTTTAGCATATTTTGAGAAAATTCAGAACTGTTTATTGTTGAATCTTTTTGGGGTAAACTCCAGAAAGCGCATTTTGAACTATTTCTTTTACTTCAGGTCCAAAATCGGCATTTAACATCCAATTTAAAAATCCGGGCTCTTCTTGGGAAACTTCTTTCAAACTTTTTCCTTTATGCTTTCCAAAATTAAAATACGCTTCTCCATCCCGCCAATAAAATTTTCTTTCATCGTCCACATATCTATCATCTTTTTGCGAATGCATGGAATGTAAAAATTCTTTATCCAGTATTTCGGGATATCTTTCCAATTGAGCTTCTAAGATATCTTTACTTGCTATTATGTCTCCCATGGCGCTATGAGCGTCTATATGGTCTTTTTTGCAATAAAATTTATAAGCGGCCGTAAGATCTCTTTTTTCTTGATTGTGAAATATTACCTTTGAATCTATTATGTCATTTGTAGTGTATTTAAAATCCAAACCCGCTTCTTTAAATTCTTTTTGAAGCATTGGCAGATCAAAACTGATAATATTAAACCCGCCATAATAACAATTTGAAAAAATATCAAAAAGCTCTTTTGCATACTCGTGAAAATAAGGAAAAGTTTTAGCCTCCTCATTTGTTATATGATGAACATCCACAGCCTCTTGCGGTATCTTTATTCCCGGGTTTATTTTGTAAGTTTTCTCCTCTTTTTTTCCGTCCGGATAAAGTTTGATATAAGCAAGCTCAACAATTTTATCAAGATTGACAACCACTCCCGTCGTTTCCAAATCAAAAATAATAAGCGGTTTTTCCAAATTTAATTTTTCCATTATTTCACCCTCAGGGCACTTTGTATCTTTTTTTTGCATATTTTTAAGCTATTGACAAATTAATTAATAAATGATACTATTTTTGGTATGGATGGAAGGTTGCTTTTGTTGGCACCAATCACAGGTTTGCCGACGCCCAACTGGAGGACACTCAAGTTCCTCTTCGACTTCACAATGAAGTGGGTTCGCAAAGTATAATCTTTCATCCTAACCCTGGAGTGCAAGGCATTTCAGGGTTTTTTATTTATAATCTTTGCACCCATCACAATACCCCTCTTCACCAGCACATTTAAACTCCAAATTCATTATTTTTTCATAAACTTCCACTATTTTTTCTTTCAGCTCAGCCACATCTTTATCCGAAAAAGAAACTAAAGCTTTTTTGTATTTTCCATCTTTTCCCTGCACAAAATCAAGCTCCCCTTGCGTCATATTGTAGTTAAACTTTTTATCCAAATCACAAAGTATTTTGTAAAAGACAATTTGTCTTTTTAGCCGTCCATCAGAATTTTTCGTATTTCCGGCTATTTCATTATCTGATTTTATTTTTCCTGTTTTATAATCTATAACCTTAACATCGTTTGTGTTACTTATTTTTTCTATTTTATCAATTTTTCCCGTAAGATGCGCATTTTCTAAAAACACCTCATGTTTTGAAAAATCATACTCTATTGCCTCGGGAATTTTCATTTCATCTTTATACTCTTTTAAATAACCCAAAAGACCCAAAACGCCAATTTCCTCCAACTCATCAAAATCCCTTTTTGTCAGAATTTCCTTTTTAAGCGCTGTTTTATATGCTGATATTAAAAATTCAGCTGACGGAAGCTCTCCTGAGTTTTTAAATTCCAAGAAAAATCTTTCAAGCGCCTTATGATAAGCCGTTCCCAGGGCCATATGCTTATTTTTTGCTTCCGGAATGCGGATTAAGTGCTTATATTTGAACTTTTTAGGACACTGAAGGTAAGTTTCCAGATTTGTAATGCTCAGTTTATAATCTTTTAAAATACTTTTTAAAAATTCAGCTTCTTCTGTTTTTTGCACTTCAGACTCCTTTAATTTTTTATCTAAAAATTCCTCCAAGTCTTTTTCATCATTTTCCCTGGCTGTTTCATTTTTATATTTTTTATCTATCTCCTCTGCAAACTGAGAAACAACCGCTTCTTTTTTGGTTTCATTTTTTCCGTACTCTTGCGCATAAGTTAAATAGGCTTGTTTTTTTGCTCTTGTCAGCGCAACAAAAAACAATCTCCTCTCATCTTCATTTTTTTCTATATCCAATTTTGAAGAAAGTTTTAAAAGATTTTCCGGAAGTTTAATCTTGTCCGCAACTCTTCTGTTTCCCCAATTTTTGTCTATCGTTTTTGTTATAAAAACATATTCAAATTCAAGGCCCTTTGAGCGATGTGCTGTCATAACCCTTACTCCTTCTTTTTCCAGCAAGAAAGATTCTTCTTTGATTTGTATGCCGTATTCTTTGTATATTTCCATTCTTTTTAAAAAGCTTTCAATATTCATATCCGGATTATCTTTATTCAGTTTTTTTATTTCTGAAAAAAGAGTTGAAATATGTCTTAAATAATCCATTTTTTCTTCTCTTTGATAGATCCAGCTTAAAAAGCCGCTTTCTTTAAAAACTTTTTCACAAAAAGCGGTAAATATCATTTCTGAGTCAGCTCTTTTAAATTCTGAAAGTTTATCCAAAAAATTGATTATATTTTTTTTATCAGAAAGCTCAAGTTCATTTAATTTTTGACTATCAGACAAAATATCATAAAGCCCAAAATTTTTTTTGCCTTTAAAATTAAGCTGAGTTAAGTGTCTTGAGAGTTTATATATATCCGTTATGTTTATATTAAAAAAGCCATAAGACATAAGCTTTAAAAGTTTGGCGTCATCATAGGGATTTAAAATAACAGAAAGGTAATCCAAAAACATCATTACGCTTTTTCCCTCCAAGATATTATTGGAGGCATCAAAAATAACGGGAATTTTTCTTTTTATCAGAAACTCCGCCATTTGATGACTTTGAGCATTTGTTCGTGAAATAACAGCTATTTCGTTTGGATTTACATCTTGTTTTAAAAGTTTCTCTATTTGCTTGAAAATATAAAATTTTTCAGCATCTTCATTTGAAAGCTTTGTCACTTCTATTTTTTCACCTGTCCCTTTTTGAGAAAAAAGCCTCTTATCAATATTTTCTATAAAATTGCCTATCCTGTTTTTATTTTCAGAAATCATGGAAAATGATGCATCTAAAATATTTTGGGTCGAACGATAGTTTTCTTTAAGCACTATCGGATTTTTTATTTTATAGTTTTCGGAAAAAAGTAGGATATTTTCCAGAGAAGCGCCTTGAAATCTGTAAATAGACTGATCATCATCCCCCACAACAAGAATATTGGGCTCTTGATCAGAAAAAAAACTCGTTAGAAGAGAAATTATTTCATTTTGAGATCGGTTGGTGTCTTGATATTCATCAAGCATTATATATAAAAATCTTTCTTGATAATTTGCCAAAAGTTCATCATCCTCTTTCAGTTTATTGACAACAAAGAGTATCATATCTTCGTAATCATAAAGACCTTTTTCCTTCAATATTTTTTGGTATTTTTCATATATTTTGGAAAGTTCTTTATTTTTTAAAATCAGTTTTTCTTTATCTTGCCATTTTTTTGGGGCTTTTTTGGTTTTTGGATTTATACTATGCTCTTCTTTAAGCTCCTTTTCAAGAACGGCCAAATGCTTATTTAGAGTTTGAGGGCTTATATCCTCTCTTTTCAATTCTTGAATTTTTTTTAAAATATCCATCGCGTAATAATATCTGTCACCAAAAGAAATCAGCTTTTTAAGATTTAAAGAATCAATGATATTTCTTATCGTTTCTATTCTCTCAACTTCTGATATTTGGCTGATATTTTTCGCAAATATAAATTTTTCCGGAAATTCGCTTATAACGGATGCACAAAAACCATGAAGTGTCGTTACATTTACTTTATAAGCCTCTGTTCCCATTATTTCAAGCAGTCTTTTTTTAATGGCGGCAACTCCACTTTCCGTAAAAGTGCTTATTAGAATACTATCAGCCGAAATTCCAAGCTCCTTTACCATAAAAGCCGTTCTCATACCTAAAATTTCCGTTTTTCCGGTTCCCGGTCCGGCAACAACCATAACCGGACCTTCAGTTTCTGTGACCGCCTTTCTCTGCTCCTTATTCAGTTTTTTAAATCTTTCTTCAAATAACATCATTTCTTTAAAATGTTTTTATACCCTAAAGATTAGCACAAAAACAGCAAAAATAAAAAATAAAGATTTATCCAGACACCTGGTGACCCAACCACTAAGTTTTACTTTTTGCCTACGAGTCAGATTTTTAATTTCTTCTTTTTTAAATAAAAGATTAAAGCCCTAATTCCTTTAAAAAAGCTTTATTATTTGCCTTTCTCCCCAAAAAACTCTCCACAAGCTTCAGCTCTTCCCGGCTTGCTCCTTTTTGCAGGATATATTTTTTATAATCTCCTCCTGTTTTTTTATTTAAAATTCCTTCTTTTTTAAATCGTAAAAACATATCTGAGGCATAAACCTTTGACCACATATATCCATAATATCCCGCTGAATAGCCACCTCCAAATATATGTGAAAAAGCGGCCGGTTGAAGATTTTTTGAAGAGATTTTAATCGGCAGCCATTTCTCCATTGTTTTTTTCCATAAAACTGTAAGCTCCTTTTCATCTAAGGGATAGTTTTTCTTTTTTTGCGTCTTTTTTATATGAAGCTCCATATCAAAAAGAGCAAGAGAGAGCTGTCTGGCAGCATCATATCCGCTAAAATGTTTTTTGGAGGATATTAAAGCCTCCGCCAATTCATCCGGAATTTTAGCTCCGCTTTTATAATGACCGGACAGTATTTTAAGAATTTTTTTATTCCAAACCCAATTTTCCAGCATTTGAGAAGGAGCCTCCACAAAATCCCAGGCAGTTTTAAAGCTTAATTGAGCGGAGTATTTTGACTGACAAAGACACTGATGCATTATATGTCCAAACTCATGAAAAAAAGTTTCTATCTCATAGTGGCTCATCAAAGACGGATTATTTTTTTTTGGTTTGGGGATATTGGCAACCATAGAAACAACCGAAGGTAAAAAAGGAGTATTTTCACTGAAGTCTTTTTGATGCCCGTCAACTATTTCAAATACGGCGGCATGCCCGTATTTTCCCTCTCGCGGATACATATCAAGTACAAAGTAAGCAATAGTATTTTGCTTTTTATCTTTTATTTTATAGAGCTCAACATCCTTGTGCCACAAAGGATAATTTTCCAGTTTTTCAAATTCAATAGAAAAAAGTTTTGCGTAAACCTCAAAAACCCCCTCTTTTACTTTTTTAAAAGGAAAATATTCTTTAAGTTTATTCACATCAAAACCATACTCCTTTTCTTTGAGTTTGTTTGCATAATATGCAATATCATAGTATTTAATTTTTGCTTTTTTGTCTTTTAGGTCTTCTCTTTTAAGTTTTTCTATTTTCGCAATATCTTTTTTTGCAAGATTTTTTAGTTTTGGCAGCAGGCTCTCTATAAAAGAAAAAACCTTTTCTTTCTTTTTTGCCATTTTCGGCTCTATTTTATAATCGGCGTAAGTTTCATACCCCAAAATATCAGCAATATCTTCCCTTAATTTTAAAATTTCCTTTGCCAGTTTTAAATTTTTTATTCCCCCTTTTTGCGCAGACTTATCCGCAAGCTCTTTTCTTTTTTTTGAGTTTTTTGCCATCTGCATAAAAGGAATAAGCTCAGGATATTGAAGCCCGACTACATATTTTCCATTTTTCTTTTTAAGTCCTTTTATATATGAATCTTCAAGCCCCAAAAGTTCTTTTTTGCTCACCCGTATTTGATCTTTGCAATCATTTGTATTTTTTGAAAATTGAGTTTCAAATTTAGCCAGTTTCTTTTGTTTTTCTTTTAGTTCTTTCTGTTTTTTTTCCGGCAAATCAAAGCCCATTCTTTTGTAAGACAAAGATATATCTTTTAAGAGTTTTGCATCCTCTGTGTTCAATTTTTCCTTTTGTTTTTTGTAAGCTTTTACAGCTTCATATATTTTTTTATCATGCAAAATATCTACCATTTCTTTTTCAAAAAAATCTATCGCTTTTTGAGCGCTTTCTCTTATTTTTTTATTTGGACTGACATTTAAAAGCAGATATATTTTGTATATAAAATGAGAAATATTGTCATCGGAAGAAGCTAGAGCGTAAATAGTATTTTTAAAAGTTCTTTTTTCATTCGGTATTTTTTTTATTTTCTCATAAATTTCTTTTTTTTCTTTTATCAATTTAGGAACAATCTTCTCAATATCTTTTGAAGTCCACTTTGTCCATAAAAAATCTTTTTTAGTATATTCTGTTTTTTGCATATTTACATTATTTATCTTATTTTTATATCGCCAGCTTAGCATTTTTTTTAAAAAAGCAGAAGTCTTAAATTACAAAACCCCCGCTGAATATTCAAAAGTGTTACCTATGTACTCATCCTGTACAAACTGTTGACAAAATACTCTAAAATGCTATACTTACTGAGCGTTGTCCCATTTCCGTTTTTCAAGATCTTTTCCTCCCTCCCTCTAGACTTGGAAGACGGGTTATCATTTCCGTGACAGCGCTATCCTGAGGGGGATTGCGCGTGCAGTCCCCCTCCTCCTTTTAAATATAAACATAATAAAAATATGAAAAAAGATATTCACCCAAACTACAATGAAGCTGAAGTAAAATGCGCTTGCGGCAATTCTTTTAAAGTGGGCTCCATACTCAAAAAAATTGATGTTGAAATATGCAATGAGTGTCATCCTTTTTATTCAGGGAAAGAAAAAATAATAGATACGGCGGGACGAGTTGAAAAATTTAACAAAAAAAGAGAAATGGCTGCAGCGCCAAAAAAGAAAAAAGAAAGAAAAAAGAAAGAAAAATAATACTCTTTATAATTTTAAAAAGCTTTGAAGCTAAAAACTTCAAAGCTTTTTAAAAAATCATTATACTCAAACTTAGTCCTTCTCAAAAA
>Ga0256830_1002070_pt1 | contig 13545 bp, 11 predicted proteins | sample 128326metaG_FD_190537 | JGI IMG/M metagenome (GOLD analysis project Ga0256830, IMG submission 190537) | Hydrothermal vent microbial communities from Lau Basin, Pacific Ocean - 128-326 | ecosystem: Environmental > Aquatic > Marine > Hydrothermal vents | place: Pacific Ocean: Lau Basin | collected...
TGCGTTGGTGGTTCTCCAGACACGCCCGTTTCCCGTTACCGCGTAAACGACCTTCGTATTCGACGGCGCTATGGCAATCGATGTGATCTGGCTGAACGTGCTGTTGCTTCCCGTAAGGTCGGGACTGATAGCGGTCCACTGCAATCCGCCGTTATTCGTCCGGTACACCACGTTACGCGAAGTGTACAGTACGAGGTTTTTTTCGGGGTCCATGACGATCGGCGTTATCCAGTGGGCCGGTTGTGAAGGGTTGATCCCGGCCTTGATGTTCATCCACCTGGAACCCCCGTTGGTGGACTTCCGCATGTTTCCATACTGGGACTCGGCGTAGATGATGTTGGAATTCTTGTGATCCACGACAACGTACATACCGTCGCCGCCGAGGATGTGCTGCCACGTACCGCTCCCAACCGCTCCACGGTTCGTTCCGTTGTCTTGTGTACCGCCAAAGATCTTGTTGGGAATCTGGGGATCGAACGCCATGGCGTAGAACTGGAACGTCACAAGCCCGTTGTTGAGATTCGTCCACTGGAGACGACCGGAAGCCTTTGTATTTTCGCACCGATACATCCCGCCATCGTTTCCCACGTACATCCGAGACGGATTCACCGGATCGAAAGCAAACACATGCTGATCGACATGAACAGGATACAACGGGTCCGACGAACCCGACACCTGGGTAAACGACTCACCGAAGTTCGTGCTTCGCCAGATACTGATCCCACCTACGAACACGACATTTTCATCCTGCGGATGAAAGGCAACCGCCAGGTTGTAATCTCCCTGGCCGTTCATGAATTTCCGGAAATTCAACAGGTTCGAAGCGGGCATTCGCTGCCAGGAATCCCCACCGTCCGTCGTGCGATAGACCCCGAGCAAATCGTCGTTATTCCTGTAGTTGCGCCTGACGATAACAGCGATAAGTGTATTCGGTCGGGATGGACTGATCGCCAACTGGATCCTGCCAATGGAATCCGTTCGCGGAAGTCCGTTTGTCAGCCTCTCAAACGAGAAACGGTTGGCCCAACGATCACTGCGATAAATGCCGTTCGCCCCCGATCCACCCGAATATCCCATTGCCATGAATACCCGCGACGGGTTGAACGGATCGATGACAACATCCCGGGCCGGTCCGCTGATAACGTTCATCCAGGACTTCCCCGCGTTGGTAGTCTTGTACAATCCTCCGGAGCTGGACAGCGAAGCCGCAACAAAGATCGTATCCGCGGACGACGGATGAATAACGATTTTATTGAAAGCTTTCCCGTTAAGCGGCAGAGGAAGATTCAGCGCAGTCCAGGAGTTCCCGCCGTCTTCGCTTCTATAAACGTCGTCGCCAAAGACACGATCCCAATTGTTCGTACCCTCGCCCGTACCGATGATGATCCGCTGGGGATTGTTCGGGTCAATGGCAATGGAACCGATGGCGAGAGACGGCAAGTGATCGGTCAGGGGAATCCAGGAATTTCCACCGTCGTACGATTTCCAGAGCCCTCCAGAGGCGGCACCCGCATACACGATATTTCCATCGTTCGGATCGACGGCAATGGCTCGCATGCGCCCGGCGTAGTTCTCCGGTCCAAGGGGAACCCACTGGTTCGCATAGCTGGTCTTGGTCAAGGCATTCCGAACCATGGCATCCTTCAAACTTTGTACGGCCGCTCTTCTTCCTTCATCCAACGATACGCGCGAATTGTACGTTCGCTGGTGGACGAACAATTGTAACGCCATTCCAATCTGCTCCGCTTCGCCACCGGACGAAACATCCACCGCTTTCGCAGTGCTCGCAGGTGGATGCGGCGCTCGTGGCACGCCAAAAATCGCGACACCAATGCCAAGTACGACAAATAATACCGGACTCATGTATTGTTGAATTCGTTCCGTCATGTACGATCCTTTCTTCGATAAGACAAAACCCGTACGCTCTCCCCGGGGTTTGTTCCTCCGCGAACAGCGTATTTCGCTCGTTAATCCCTGTACACAACCTGCTCCCGAAATACCGGGACGACCGACAGGAAGCCATTGTATGACAAGTTATCATAGCAATGAAGGAAAGGCAAGAGAATCTGCAATCCCAGCCGGGTTCCATCGGAATCAATATTTGAAAAGAAATTGAAGGTGGGTTGAAAAATTAATACTTTACCGACGGAATTGAACCGTGTTGACAGAAGTCGAAAAAAAACAGCTCCTTGAAATCGCCCGGGAAGCTATTCGCAGCGCCCTGGAAGGGACCTCTCTACCGGAAATCGAGACTGATTCACCGGCGCTTGAGAAACCCGGAGCAGCATTCGTCACGCTCAGGAAGCACGGTGAACTCCGCGGCTGCATCGGCACAATCGAGCCCCGGTCACCGCTCTACCGGGTAGTCCAGAATATGGCCGTCCAGGCTGCCTCGGCGGACTATCGCTTTGAACCCGTGACCCCCGGGGAACTGGACAATCTTTCCATCGAGATTTCGGTCCTTTCACCACCTGAACCGCTTACCACACCTGAAGAAATCATCATCGGAACCCACGGTTTGATTATTGAAAAATCCTGGACTCGGGGGCTGCTCCTTCCTCAGGTCGCAAGCGAGCGCGGTTGGACTGCGGTAGAGTTCCTCGAAAACGTGTGCCTGAAAGCGGGGCTGCCACCATCGGCCTGGAAAGACCCGGATACAAAGCTCTGGAAATTCACGGCAACAGTATTCAGCGAAGATGAAATGGAAGATGGATAACACGAGGGCTGTCAGAAGACCGGCAGTTGCCGGTATGTTCTATCCCGCGGAAAAGGAAACCCTGGCACGTGACATCCGGAGTATGCTCGAGACCGTCTCCGTCCCGCGTATCACCGGAACGATTTCCGGGCTCGTTACGCCTCACGCCGGATACATGTATTCCGGCCGGGTTGCGGCTGCGGGGTATGCCGTACTGGAAGGGAAAAATTACGATACGGTGGTTGTTATTTCTCCCAGTCACCGGGAGGCATTCAGTGGCGTGTCCATTTACGAGGGTGAAGCATACAGCACTCCTCTTGGCACGATCCCGGTCGACACTGCGCTGCGGGAGGCGCTGGTCGCGGAAGACACGCTTCTCTTTACTTCCTCAGCAGGTCATCACGCAGAGCACGCCGTGGAAGTTCAACTCCCGTTTCTACAAATCGTCCTCGGTGATTTCAAGCTATTACCCGCCGTCATGGGCGACCAGACGCTTCAAACATGCGAAGCATTCGCCGATGCTCTGTCAACGTACGTCAAACCGGATTCCTGCCTCGTCGTCGCCTCTTCCGATCTGTCCCACTATTACCCGCAGTCGCGCGCGTTGGAACTGGATTCCGTCGCCGCTCGTGATATCGAGGCATTCGATCCATACCAGTTCATGGCTGACGTGGCCGCATCCCGCACCGAAGCCTGTGGGGCCGGACCGGTCGCCGCCGCAATGCTCGCCTGCCGCAAACTCGGGGCAGATCACGCCCGTGTGATCGCCCGGTGCACATCCGGCGATGTCAGCGGCGATACCTCCGCCGTCGTGGGGTACCTCTCCGCATTGTTCTGGAAAAACAACACGGGGGCAAATCGTGGCTGACTCGACCGCCTGGATCATAGGTGCAGGACGCGTTGGAACCGCTTTCGCCCACGTGATGAAAAATCATGGGATCGCCGTACTGAACATCATCAGCGCCAAGTATTCACGCGCCCAGGCGCTTGCGGCAAGAACCGGCGCCAAGGCGTATGCCACCATTCCCGAGCATGAGCCGTGGCCGGATTGGCTGGCGCTCACTGTCCGGGACGATGTCATCGCCGATGTCGTCGAACTTCTCGATGCGCGTGTCAAGCCACAGAATCAACACACGGCATGTTTCCACTGTTCCGGCGTTCACGGATCGTCGCTGCTTAAGCCGCTTGCGGAACACGGATGGAACACGTTTTCCTTCCATCCCATCCAGACATTCTACTCGGTGGAGATCCGACCCGAAGTCGTCGAGAACATTTACGTAGGTATCGAAGGAGATGAACCCGGATTGCAGGCGGCCCGACGCCTTGCTGACACACTTGGATGGAAACCGATGGTGATTCCAAAAGATAAAAAAGCGCTCTATCATGCGGCATGCGTGTTCGCGTCCAACTTTATCACTGCCAACTTCGGCGCCGCGCTGGATATCCTGGCCAGTATTGGAATCCCGGAAAACAAAGCGCGCGAAGCGCTACTGCCGCTATCGCAGACATCGCTTAACGCTCTCGCCCATCTCCCACCGCACGAAGCCATCACGGGACCGTTGGTTCGCGGCGACGTTGATACCGTGGAGAACCATCTCCGCGTGCTCTCGACTAACGGATTGTATCGGAACATGTACAAGGAGATATGTAACACCATCCTGGAAATGCTGCAACGCCACGACCTCTCGCCCGAGTGGCTGGACAAGATGCAATCGGTACTCAAATCAGAGTAATCGCGAGACCGGGATTACAATCCTGGCGTTCCGATCCACCAGCCGCCGTCCGATGGAAACTGTCAACCGCGTGTAATTTCCTCAGCGATCTGGAGCAATCTTTTTTCTTCGTGTTCCCAGTTGAACCTATCTCTTGCGGTCAGGCAGGCCGCCGTGCATTTCTCACGCGTCTCACGATCATCCAGTAACTTGTCAATCGCCGCGCGGATCGATTCCGGTTTCCCCGGGTCACACGTGAGCCCAACCTTTTCCTCCCGAACAACGGCTCCCAGTTCCGGGAAATCACTTGCCACTACCGGAACGCCGGCCATGACGTACTCGAACAACTTGTTGGGAAGGCTCAAGTAGTAACTGCGTCCCAGGTTTTCGATCACGCACAAACCGATATCCGCGGAGGCGGTGTAAGCTGGAAGGTCAGAAACAGGCACCGCAGGCAGAAAAAACACGCGCCGGGGCATCCCCAGTATCTCCGCGTACGCAGCAATTTCGCCTTTCAAGGGACCGTCGCCCAGAAAAACCACGGCGACATCAACTCGGGATTGTACGGCGTCGAGAATCATGAACGCGCCCCGTCCTCGTTGCAGCCCTCCTTGCGACAGGAGAAGGAATTTCCCGGGCGGCACGCCCAATTGCTCACGGAGCAATGCATCTTGCTCGCATCGAGATGACAACGGGTAATTCCTGATCACCTCGACACGCTGGAACCTGTCGCGCAATAAATGTGCGATGGATCCGTTGACCGTTGTTACCACACGAGCATGCCGACCGTACTTCTTTTCCACCGTCTTCCAGAACGCCTTCCGCAGCGGCTTGCCTTGAAGTGTCGAAAGATCGGAATACAATTCGCGCGAATCGTACCACACAACCTTGCGTCGACCGGCAACGACCGCAGCGGGCAACGAGTACAGGTCAGACGCAATGTACACGTCGGCTCCGAGACGGGATGCGCCCGCTTTCGCTCCCGCGTGAAAAGACAACCACGCGAAAGGAAACGATTCCCGTGAAAACGCCGGAACCATGGTGACCATGATGCCGTCCATCTCGAACGTCTCCGGTGCGGATCCGGCGCCGACAATGCTCACTTTGCCCACTTTGCGCAGTGACCGTGCGAATTTCCAGCTTCGCGAATCCTTTCGCGGGTCGCCCATGAAGATCAGGCAAAAGGCAGGACGCTTATCGTGAGGGCGTGACATGAAACGAGAAAAGTGAACTCATGGAAAGTGGAAAATTCGGCAGCCGAACGACCGTTGCGGCTCACAACAGATCCGGTTACAAATCGATGGCCAAAGATACAGCGTGCGCGAATCCGAATTCCCTCTGGAACGGTGTAAATGCATAGTCAAAATGTAAGTCAGAGTACGTGATACCAAGACCTGCCGAAATACCAATGCGGTTTTCGCCATATCCCGTCTGGTAACCACCCCGCACGGATATCAACCCGATATACGTGATCTCTCCACCCACTTGCAGGTGAACCTCATCGCCATCGAGCAACTTCGTGATACCCGTCGAAAGAGCGAAATCAACATCGGCATCGGTAAGAGCGCCCACGTACCCCACGCCCACCCGCGCAAGACCGGGAAGCTCGGTCGGATACACGACGAGCGGGTTCATGGAACCGAGATTCAACAACGCCAATCCTGCTGAAAACCCCGCGATATCGGGCGTATATGACACACCGACATCTGCACCGTAACCGACGGCGTCGTCCTGGTAAATATTCTGATAATAGAATTTCCCCGTGACGCCCAACGTAAAACCCTGCCACAGGCGATGGGCCACGCTGAGTCCCGCCGCAAAATCCTGGGAATCGAATGTCCCCTCCGGTGGTCCCGGTCGAGTGCGAATCTCGATCCCCTTTACGCTTAGGTGGTACAAGGAAAGGCCGAACCCCCAATCATCCAAGGACCGCGTTATGCCGAAGTATTCGGTGTTGACATCCTGAATCCAGGAATTACTCATGAGAGAAATGGACGCGCCTTCCTCCCTGAGAAACGAAGCCGGATTGAAATGTAGCGACGTGCCGTCGTCGATCAGGACAACGCCGATGTCTCCCATCGCGATGGCCCTGGCCCCGACACCGAGTTTCAGATACGACATGCCCGTTGCGGAGGAACCCTGAGCGTGAGCCGACACAACACTGATGAAGAAAAGCGCCGCAACGAGGGAAGCACGGGCGAGGAGTTTAGAGTAAAACGATAACCGATAGCACATGAGTTGATGAAGGAGCAACTGGTTCGACAATAAATGCGTACGTAATATCCACGACGAAAGCCGCAAGTGGTTTCCACACTGTAAATCCGAATGACGGCCGCGGCTCCATGCCGGTGTCCGTGATCTCCAGGTTATCGACGCCCGCACGGACGGTTACCTGCGGAACGATGCGATACTCGACGCCAAGCCTCGCAAACGTGGTTTTCCTGCTGGTCACATCGACCTCAGCGCCGATCGTGACGCTCGAGTCAGGCGAAAGGTACGACCCAGCAATTCGATAATGGCGGGCGAACGGATCAGTCGTTTGGTTCCCGTTCTGCACTCCATAGAGCTTGCTCGTATCCCATTCGTACTTTGAGCCAAGTTCCTGCGTAATCAACCCGATTGTGAACCGTGGAAACAAGCTATACAAGATCCCGATATCGAAACCGAAACCGGAACTTGTGACATCCTGGTAGAGCTGGCTGTAGTAGAATTTGAAATTCAAACCAATGGAAAAACGGTCGGAAAAACGGTTGGCAACCGTTATTGAAAACTGGTTTTCAAACGTGGAGAGCTCGCCGGTCTTAAATCCGTCCGCATCTCGGCCGTCAATGTTCGAAACCCCCGCGTGCACCCATGAAAACGAAACTCCGGCAATCGACTGAATATCCGGATCGTCTTCGAAGTGGCGCGCCCCTTTATGTCGCAAGGTCAAGCTCTTCGTGTAGCTGATGTATTCCAATTGCCGGTCGAGACTCAGAAACGCATGGCTCGTGTACACCTGGTGATCGGACTGGAACGGTGCCAACGCCGGGTTGTAGAGTGCGGCGATGCGGCCGGTAGTCACGGCACCCGCGGCATTTCCCATACCCGCCCCACGCGCGCCATAGCCGTATAATCCGAAACCGCCCGGAACGCTCTCGAGTTGGGCATTCGCCTGCCACCCAATCGTCGAAAGGCCCGTGAACATAACCACAATCGCGATTTGAACTGTTTTTGAATTCATTGCAGTACGATCACCTTTCCCCAGGCGGGATCGTTTTCACCGACCTGGACCCGGTAAAAATACACACCGTTGGAAACCTGTTGACCGGAATCATCCCGGCCGTCCCATATCTCGTCGTACTCGCTGCCCGGGTTTCGAGGGGCGTTTCGTACGAGCGTTCGTACCGGGGTCATTCCGAAACCGTAGAACTGGATGGTCACCGTCGAACCCTGTTCCACCCGGTAGTGAATGCGGCACACTTCATCATCGGGAGCGAAGGGATTGGGATATGCATAAACGTCGGAAAGCGACATGCTGGGACGAGCCGCCCGAAAGATAGTCCAGTCCGAGGCATAACATGCATCAGGCGGAGGCGTCGAGCGTACCAGGCCATCCTCGGTAGCGGCCCATAAATCACCTGCCTGGTAGGCGACCGCATATGTGTTCGGGTTTGTCACCCGTTGCCGGTTGGAGGGATCGACAAACCTGTCGTTTCCGGCCCAACTGCGGCCGCCGTCCTGCGAGCAGTAAATGCCAGCGTCCGTCCCCGTGTACACCCGTTCTCCCCGAACACCGAAGCCGTGGGCAAATACACCGCGCAACCCGACCAGCCAGCTTTCGCCGCCGTCACTTGTGACGCTGACGGCCCGGAATTCGTTCACATCCAGGGCATTGACCGTGGCGGCCCAGATGTATTTCTTTCCATTGATAATATTTTTTGCAAGCGCAACCACGAAATTCCCGGAAATGGGGTAGTCCTGGTTGGTCGCGTTGAATTTTCGCCAGGAGACGCCGCCGTCGGTGGTGAGATTGATCCCCCCTGCCGTACCGACCCAAAGAACGCTGTCGCTTTCCGCCATGACGGAAAAAACCCGGTGATTGAGGTTTCCCGTCAATCCCAGGTCCGGCCGGTTCACGGGCGACAAGTCGAAATCAAGCGTGTCCTCCGGCGCGATGGAATCGAGGTGATCCGGCGGCAGAATGACGGGCTGCCACGTGGAGCCCATGTCCGTGGACTTGCGCAATCCGCCGGCGAAGCTCGCTATCCACACTGCGTCCGAGGTAACGGCCAGATCGTAGGTGATATTATTCACGTCCACGGTCACGGCCAGGGCGTCGATCGTGTTGTCTCCGTACTGGAGTTGGTACACCTTCATGTTCTCCGGCTCCATGGGTTGGTCGATTCGCTTCCAGGTCTTTCCGTTATCCGTTGAAAAGGCGAGTCCTTTCCCGACGGGGAGGTATTCATCCCCGACCTTGATGGACCCGGCAAGGGAGGCCCAGAAGACCGGACCGTGCGCATCCAGCGCGGCGATGCTTTCCTGACCAAACGGAGCAACGTCCGTAAAATTCGTCCACGTAACGCCCCGGTCGGTTGTCCATCCGAGGCCCTTGCTGCCTGCAACCCATAACGTGTCGCTCCTGACAAGGAAATCAACGGCGGAATTGCTCGCGGGCCTGTCGGAAGCCTCATATCCCTCTTCACCGGGGAGAAACAGCTGCCGTTGCACAACCTGCGCCTCCAGCGGGAACAAGAAACCCGACATCAAGACGAACGCTACTGCGAAAGCGATTTTGAAGAACTGTGGCATGGAATCCTTAAATGACTTCAACGAAGTGGATGATGATGTTACTGGGAAGATTGCCGTAATCGAAAGCTTGAAACTCGAAGCGGTAGCGTCCCCGTTCCGTCGAGGAAGGCAGTTGCACGCGTAGGGAGTAAACTCCATCCCCGGCGACCGCGTCGCCATGCACGGCCAGGCCGTCGTCGAACATCTGGAATGGGTTGGACGATGACGGTCGTCCATCCGGAAGGAACGTGTTGAATTGAACACGCCGGATATCCTTGATGCCGCTGGAATCGGTTACTGTGACCTGGAAGTCCAGCAGGACAAAACCGGTATCCGGAACCACCACGGTGTCGGGCGCGGAAAGATGCGCAAGTACAGGGGCAAAGCTCCCGTTTCTGACCCGGAGCGTGGAGCGCAATTGGTTCAGATGCCTGTCCTTCGTATCCCAGCCGGTAACCTCGACTTCATAGACGCCGACGTCTCCACGGCGGATGTGCATCGCCAACTCCGCGTGAAGAGAATCCGCGGCTTGAGGAAAAGCAAGGATCGTATCGATAATCGACTGGGAAGAACCCGACGGCGTGAGCGTGCACCTCACCCGATCCAATCCGGTGTCAGTCGTCGAAACACCGGTGATGGCGATTTCAAAAGGTAACACCACCGCATCGTCAGGAGACTTTACGCCTCCCGTGCCAATGGAATCGGTGTCAAATTCATAGGCGCTTAACGTCAACCGCTCCAGGTGAGGAAGAGCGCCGGGAAAGACGCTGTCAACAACAGAATCGTCGCTTGCACACCCGGCCAGTACGACCGCGATGAGAGAAAGAAGAAGTATTTTGGGCATTGTGAACGTCATTCTTAATAAAGAAGCCAGGGTGTAAAAATCAGCACCCCGGCTTCAAGTCGAACAATCAAGGAGGCAAAACAAACATAATACCGCCGATGGATTCATGTCAATGGACTTATCTATCCATCCTATAAGATTACCCTTTTCGGCCAAAAAGAGCATATTTTTTCTTATTCTCATGGAAGCACACCCCCGCTGAAATAAATGGGTGCTGGTGTAAACGATACTATGAAGATAAATAAACTCGCCCAACCGAGATACCTGCGTCCGGCGCTCAAGGGCTCTGGATCGGGGATGGGCGGATGGTCGAGCTTGATCATGAATAAAATCAACAAGCCGAACAGCAGCCAGGTTGCGCTGAAAATCGAATCCCAGGCCGGGATAAGCGTGTACAGCGCCTTTACCAATTCAGGGAAATAAAGAAGATCCAATAACGTGGGAAGAAAGGCCAGGCTCCCGAACACAATCAGGAGAGCAGTGACAATTCTCGAGATGCGTCTGTGCATTGAACCAACCATGGCGTACAAAATATGTCCTCCGTCCAACTGGCCCGCGGGGATAAGGTTCATCGCGGTGACCAGGAGGCCAAACCATCCCGTGATGAGAAACGGGTAATGGTACATTTCGGTCATGGGGGGCACCCATGCGGCCTGGGATGGAATGACGTGGGACAGGAATGAGTACATCAGGGAATTTCCGAACGTCACAACGGGCATACTGGCTTCGCCCGGGATGGTCCCAGTCGCAAGGTCAAAGCCGGGGTGAAGATGCAAAATATATTCCGGACCGGGAAGGTTGCTGAATCCGTATATCAACACAACCAGGGAAGCGACGTAGCCGGCGATAGGTCCTGCAATACCGATGTCGAAAAGCGCTTTCCGAGAAGCCGGGTATTCCTTCATCCGAATGACTGCTCCGAAGGTACCGAAATTGATGAATCCGGGAAGAAAAACCGGGATGTAATAAGGAAGTGTTGTCTTGACCCCGTAATACCGTGCGGCGAAATAGTGCCCGAATTCATGGGCGGACAAGATGAACAACAACAGCAGAGCGTACGGCAGACCGGCAGAGAAATTCATGAGGTCGGTCTCCATGCGCCACAGCATTCCTGAAAGCGTCGTTGTCGCCAAGGTCAGGAGGAACAGAACGAGGTGCAGGGTCTTGCGCTCCCGCTTGGGAACAAGAAGATCCGCCGGGCGGTGCGTCCGGTCGTCCATCAACGATTGCATGTCTTTTTCGTTCATAGGACTTGCACAACTTACAAAAAAACGGCAAATATTCTTGTGTAGAATTGGTGCCCCCATGGATCAGTACGATGAACCTTACATGAAGACAAGATTTCATAGCGGTCATGATAGCGATTATTCCATCTGCCTGGTCTGTTCCAGTGGCGGGCATCTGTTCGAGCTGCACAGCTTGAAACCCTGGTGGAGTCAGTACCAGCGATTCTGGGTTACGTTTCAAAAACCCGACGCGATAAGCCTGCTGGAGGGGGAAACGGTCGTGTGGGGCAGTTATCCGACAAACCGGAATATTCCGAACCTCGTTCGCAATACCATTCTCGCCATCCGTATCCTGCGAAAAGAACGTCCCGATCTCATCGTATCCACCGGCGCCGGCATCGCCGTGCCGTTTTTCTGGATTGGGAAATTATTTTTTCGATGTAAAACCGTGTACATCGAAATGTTCACCCGCATGGATAAACCGTCGCTTACCGCAAGACTGATCTTTCCGGTCGGCGACCGTTTCCTCGTCCAGCGTAAATCGCTGTTGTCCCGTTTTCCCCGCTCGGAATACATAGGACCGGTCATATGATCTTTGTATCCGTTGGAACACACGAAGTCCCCTTCACCCGTCTCCTGGACGCCGTTGCCCGACTGGCGGCGAACAGTGACGAGGAATTCATCGTACAGTACGGCCACGCTCCTCCGCCCAACATGAACGGAATGGTGCAACCGTTTTTCACGTTTCATGAAATGGTTGCGCACATCAGGGAGGCCCGTGTTTACATCTGTCACGCAGGCTCGGGCTCGACGATGCTGGCGCTTCACGAGGGAAAAATTCCCGTCGTGGTTCCCCGGCGTCCCGATCTCGGCGAGCACGTGGACGACCACCAACTTCGATTTGCCTATGATCTCGCGGACCGAGTCATACCCGTGTTCGACGTCGCGGTTCTACCGGAAGTCCTTTCAAATTTTGAGACCCTGGCCTCGACGAAAGTCAAACCCCTCCAGGGCAATCCACACGCGGAAAAAATTGCCCGCCGCCTGGACGCCGTTTGTCGCGATCTCCTGGCCGGTGCAAAATTCAGCAAAGATTAATTGGTAAAACGATAAGCGATTGGGATATTATCGAAGGATATTTCGAACAACTCCAGGAAGCATGGGTCGGCGCGTACATATCTTCATCTTTGCTCTGGCATTTTTGATCGGAACGACTCTTGTCGCCCAAATCGACGTTCGCACCGGCGCGCCCGACCTATCGCAGTATCCCGACGTGCGCATCCCCATCACGATCTACTGCGACTACGCATTCCAGGAAAACCTCACCCCTTCGCAATTTGTCGTGTTGGAAAACGGGCTGGTTCAGTCGCCGGTCAGCATTACCTGCCCGCCTCCGAAGCCGCGCCCGCCCATGGCGTTATCCATGATCGGCGACCGCAGGCAGGAGATGCCTTCGTTCGCAGTGACCAAGATGAAAGCGGTCTATAAAGCGTTCGTGGGTAACTTCCGCACCTGGCCGAACGGCACCGACGTGGGCAACGTGGTTGGAGACCCCGACGTCCTCGTCAAGCTGACCAGCAACAAACCTGCATTGCGGGCGGGAATCGACAAGCTCAACCCGGACGGATCGATCTCGTTGAATACCATTGCAAAGGCAATCAACGACCTGAAGACCAGTTCCTCCGGCTTGAAACGCTACCTCATCCTGACCGTTACCGCCGACGCAATTTTCGACGTCTCCGGATTTTTTGCCGTCATCAACGCCGCCCGAAATTCCAACGTACAGGCGTATGTCGTCGTGGTGTACACCAACCCGCTCATCAAGTACTACAACAGTTTGATGGAGCAATTCCTGAAACTCCTTGCGCAGTTGACGGGCGGGAAATACTACCTGGCGGAAAACCAGGACGAGATGGACGCCGCGTACCGGGAGCTGTACTCGCTCCTCGCCACGCATTTCGACCCGTGCACGTTGAGCTATACATCCTCTACTCCGTGCAAGGACGGTTCCACCAGGGAGGTAATCATCCGTTTCAACGGATGCTCCGGTTCGGCAGGAGATACACTGTACTACACCGCGCCTCTCGACATTTCCACGCTCACACCCGTTACCCTGGCGCTGGACACTACCGTCATCAACGCCAACGAAAACGGTGAGCTTTTGCTCCGCCTCGTACCCGAGCAGCCGGGAAAGGTCTTGTATCCTTTCGACTTCCAGCTCATTTTCGACAACTCGCGCGTCACACTGACCGGCATCACCACCAACGGTTACATGGCCGAGGGTTTCACACCCAT
>Ga0256830_1002071_pt1 | contig 13533 bp, 9 predicted proteins | sample 128326metaG_FD_190537 | JGI IMG/M metagenome (GOLD analysis project Ga0256830, IMG submission 190537) | Hydrothermal vent microbial communities from Lau Basin, Pacific Ocean - 128-326 | ecosystem: Environmental > Aquatic > Marine > Hydrothermal vents | place: Pacific Ocean: Lau Basin | collected...
AGGCCATCTTTGACAAGAAGTTCAGATTCATGGCCCATTGTTTTTTTAAAACGTTTTTTGAAGCATTGGATGGTTTCATTTGATAAGAGAGCTTTTTCATCATTTGTTAACTCTGAATTTTCAATAACTTTGATATGTTCATAGGCCATTAGCGTTCTTGGAATGAGGATGTCATATCTATTGAATCCTTCTGTTTCTGAAAGCCATTGCATTCGTCTTTCAGTGGATTTTTTTGGGGCCTCGTCAGGTCTGTTTCTTCGACTGTAAAACAAGGGTTCCATAACTTGAGCTATAGAGCCATGGAGAGTGAGCTCCGCCATCAACACCCTGTCCGTTCCAAGAACAAGCCTGTTGAGAGTGACTTTATGCAATGCCTCATGTCTGTAAAGGCCATAAAACATATTGCACCAATCCAGTTCCCAGATGATTTTTTTGAATCTATCTGTGACTGTCAGACCTCTGGTATCAATGTCTTCCAGTGGGATAGGAAGAGGAGTATCATTCTCGTCGATCACTATAGCTTGGGGATAACATAAAACTGTGTTTGGGTCTTCTTCCAATACTTTTGCCAGCTTGCTAATGAATGTGGGATGATACATGTCGTGATCGGCCGCCCACATGAAGTACTTCCCTGAGGAAAGTTTAAAAGCTTTTATACCGCTTCCCCCGACAATATTCTTGTCATTCCTATAGTATTTTATTCGTTTGTCTTTTTTTGCATATTCTTTGCAAATATCTCCCGTTGAATCTTCAGATGCATTGTCACAAATAATAATCTCAATGTTTTCATAGTCCTGGGCAAGAAGTGACTCTATCGTTTTCCTTAAAAATTTCTCTGCATTAAATACCATGAGGCCTATACTTACGAGAGGCGAATTTTCTTTTTTCATGTCCTTTATCCTACATGTGTGGAGTTAAATTTTGTGGTCAGTTTCAGGCATTCTGCTGAGTAGACACATGCATACACTTTAAAAACCGATCTGGTACAGTAGTAATCATCAATTTATTTTTATATATCGAGTACCATTTTATGAGAATCTATCTTACATTGTTATTTAAACGGAATAGCCAAAAATAATTATGCTAGGCTAAGCCTTAAGTCAGAAGCGCCGGGATTGTAATAGTCATTGAAAACAAAGCTTTGCTTTACCTCTTCTGAACAGACACAGCTCTTGGTGGCGAAGAGGCCGAATAATGTATCGACCAATTTATTGTTGAATTTTCCAAGCAATATATTATTATCAAAAGCCATTATATCTTCGACAAAGCGCTCTATCCCTGCGTGGCAATTTTTGATTTGCTCAAAATTCCTTTTCTCCGGTCTTTGCTCAAAAATAGGGCAACCATTGCGTTCAAAATTAACCAGTTGTTCTTCCGGAGAAGAAAATATAACCTCTCCATATATAAATTTCATGGCTAAATTGCTTCGGCTAGTATGAGGCGACATATATTCTTCATAAAGCGCGAAACATTTATCAGTGGATCCAAAAAAATCCGACATTTCAATTTCACGTCCGAAATAGAAGCCTGCTAATTCCCGTTCCATGATTTTTGCCATAAAACGCTGTGTAATTCCCCTTCCGACAAAGTTTACACATCCAAGCGTGTCGGAATGACTCAGTCCAAGAGAATCTATATATTTAATATAATTCTCACGTTCCAATGATGCATTCATAATTATCCTGTCTTTATAGCGCTTTGTAATGTGGTCGACAAGTTCTTCGTTTGTAATCTCATAACGATACATTTCCGATAATGGATCTTCAGCATCAGGTAAAATGCCAAACGCTGTGGATAACAATTGACTAAATTTAATTTTTCTTGTTTTGCACATATTGCTAATTATGAAAGTAATGTCGTCTTCAGTTTTGATAGCCGCCACGCTTGCGGCCCTTCTTGATGTTAAAAAATAAACAGCTTCCGCTGAGTCAATTCCGAGATAATTGACTATCTTTCTGTACAGGTTGACGAGAACATACCCGTCTCTGGCAAAGAAAAGGAGACGGGTAATATTTGTTTCTTTGCTCTTTTTAATAAGCCATAAAATAAAGTTTAATACAAGAGGGCCGAATGAAAGGTATCCTATGTCGAAAAGCGAATCGATTGACAACCGTCCTTTATGCTTGCTCAATGCAAAGGGGTTGTTAAAAAACCTGCCGGCAAGCAGACCTAAAAGCTTTCTGTCGTTGATGTTTTTTGCCGGGGACAATAGACTGCTGAATGTTGATGTCTCTAAAATATCATGGGCGCTCTTAATTTTAAATATGTTCAATCCTGCTTTTTCTGCCATTTTGCCGTCGCTATGCAGATTATCTCCCACATGCAGTATGGTTCTGCCTTTGTATAGATCCTTTAAATGCTGAAAAAGCTCTCCTTTGTATTTTAGTCTGCGCTTTTCGCAAGAGATGAGTAGATTTACCGGGCCGACAATACCACATTTGTCAAGCATTGCTTTGATGTATTCTCTAGTTAAAAAGGTGTCTGTTGTAATAACGATATCTTTACCTTGATCCATGGCATACCTGTAGCATTCAACCATTGATGCGCGTGGTAAACAACAGGCATACTCAGTTTTAATTTCAAGGTTTTTAATCATAGTTGCCTGTTCTTCATTAATGCCCAGCATCTTTCTTAATGTGCGGTATATATCATGAATAGAGCAGTAGTTGTCGACATTTCTGAATGTATAATATTCCGCTTCGATACGTTTGTTTTTAAAATCAATCATGAATCCTGTCTTTTCGGCAAGCTCTCTTTCAACTAGGTCGAACACATCTGTGGGAAGCAACAGGTTACGCATGATCAATGTATCAAACAGGTCAAATGAGATAATTTCGTTGTCATCTATTGCATGTCTCAGGTCATCTACCGTTATATTCCAATAGGGGTTGTCGAATATCTCCTGGCTTGTCTCGCAAGGAACAGTTCCGTTTATAAAAAGAATATCGATACCGTGCAATTTTTTTAAGAAAGCAATTCTTTGATATATGATCTCCGCAACAGACATGTTAGACACAATAATAATGGTTTTTGCTTTTTTGATAACCTCGTTATAGGGGAGTACATTTTGACCATATATCTTTTCTCCGGCCGAGTCTTCATCCATGAGGCCGACAATATTAAAACCGTTGATTTTTTCAATCAATAGCTTTGTCTTTTCGCCGATACCGTATAAGACAATGGGTGTTCCACCATGCTGGAACCTCTTAAAGTTTTCCTTAAAGTCATCCAGAAAAAACATGTTGCTGCTGTTCATTTCACACTTTTCCCAATAGTAAGAAATTGCATCTATCCCGTATTCTCGCCGAATGCATGATCTGCTGTGATTTCATTAAATTTGTTTCGCCATTGATATAACTCAACTAAAGTCATTGAATAAGGTTTTATATAAAATTTATTATTATTGGTCATATTGATTGAAGTATTCCATAGAGCTTCAGCATCTTCCTTCTCGAAAAAAAGATTATCCCTTATTGCTTGATTGAAAATTTGTGTACCGGGAAATGGAATTAAATTGTTGACCTCAGGACTACCTATCTTAATCTGTTTTATCATCTCATAAGTCTGATTTAAAGTGTCATTAGTATCTTCCGGTATACCAATTATGAAAAATCCCCTAACCAGAACATCCGGATATTTTCTGAATATTTCTACAACCTCGAATATTTTATCTTGAGACAGATTCTTGCCCATGCATTTTCTTATTTTAGTTGATCCGCTTTCTATTGCTAAAGCAACCCTGACCATTCCTGCCTTTACCAGCGCATCAATCACTTCTTCATCGAGTGTGTTTACAGAAACACCATTCAACATATCAAATTGAATGTTAAGGTCACTATTAATGATTTTATTACATAATTGCAGGACATATTTCTTTTTCAATGTGAAATTATCATCCATAAATGAGAAGTATGATTGTTCGTATTTTTTATTCAATAAAGATATCTCTGAGAAGACATTTTCAACGGAACGATGACGATATACTTTTCCCATTACAGATGGCAGCGCGCAGAATGAGCAACTCATCGGACATCCACGGCTCGTAATAATAGGTATAGATGCGTGAATTGTTAATTTTTTTGGATTATGCCAGGTAGTTGTGTCTACATAGTAATCTGGAAAATTAATTAAATGGTATGCCGGATAGGAAATTTCATCTAAATTTTCATTGATATGAGTTTTTTCATTTACACATATCTTACCTGCACTGCTTCTGAATGCAAATCCATCGAGATCATTATAATTCAAGTTCCCTGATTTGTACTGATTCAAAAATGATTCCAGTGTTTTCTCACCCTCTCCCAGTATAATAAAATCTATACATTGGCAATGAGCTAAAATATCTCTAGGATAAGTGGTGGCATGGATTCCGCCCACTATAGTTTGTGTGTTTTGAGAGGCATCTTTGACAACAGAAGATAATTTAATTACTTGGGGGAACTGACCGGAAAAAAGACAGCCCAGAAGCACAATATCCGGTTCATATTCAATCATCTTTTTTGTCAAAAGCTCGTTACACCACTCATCAGGATTTTCTTTGAGGTATGGAATGAAAACATTAAAGTCTAGTAAATGAGTTGAAAAGTCTGATTTTTCACATACACTTGCCAGATATAATAGCCCGAGAGGAAGATAATAACTTTTGCCACATCCGTCTGGTGTCCGTGGATTCACCAGGAGAATGTTCTTTTTAATCTTATGGGTTTCTGACATTATTCAATCCATGTATGCTTGACTATTTTGGTAGTAATCATACCGTTATAATTAGAGAATGGTTAATTCATAGATTTCTTTCAATCTTTCGACGTCGTGATCCAATAAATCTTCAGGAAACGGTCTGCATTGGACGATAGTACATTTTTCACAAACACCGCCAAAAGAGACATTACCATCAAGCATTTTGCGCTGACACCGGCGAAGGAGTTCGCCTTCCCATATATCGGTAAGGGATTGTAAGTTGCAATCACCAATACCAATCATTGATTCGTTGGAACAGGGAACGACTCTTCCATCGGGGCAGATGGTTATTAAATGAAAAGGCTGAGGGCATATCTGAATAGGTGGCAATTTCACACCCAGAGCATTGTAATTTGGCGTTCCATCTTTGAGCCAGACACTGTAATCAATACCCTGAACGTTCGGTACAACCGATTCTATAGAATACAGGTCACAATATTTTTCAAATAACTTAACAAACTTATTTTGGTCATTTTTTTTATCCAGAGTGCAATCCATGGTTTTTACATACACCTTCGTCCTTCCGCCCAACCGAATGTTCTCCTCATAAAAGAAACGCACATTGTTTACAATTTGTTCGAAGTTAACATCCGCATCGCATATTTCTTTGTACTTCTCAGATGAAAGGCCATAAATGGATACCCTGATTTGTGTAAGTCCTGCGTTAATCAGTGCAGTTGATATTTCAGAGGTTAAAAGAACTGCGTTTGTAATGAGTTCGATTTTTTCTGTAACATGTTTTTCCGCCGCATATTTCACCATTTCCACAATGTTATTATCCAATAGAGACTCGCCTGCGCCGCAGAAACGTAACAGCTTTATTTTGTTCGTGAAGCCCTCCATATCATCTATGACTTTCTTGAATAGTTCCAGGTCCATAATATTTTTTGTTGTAAGTTCAGGCCTCTTCTCTTTTGGCAAACCATAATGACAAAACTTGCAAGAAAGATTGCAGGCATAGATATCAAATATTTGAACGATTAACGGGCCATCAAGGGGGATGGCGTCAGCCAGCTTTATTCTTGAACCGGTAGGTGCAGACACACCAGTAATATTTTTTTCTTTCATAAATGACCTCCCTATAAATGGTTTAACTGTTCACAAGCAGGCACTGTCCTCTGATTAACCATAAATCCAATTCCATGAACATATGTTGTATTTATCGAGCATTGCATAAAATTTGGAAAATATCAGATCGGGTTACTCTTTGATAGTTTCCCAGTGTTCCGCTGGGATTTATTGTTGCGCAATTTGTGGCTATTTTTTCAAAATTAAGTGAATCAGAAATGCCCAATTCTCTAAACGTTACCGGAAGGCCCCACTCCTTTATCTTGGATCGGAACTTTTCTATAGCAAGATTGCTATCTGATTCACCAATAATTTTTTCTGCAAATCTCATCATTATTCCAGTCTCATTATTGGCCACAAATTCCAGCCAGTGCGGATAGAGTACAGACATAATTCCTCCGTGGGGTGCATCTGTGATTGCACCGATTATATGTGCTATATGATGACAAGCCCAGTCTCCTTTTCTGCCAAGGTAAAGGCTTTTATCCATCGCCAATCTACATGCCCACATGATTTCTGCGCGAATGTCGTAATTGGTTGGATCATGCCGAATAAGATCCGCGTAGTTCATCAGTGTTTTGACCAGCGATTCGGAAATCCCTGATGAGCACTCCACATATTGGGTAGGCGAAAAATATCTTTCAAGAATATGGGTGATTGCATCGAATATACTACAAAGAGTCGTGTGCACGGGAACAGATACTGTATTTTTAGGATTCATAATCACAAATTCGGGGAAAACATAATCCATGCCAATTTTATTTTTTTGCGCTTGAAAGGTGATGACAGAACTGTTATTTGCTTCTGAGCCAGAGCCTGCGTTTGTAAGCACAACACCTAGCGGAATAGCTTGTTGAGGTTTTTGTTTTTTTAGGTAAAAATCAGAAAAATCACCATTATATACAGTCCCGACGCAAATCGCTTTGGCACTGTCAATAACAGAGCCGCCACCGACAGCCAACACATATGTAACACCATGCTGTTTGCAAAGTTCAATACCTTCGTAGACCAGGCCGCTTTTAGGGTTTGACTGCACCCCGCTGAGTTCGATAAAGGGTATGCGCTTTTCGTTCAAAATGTTTATTATGGTATCGTACAGTCCGGAGTTCTTAAGGCTTTGATTTCCATAATGAAGAAGAGTTTTTGTCCCTTCAGGAATTTCGTCAGAAATATGAGATTCTGTATCTATTCCAAAATAGACTTTTGTTTGGTTTTGATATGTGTCATTTAACATTCTATTTCATTCCTTAGAACATTAGTCATATGCTCATGTCTGTATACCAGCATAGATTGTTTTTGTGTTTGCGTAGGGGCCAATTCCGTTACATCGCGTACATATATTGGGATGTCCAGTTTCTGTGGCGCCAAAATAGGCTCTAATCATTGTTATTTTGCTTTGAGATAAATTGGCATAATCATTATTTTCGGGTTGATAGAGTCCTCCAAATTCACCCCATTGTGCAGAACCGCATGTATAGAGCTTACCATCAAACACAACCTGGGCAGCCCGATTTGCACACTTTTCATACATTTGTGCAGTTTGATCCTCACTTTTATTTCTGGTTATGGATAAAGAGCCAATATCACTCCAGAGGGGAATTTCTGATTTTCCTCCCTGAAGGTTGTCGAACAACTCATACTCTATTTCATACTTATCAAGACTCTGTATAAGTTGCGGGATTTTTGATTTATAGCCAATCGAATGTGAATAATCAGAAATGTATATACCGATGTGGCATCGGCTCATAATCTCAAGTGTTTCTCTTTTAGGAATAACCGTACCATTTGTGGGTGTCTGAATAAAATTGAAACGATCCTTGTATGTATATAAATACTCGAAAATTTTGTTTATTTCGGGATGAAGAAATATTTCACCAGTGGAAAGTGTTATCAAATTGATAAAATCAATAGCTCTGAACGTTTTGTCTATATCCCTTTTTATCAATTCAAATGGAATAAAGGCATTTCTGTTTTTGGTATACAATTCCAAGTGAGCAATACAGCCCTGGCATTTCAGAGTACAGGTGGAACCGATAAAAAAACCGATATTTTGAATAACTAATTGGTTATTATACTGAAAATGATGCAGTACCAGATACTCATTTCCAAAGCAGAAATCATCTCTGTTGAAGCCAAATTGCACAAGTAAATTTGCAATATCATAACGAACAAAGCCGAAGGGCATGATCATCACTTTTACCCTTTTGGGATCTTCATTTTTCAGCTGTTCAGGCTCTTTAATTTCATACCCGAACTTTTTTTCCCCCAACATCTGTTCGTTTTTGTCAACAATATACTTAATCGTGTGACTATTTTTTATTGCATCAATTAGTATCTTGCATGATTTACCGCTCCCCCAAATAACAATTTCATATTCCGGGTTAAAGGAAGTGAGGAAACTTTTAACCTTATTTTTGAACGCTTCATCTGAAGAGTACTTCCCTGTAATTTCCATAACTATTATTCCATACCGTTGTTTCTAAACATTAGAAAAGCAGACTTATTTGTAAATAATATTGTTGTAATCAACTACTAAACTTTATGTAACTGTATGCCTGCCGGCACAGGCGGCGCGTCAAATGGCATTAAACAATAACGGCATGCATCAATATAGCTGACATTTTCAAAAGCCTCTAGAGCCTCTGCCAGGCTCCTTTCATTGTGTCTATTAATATCAACGCATTCGATAGGATATTTTTTCAATCTTCCCAATTCCATGCCCGCATATTGGTGGGGGCAACGGTATAAAATGCTGTTGTATAATCGATTACAATTTCGCAATGTACAGGCATTGAAGATTGTTTTAAGCTTGTCTTCATCTGTGTTGTGCAAATCAAAAGATGAAAAATCCTGCCATTCAAAATTCTGTGTATAAATGTAAGGAACAGATTGCTCTTTAAGTATCTTCTTTGTAAGAACGATATTTTCAAGTAACTTGCCGGTCGCCTGTTTTTCGTAATTTGAAATTTGCAGCATGAATCTTGGATTTTTCAATGTTCTACACAACTCAATGTCTGGAACGATCGTTGCGTTTGTGAACGATTTAATGTAGCCGATATTTTTTATCTCTAAAAGTTCTTCCAATAAATCTTTAAAATCGGGATGCATGAAGGGCTCTCCGCCAACCAACTCCACAAACGATAGAAATCGGCTTGATGCCGCCACTTTTCTAATATCTTCAACGATTGTATCTTTGGGCACAAATTTGTGTTCTTTTAGATATGGGATGGCTTCGCAACAATGAATGCATTTTAGTGTGCAGGCCTGTCCCACGATGTAACCAAACCAGGTAAAAGATTTGCTTCTCCAGTCATTATCAACTGTTGTTGAAGAAGCCGTTCTTCTTAAGTATGTCATGCAAAGCGAACAGCCGTGACGCTCAAAACCACAATTTTCACATTCTATAAGATCAAAAGAATCATCGTTAAACAGCTTTCCGGAACATATGCCGAATCTAAGCAATCGATTCGTCTCAAATCCGTTAAGAATTGTAATTTGACGGTTGTGCTCTTTTGCAATATTAGATAGTTGACGGGCCATGGTGTCTAAATTTGCAGAGACCAACACAACGGTATTCTCTGACAGCCCGGATAAGCGCTGAACTCCATATACAGGAGTTTTTTTGATTTTATTTATTATTTCTGCCGACCTGTCAATGTAGAACTCAATATTGATGCCGTATTCCGCCAGCGTTTTTTCTACAAGCTGTCCCATATATCCTGCCGGATATATAATTATTTTTTTATTTTTTAATTCACAGAGCAACTCATCGGTAAGAAAATTGATCTTCTCAGTATCAGGCGCTGCCGATGATATTTCCAGGGTCCCGTTTCTAATTATATTTTCAAGCATCTTTTCCTCTTTCACTGCTAAATAACCTGTACTGCTCCATTGAAACCACTGTCAAGTAACTGGCTTTGCATTTGTTCCAGATAAATTGATTTTGGAATGAGGAGGGTGACTTCATCAGACAAAGTACTCAATTTATTAGCGGACTCAATAATAATTCCATTGATACTACGCCCTATCTTCCCTGGTGAGGCGTCAAAGAGCCGCTTTACCCGGGCGGCAAGTTCAGGGCAGCTACCCATCAGCAGCATGGCATATTGCGATATTCCCCACAATGCCAAAGGAGAGTTATCGGGCAAAGTAATTTCAGCAGCCAGAGATGGAAGTGGTCCGGGGCAATATGAGATCGGCGGCATAGAACCTTTTACGTTTTCAACAATAGTTGAAAATCGACCAACAAGAACAAGGCAATGCGTATCTTTTTGTGATTTTGAAAAAGAAATCCTTTCTTCTTTCAGAATATTGATACCGGCACGTCTTGCAAGCTCCGCAAGGTCATGTTTTCGGAAATGGCAGATATGCTCGAAATAGATTTCTTGCCACCGAGGGGAGTCTACCGACAGGTATGAGGCAGCGTCAGGAACTTCAATATATACCGATGCATTTTCGGCATATTGCGCAATCACACGGACAATATGCAGAGGGTGCATCAAATGCTCCAAAACATGGGAGAAGACGACCGCTCTGATTTTAGACGACCCGTTTTCATCTATAAATGCATCCATTGATTCATAGACATCAAGACCTGTTTTGCCGGCAACCTCACGGTTTTTGGCTGACGGCTCTATCCCTGCCGCGCAAAAGCCTCGATTCAGGCATTGTGCCAAGAATCCGCCTTGTCCGCATCCGAAATCAAGTACAATCCCATCATTTACTGTCCCCAGAGTATCTATTATTCTGTTGTAGCGTAAATTTTCGTCATTCATGGAACCTCCGGAGCCACCCCTGCCGGGCAGGTTGCAGTGCTCATTAAGGCGATAATATTCCTGTAGCTGCTCTTCGGTAAAAGCGGTATCATCATACATCATCCCGCATTTGTTACAACTAACCAAAGTTTTTGTTCCCGGCATGTTAAGGTTATCGAAAAGATCATATTTCATACGCCCAAGGATCAGACTTGAACGTTTTTTGCAGATCGGGCAGTCCCTCAACGATACATAACTTTGTTCCATAATATTAGTTTATTTTCCTGATAAAGCGATTGCAGAATCTCTCAAGGGCCGGATCATTACCCAGCATGCGGAGATAGTGAAAGGGTGTTCCCCGTGTTTTTGAAGCAAATTCGTCGGGGAGAACGGAGGCGCAATTCATTTGCAATGCCTTTTCAAATATAAGTCGTTCATCGGATTCACCAAGTGACGCAAGGAAAAGGTGAGAAGCGCTACCTTGTTGCAGACCATCTATTGACGGCAGCTTCAGAACATGCGGTTGCTTTGGAAAGCAAATCATTTCATCGAAAAGCTCATGAAAGGCTTTTATCGTGTGCTCTATGCCGCAGCTATCCATAACAAAGCTATGAGCGCCGGCGGCAAGTCTGTCACGCTCTGCCGGATTATTTTTCAGCATATGAAGAGCCTCCGAGAAGTCAGCCATACTTTCTGCAACAAGACCTGTTTTTCCGTGACGGACGACGGCTTTTTCCGGAGGATTGTTCAGTACTACAGGAACAGCTCCAAATGCCATTGCCTCAATCAATACCTGCTCCCCGGTTCCGAAATGTTTGGGATTTAAAGGATATGCAAAGGCGTGAAGTTTTTTGAAAATAGGCTTAGGGTCTTTGACAGGGTCGAGAATATTGAAACAATGATCAAGGTTCATAGCTTTTGCTTGGACGCGCAAGTTTTCCTGTGCCGGGCCGCCCACAACGAGGCATGGCTCCGGGATTGATGCATTGGCGCACATGGTTAGAAAACCGGCGTGCATCTTGATCGGTTCAACTGTGCCTATGTATCCAACCTTAAAAGGGGTTGATTTCGCACTGATGATGTTGGAACCACTCGGTATACCGGAACAACTGCGGATAATGCGCAGTTTGGTTTTGATATGGTCTGAAAGTTTGTTTACAGAGGGAGCCTCAATTGATATTTCCGTTGCAAAAACGAACCTGTCCGCAAACTCGAAAAGCTCGGGGAAAAACGACTGCGGTGGAAAATATCCATTTACGTGCGACCACATTATAAGCCTCGTCGAAGGGAGCCCTTCAAAAAGTAAATTCATCAGAAGAGGATGATTCCACCAGTGAATAATAACAATATCCGCACATTTCAGGATGTCAGACAGGTTTTTACACCGTTTTCTGCTAATTTCGTCAATCCAGTCAATTCCATGTCGGTTGCAATGTTTTCGTGTAATTTCGTTTAAATATTCCAGGGAGGCAACCGAATGTGTGTAACGGCATTCCTTATCGGAATCTGCAGTAAGAACAGCTCTCAGGACTGCGCCGACACCTCCGCCCGCATGTGGCAGAATATGAAGAATCTTAATGCCCGTCATGTTACGAATATTCCTTTTCACTGATTTTTGCGTAAACTCCGCAGTAACGGTGGATCCCATGTTTTCTGCATTTGATGCAGAGTGACGCCTTATTGCGAAGGGCATCTATTTCTTCAATAGTGACATTCAGAAAATTATCAGCGCAACTGTTTTTTTCGGGATAAAAAAACATCATACATGTTGAAACTGAAAGATCAGCATTGATAAGCACTACTCTTAAGGCATCACAATCTAAAAGTGCCTCGGCCTTTGCCATTTTCAGCCCTTCGTTTATGTCAACGAGCATTAATTCCCTTGCATGCTGCGCACTGTCGGGAAGCGGCTCACCTTCGCAATATCTCATCACGTCGTCAAGCGAAATTAGATATGCCGGAACTGGATGGTATTCGAAGTCGAACCTGCGGCATATATCTGATATCAGTTTCTGTTGCGTACCCAGGCTCTGTTTGTAGAGGTGAGAATAAAGTTCAACCTTCATCTCAGGATATATCTTACGCCTCAGATCGGCAATGCGTTCAACGTTGGAAAGAAAAACATTCCAGTCACCCCCGGTGTGAGTAACAGAGTAATTATCTCCTGTCCCGGAGACCGATATACGAAGACATTCCGGGTGCGAGTCGATTAAGGCTTCAAAGTCCGCCTGATAGTTAAGATTGCTGGATATTGTGCTGAGTATGCCATTTCCCCTTGCATAGTTTATCATGGCGGGAAGATCCTTATTCAGAGTGGGTTCTCCCCACTGATAGAGTTGAATGTTTCCAACAAGCGGGTCTTCCCGCCGGATCTTTGTAATTACCTTTTTAAAGGAATCAAAACTCATCATTTTTGTTGTACGCTTACTTGAAGGCTCTCCTCCTCTCGGGCAGGATATGCAATGAAGGTTACATATGCCGGAGACTTCCACTGCATAATCACGCGGTTTAAGATCGCTGTAAGCAACATAGCCGATATTATGCAAAAAACCACACTTTTCAAGAAAAGCGGCTATTTCACGTTTAAAGAAAAAAGCCGCAATAATGATAAAAAATCTTTCTACTGTATTCTGTTCAGTCAAAACGGTTGGCGGCAGCACAGGGAGTCCGGCCAGAGAACGTCCTTGCAGTGCCGAATTTCCATCTATGAAGCCAACCGGTTCAATACCCCTTTCTCTTAAAACATGCAGCAGGCCGCGTCCATGACTCCCGGTGCCGTAAATCAGAATGTTTCTCCCATCAGATACTTGATCCGTCAACAATTGAAGATGTTTTGTCATCTGCCGGTCTCCTCTTCATAGAGTCTCTTCTCAGCAAGATAAACAGAAGTAAACTGGTGGATTCCACGTTTTTTACATTCCGCGCAGAGTTTGCCTTTTCGCTGCTTTTCAATAATTCTCTTAATTGGTGTTTC
>Ga0256830_1002072_pt1 | contig 13529 bp, 19 predicted proteins | sample 128326metaG_FD_190537 | JGI IMG/M metagenome (GOLD analysis project Ga0256830, IMG submission 190537) | Hydrothermal vent microbial communities from Lau Basin, Pacific Ocean - 128-326 | ecosystem: Environmental > Aquatic > Marine > Hydrothermal vents | place: Pacific Ocean: Lau Basin | collected...
ATAATATCATCGGAATCGGCCCAAGGATTTTCTTTAATAAAATCCCTGTAAGCTTCCTCAAGATTTTGATTGTAAACAGCTTGATTGTTTTCCCGCATTTTCTCTTCCAATTTTTTATCAATTATTTCTTGGATTTTTTCTTCACTTAAACCAACAGAGTTTTCTCCCTCCTTATTTTGTGAAGAATCACCTTCCTTTTTTTGCAGTTTGGCAATCCGCTGCAAGCGAACAGCTTTATCAAAATCTTCGGCCTTTTTTCTCCACTTTTCAATTTCTTCTTTAGTGGGTTGCTCATCAGAATTTTTTGAACCATCATCTGTTTTTTGAGAGGTGTCTTCAACTTTTGTTTTTTCCTCTTGGTTCTCAACTTTGTTTTCCGCGGTTGAATCTCCCCCGCCAGAGGTTTGTTCCTCTGCTTTTTTGGATTCTTCTTGCATAAAATTCGGATTTTTTGGTTGGCTCCGTCCAACAATTATTTAATTAATTTGTTCTGTTAATTTTTTTAAACTTCTTCCACGCTTTTATTCTATCATCATCATTATCAAATTGTTTATAAATTTCGTATGACGCCAAATGAGCATCTTTAATAATTTTAAGTATGCTCGCCGCCCCTTTGGCCATCAACCTATCCGTTTCATTATCAGCTTCAAAAGCTTTCAAAACTTGCATTGTCATAATGCTTCTTATTAACTTCACGGTGTCATCCGAATTATTCAACAAAAACAATTTAAACTCATCTTCGGCTGAAATTTTTTTAATCTCGCGAAAGTCCTCCGAAAACAGTTTCAATATAATTCTCAATAAATATTTTTTAATCATAATATATCTTCAGTTTGTATCGCCGGCTGGCCTTTCATGCCGGCCACGCCCGGCATACCTTTGTTTATGCCCATAACATTATCACCGCTTTTTTTAATAATACTTTCCGGCTTACCGAAAGCCCTGGCCAGCGATTTCAAATTTTCTTCCCGATCAACCATTGGATCATTCGCCGTTATCTGATAAAAAGCAATATCTTTATTTTGTTTTTGTATTTCAGAATCTTTAACCGAACTGTTCGGAACCATCCTGACATCCAGTTCCAATTCTCTGTCCAAAAAATAATCTCTTGTTAAAAATATCACTTCAACTTTGGATTCCAAAACATCAAACGGACGGCCTTCTTCTCGTGAAGATAATTCTCTTAATTTATCAGGGGGAGGAATTTCACTTTTACTTCCAACAATTTGCAACATCCTTTTGCCGATTTTACCGTTTGTTAATTTTCTGTTTTCAACCGTTATAAATTTAAACTTTTTCTTTCCTGTTTTAGCGCGAGACGGCATTGAATAATATTGCAATATATTATACATCCTTAACAAATACTTCTGGCTCATAGCCCTTTCCATAAGCTGTAAGAACAAGGCCGCCAAATTTAACGCTCCTTCCTGCAACTGTTGAACTTCATACTTGGTTTTCCGTCCTCCGGTTGGAACTCCCTGACTCTGCGCCGACACTGATGATTCCTCCATACTGCGCTTAATTAATTGCAACATAGCCAGGGCCGACGGATCAATAGCTCCCAACGCTCCTCTCTGCACTCGCGACCCGGGAGATATTTCAATCAATTTACCCGGCTCAAGATACCCCTCTTCCAAGTCAATTTCCCCGTCTATAAATATCGGCGAATTTAAAGCTATAAACAGCTGGTCCAACATTCCATTAAGAACGCTATTATTAATATCCTGCATTCCCATTAATTTATCCGGTAATGATTTACCGAATAAAAACTGATCGTGTATCGGCTCAAATATCGCTATCCAAAACGGAAGTCTTTTATGGTTGAACGGCAGGCACCCGTAATACAATTCTTGCCCGTTCGCCCAAATAATCATTTTATCCGAAACCTCATCATAATACTGCAACACGAAAACATTATCTTGATTCACGCTTTGAGGTATGCCCCACTCAAAATCCGTCTGATCAATATAATAGCCGGCGCTTTCAACTTTATCGTAATCAGGAAAGTTCTTATAAGCGTCGCTAAACTGCGCTTTCGTCATTTCTCTCGCCCTAAACACGCGATGAACTTTCCTTTTAAATTCATTGGCGCTCACCCAAATTGTTTCCGGAAAAAACTCTTCAATCGGAACAATCTCGCCAAACACGTCATCCCAAGCGTCATATTTTATTTTTTTCGTTTTCTTTTCGCCTGTATCGGGATTATAATCAATAACATATTCAACCTCCCTGGTGTCCCTGGCCCAACCCTCATACCCGATAACCGTTCCTTCGCTCATCGCCTTATACATTTCCCATACCAGTTGCTCTTCGTCTTGATTGTGAATATTCGCGTTTTCCAATAAATCAGAGAAAACGCTTTTCTTCTGCTCTATGTTCCCGCTATAAAATATTGATGTCGCCCGTATCAATAATTCCGGCTTCATCCTTGTTGACGCCATTTTGGACAATATGGCAATCAACTTATCTCTGGTAATCGGATCAAAAACATTATTCTGCCAATCCTCTTTCCATTCCGGCTTTATTTTGTGTTCATTCATTCTGTCAACGCTATCTTTCACGTAATCATAAATATTTCGCGATTTTCCGTTTTTGTTAAAGAACCTTATGTTTTGCTCCTTCTCATTTTGATACTGCCTGAATTTTCCCCAATACCGAGCGTATCTTTCTTTTTTTATTTCGTCTTTAATAAAAGCGCTTTTGTTTTCCTCTGTTTCTTCATACTTATTTTGAAAATTATTATCTTTTACCATAGATTTATCCCATAACACCGCTTATTGATGCTGAGTAATTTTTCTTTTGTTTTTTAATATTTTTATTCTTATTGCGATAATTTATCGCGAAATACGTGAAAGCTTCTCCAATGTGCGAATGTTCGCTGTGATCCGGAACCCCAGAACTTGTGTTTCCGGTCTTCGGCTTAACAAACTGCCACGATATAAACATTTCATAAGCCAACACGCATTTATTTGAAACTCTAACCCTATCTATAATATTTTGCGCCGCTCCGACCCTTTCTCTTATTTTCGCCCTCTCGGTCCTTACCACCCATCCGTATCTTCTTAAAATACTCGCGTTTGACGACCCACCCCTCGCTTGCAGCGCCCTGTTTTCTCCCGAATGCGGATCTCCGTAATGCACCGCGTTCTTATACCCCTTACTTTCTATAACATTGATATAGTGGTATATATCAACCCCGCCTCCACTGCCGCTATTAACGTATTCGTCAATAATATTTATAGTATTATTTTTATTGTCAACTTGTATAAATAATATCGCCGTCGTATCCAATCCGAAATCCCAAGCAATATACAAAGGCAAGTCCTCATCATATTCCAGCCCTTCAACGACATTTTTTTCAACTTTGAAATTAGCGAAAACTTTACCCGCCATTGACGCTTCATAATCAATATCCAACTCCTGATACACTTCCTGCATACTGGTCGCCCTTTCACATTCCCTATCATACCACGGACTGCGCGGTTTCCCCGCCTCATCATAATATAACCCTTCGGCGAAAATCGGATTAAGGCTCCAGTGCAACCTTAAAAATTTCTTATTTTTATTTTTGTAATCGTTTAATATCGTAAAATAATGGCAATTTGTCCCTCTCGTATTCGGCGTTGACAGCGGTATTCTGCATTTTGTCACCGACCCGCACGACTGCCACGCCGCTCTATCAGTCTGTTCCCATGATGAAAATTCATCAAACAAAATAACTTTTCTCCTCCCCGCCCTGCCAAAATTAACATTATTTGATTCTCCCGAAATAGTGGCTTTATGATTCGGATGAATTAATAATAAGTTTTTATCGTGAATTTTGTCCTGAATCTTCGGCATCATCCATGACGGTTGTCTGGAAATTATATATCTCGCCTTTTCAAATAACGAATCCATATCCCCCTTTTTATCAACTTTCGCCTTTGTCTGCGAACCGCAAAGACTGTCATATTGCTTAAAGTGCCACACATACACCAAAATAGCCATAAGAAGCCACGACATCCCCATTTTACGAGATTTCTCTATCGGTAAATCATATCCTTTTTCTATCGCTTTTATTATTTCATCCGCCGCTTCTTCTTGATATTTATATAAAAGGAACGGAATGTCTTTCTTGTTTATGTCTTCAGCCTCCGGGTCTTGTATCCACACGAAATTATCGCACCAAAATTTAAAGTCATTTTTACATAAATTGTATATTAAAACCCTATTCTCTTTATAGTCTTCATTTCCGCTATCCGTAAGCAACTGATATTTACACCTATCGCTTAATTTTTTTTTTAAAATTTTTTGCTGTTCATCCGCCGGAATTTGAGTTATCTTTATCATAATTTTGCAGCTTGCTTAATAAATATTCCTGTTGTTCCTCCGGTGTTTTTAATGTTTTTAAAATTTCAGCGACATCATAATTTCTGTTTTCGTTAATATTTTTATTTATATCGGTCGCTTTATTAAGATTTAATCTGAATATCTTGTCAATTTCTCCAAGAACATCTTTTATTTTTGAAAAATAATACATCTTATTCTCGGCGCTTTCCGCTTCATCAAGAGCGATATTTATAAAATTTAAAAATTTTTCTTTAAGCTGAACAATGGCCGCGTTTTCTCTCGCTATCTGAATATCGTATTGTATTTTTTCTATCTCCGCCCTGGTTGTCGGGTGATCATTAATGTATTTCTCAACAGAAGAATAAGCAATACCGTATTTCTTTGCCAGCGCTGATTTTGATTTACCCGAAATGTAGTCAGTAATCAAAGATTTAATATCCTTAAATGTCAATGATTCGCCTTTTTCTTTTATTTTATCCATTATTCGCAAACGCAAAAAAGCTCTGGTTGTTACTTATTTTTTTAACCCAGGACTGCTTTTTTGCACATTAACCAAAAAGGCATTAGATGTATCCGACCTTATGTAATCAATAAAAAACATAATCTAATAAAAATTATTAGTTTTTATTATTACAAAAAGGGCAGATGCATCTAATGCCTTTTTTTAAATTATTTTATTGTTATTTATATTATAAAACATATTTAAAGATTTGTCAAGTTTTTTTTGTGTTTCGTGTTTATAAATTGTGCTTTAAGTCAATGAGGGTTGAAAAAATTGTGGGAATTTTTAGGGTGTATCTATATTATATCTGATGGGGGCGCGTGGGTGGCCATACCCCCTTTAAAATTGACAAAAACAAAGAAAATCGGCGCGATAAAGCAAAATACTTCGCTTAATGTATATTATGCGAAGTATCTACCAAGCAATATCTTGGCTAACATTAGCCAAAATCGTATAATATGGGGTAATTCGGCGCCGGCGACAACCACGAAATCGGTAAAACAGACATCTTTATTTTATTTTATCGCTTGACAATTTTAGTTTTTTATGGTGCGATTGCTCAAGTAGATGATCCATAATATCCTACCCCTTGCCATAATATCCTACCCCTTGCCATAATATCCTCCCCCTTGTCATATTCTCACTTAAGTTATCCACAATCAGCAGAAGTTATCCACAAGGGCAAACCAATAACCACAAACTTGACAAAAAGACGAAAATATGGTCTAATAACTTGACAAAAAAGCCAAAATATGGTGAAATCCTTACAACATTACACTTTCCTTACACTTTCCTTACACTTAGTTGTAAGGATTTTTTGGCGATTCTGAACCTAAAGTTAGCCAAAAAAAAAAAATCCTTACAACATTACAACTTTTTTAATTTTATATTACATTTTTTTTTACTTGACAAATTCTTAAAAATATGGTATAATATATTTTAAAAAAAAATCGTAATATAAATAAAAATAATTGTAATGTTGTAAGGATTTTTTTTTTTTGGCTTATTTTAGATAAAAAACAGCTAAAAAATCCTTACAACTCAAGTGTAATGAAAGTGTAAGATTTGACAAAAAAGCGTAATAATGGTATAATAACTTGACAAAAATACAGAAATATGGTATAATAACTTGACAAAAAGACGAAAATATGGTATAAATAAATCCGACAAAAAAATGAAGTTATCCACAGCCGTTTATGACGGTTTTTTGTTTTTTTATTAAATTGACAAAAAAACCAACAAAAACGCACACTTGACAAATTATTTGATTGTGCTACAATATAGATATGATATGCCCCAGATGCGACAACAACTCCTTAATGATACAACAGGCGGACGACAGCTATTACCGAATAGTCCGATGCGTTATTTGTTATTATTGGGAATATTACAATAAAAAAACAACCCGCTCCCGCGCTATATATAATATACATATATATAACCGCCGGAGCGACAACTAAAAAAATATGAAAAACGAAAAAATCAAAAAAATTGAAAAAGAAATAAAAGGTGTAATCCCCCAATATCGCGTAGCGGCTAAAATATTGGCTGAAGGCAGAATATACACAAGGACAGCGCCCCAAAACTACGCCTATCGCGACCTTAACGCTGGCAGGGGCGCGGCGTATATCTGGCGCAATAATGAACTGATAACAATATGCCACGACACGACTGTTCACCGAATGCGCCAAGCAATTAAAGCATATCCAGATTTCCTCGCCGGCAAAATTGACAGCAATGTATGGCAGAACTACATCACCAACGGCTACAGCACACGACGAGGACTATATGCTAATTACTCCCAAAAAAACAAAGAAAGAATGTCAAAAATAGCAGAGAGCCATATTGACATTATCACCGATGGCGAGCGTGGACATCGTCAACGAGTAATAATGAGAAATAAAAAATAATATTATAAAAAAAATATGCGAAAACAAAAACAAAAACACAACAAAACCTACAAGGGCCGCGCAACTAAGCGCCGCCAACGAATAATAAAACGGCTGATCATTCCGGCCGCCATCATAACAACCGCCGGCGCCATAACAATAGCTAATTTGGTAATCGCGGCAACTCAAAAAACGATAAACTGGATAAACGATCCGTTAAATCAAGCGGACCAAATAATAACAACGATTAACGTGCCGACCAATAATAGTCTAACGGTGGAACAGCGAATCCAAAACATCGCGAAAAGTGAAAATTTCCGATGGCCGGCATATCTTTTGCGGCTTGCGGAGTGTGAGAGTCGCTTTGATCCGTTCGCAGTTAATAATAACGGCCGGCACGGCGTTGACCGCGGCGTCTTTCAGATTAACGACAAATATCATCCGGAAGTTAGCAACGAATGCGCTTTTTCGGTTGAATGCGCGACGCGGTGGACAATGGAGCGAATCAACGCTGGCTATCAAAACGAATGGGCTTGCAATAGCATAATTAAATAATTAACACTCCCCCACCACTCCGGCGCAACAAACATAACACGCCGGAACTGCAAGGGAGTAACAAAACAAAAAATCAATATGGATAAAAGACAATGCCCGGCATTAAGGGAATTATTACTACAACTTGAGCATGCATTAAATGATATTGATAACGATGAGCTTTTTAAGAAAATTTATAGTTTAGTAGATGAATACGAAAAACAAACCCGCATGGGTGTAAATTTCTAACACCACGCCGGCAAATTTTAAACCCTTGCCGGCGGAAGTTAGGAATTTAACAAATCCCGGCACTTTAACAATTTATGCGAAAAAGATATAAATATTTTGTCGTTAATGATTTTATGCAAGACGAGGAAATAGACAAAAAAACATTTATTTATTATGTTAAGGAATTTGCGCGTTATACTTTTAATGAAAAGGGAGAAAAGACATATAAGACTAATTATAGTGATATATGGCACGCTTATAACCCACAGGGGATTTTAATTGCATGGAAGGAGGCCGCCGTATGATATATTTAACATTACAGGAAAATTTAAAAGAAGCTGAGCACTTATTGAAAAAAATAGCCGAATTAAGAAATGAATTAAAGGAAGCTGAACGAAAATTTTTGAAAATTACCAGACCAAAGGAAGGAGGGGATGAAATATGAGATCGCAACAATACCTAAACATCACTAACAGAATAAATGAATTGCACTTTTGGCTTATTGGCTATCTTGACGCGGAACGCCGCGACGAGGCGGACCTATTGCAAAAACTTGAGCGCAACATTAAAAGCATGAAGGCGATTACGGAAAAACACGGGAAGCGAGGTGATAAAGTATGATTAACAAAAGAAAAATTAAAAATCTTTTATTAAATGCGACAGGTTGCGAGATACAGCACGACGGATGGCCTTGCGGAACTTGTTTTTTTTCTGTTTCTGAAAAGTTTACGAATGCTGACTGGCAAACAATTTTATTTGTTCGCGGCGATTATAAAAAAGAGGAGTTAAATAACTTGCCGAAAGATATTGAGAAAAGATTGAAAATGATTATGAAAATTTTAAAGAATAACCCCTTTTAAACTCCCGCCATTACACGGCGGGACAACAAAAAGGCGACACAATAACCACCGGGAAGCCGGGCCGGTGCTATTGGTCGTCTTTTTTTTATTTATGTTATATTATTATTGCAAAAAATATAAAATAAAAATAAGCAAAGGCAAGTTTTTCGCTTGCTGTCTTTTGCGGAATTGTCCGCACGGCCACGAATATCGGAGAGGCCGCGGCAGGAAAAACAACATGAGCCAGGAGAGGAAAGCGACAGCCTCATAATCAAGTAAATCAAAGTTGAGTCCGCGTCAATTTTGGAAAAGAAGGGCGAGTGCAAAAATTATGGAAAACTTAATAAAAAAACATTTTAAACGAAACGAACGGATAGAAATAACGGAAATTATTGAATTTATCAAAAAGAATTCAAAGGAATTCGGTTTCTACATTCAGGAGTTGGTGGAAGACTATGAATATAAGACGGTGGCAATCGCGCCGGTTATCCACAACGGCGTTAAATACGGCGTTATTTTTGAATGGGAGGGGTTTTTCCTCGCGAAGAAATACAGACAGGAAGAAGTAAAGGAAATTATTGAAAACATTATGGAAAAGCGGAGGAACATTCCGTCTTTTCGTTAGGGTATTGACAAAAAACAATTTATATGATAGTATATTAGTGCTGCTATTTGTTAAAGTAAATTTATGTTTGAAAGTTGGACAAATGAAAAACCGTTTCAAGATTGCGTTATCCGTGAGGGTATCGCCGGGCCATCCACCCCGCAAACAGATCTTGAAGCGGTTTTTTAATTGTCCAATAAATGTATGAAATATCCAAAACTACATAATTTTAATGATATGTACACTCCGCCGGAGGCTCTTGATTATATTACTCATTATCTTGATAAAGATTTAATTTATTGGGAGGCGTGTTATGGAATGGGACACATGGCCAAGGAGTTGCGCGAAAGAGGCTTTAAGGTGTTTGGCGACAGTGGGATGGACTGTCTTTCTGGGCAGCCAAATCTTTGGGATTTTTTTATAACCAATCCTCCATTTAACGGAAATAAGAAATTTATTCGTAGGGCGATAGAATTGGGAAAGCCGTTCGCGTTTCTTATCTGTTTAGAGCACTTGGGAGGAGTGGAAGCGATGATGTTATTAAAGGATCTTGATTTTAAAATAATAATTCCTGAAAAAAGAATAAATTATATAAAACCGAAAAGTATGCGGGGAGAAAAAGTCGGGGGATCACCATTCCACTCAATATGGCTCACTTATGGAGTGAATTTACCAAAACAAATAAATTATGAAAAAGGCATATAACCAGCATATTGCCGAAGAGATGGCGAGTAATGATCGCTATCGTAAAAACCTTCTTTACCATCAGAAACATAAAACATTCTATTTATGGAGGAACGGGTGGTATAAGAAATATGACAAAGATGAAATGGAGGAGGAAATTTGGCGATTTTTGCGAGACAAATTTGATAATCAGCTCATTACCGCCAAAATGGTTGGCGATATTTACTGCCAATTAAAATGGGCGTGTTTGCGGAAAGTGAAATATGAGGACAAACATTTAATCGCCTTTAAGGATAAATTGTTTAATACCGAAACATTCCAAGTTGAAGAAATAGACAGAGAAAAAATAACCTTTTTTTATTTGCCGTTTAATTTTGACGAAACAAAAATGGACATTCCCGTATTTCGGCAATATTTACTTACAAGTATAGTTAGGAAAGACAACCCGTATTGTCCCGACGAAGATTTAATCAAGGTTGTCCAGGAAATGTTCGGGTATTTTCTTATGCCGGGGAATTTAAAAGGAGCGGCGGCGTGGTTTCTTGTCGGTGAAGGAGCGAATGGAAAATCAATAATGCTTGACACAATTCGCGAAATTATCGGTTTGCAATTCGTATCGGCGATGAGTATTCAGGCCCTGACCACCGACAAATTTAAGTCGCAGTATTTATTGGGCAAGAAAGTGAATATTGCCGGCGAGGAAGAATCAAAATACATTGAATCTTCAAAATTTAAGGCGATGATTACCGGCGATTTAATAGACGCGGAACGTAAGTTTGGGGAAAGCTTTACTTTCGCCCCGGACACGAAATTTATTTTCGCCACCAATAATATGCCGACTTTTAACAGTATTGATTACGGCATTATGCGCAGAATGAAAATATTGCCGTTTTACAGAATTTTCAGGGGAGACGATATTGATCACAATTTATTTAACAAGATTAAAAAAGAAATACCGGGAATTGTTGGTTGGGCGTTGGAAGGGGCAAAGAGGTTGGTTGAAAATAAATACGTTTATTCGGACAGCGTCGCCATTGCAGAATCAAAAAAAGAATTTGCCGAAGAGGTGTCGTCCACCGTCAAATTTATGCGGGAAACTTATATTGTGGACGATAGCGGTTTTGTCAGTAATGACGAAGCTTACCAAGCGTATAAGGATTGGTGCTCGTTTAACGGGAAAAAGCCGATAAATAAATTTTCGTTTTTAAAAGATGTCGCGAGGAGCGACAAAAGAATTGAGAAAATCATAAAATACATTGATGGCAAAACAAGGAGGGGATATAATTTACTTTTAAAGCCAGATGATTATGTTACAACGACAAATGAAAACATGGAAAACCTCTTTCATGAAGACGGCGGAATTCAAGCGAATGGCGGAGGAGAAGATTTTGGAGCTGGAGGAAGAGTTGATCAAAATAAAACAGAACAAGAAGCGCTTACTAAATAAATCTTTAAAGGCGCCGGACCGCGAAGATTGGCTGTGGAATGTTGTTCTTGATGAATGCGACAGAGAAATTAAAAGATTAAGCGGGAAAATTTACGGGTGGAATATTCGCGCCGGCAAAATAAGGCGCTCGGATAAATATATTGATTTGGAAGAAATAAAAAAAATTCCCGTTACAGATATTTTGGGTGAGCCGGAGAGAGGATCTTATTATAAGTGCCTTTGGCACAACGAAAAAACACCGAGCCTTTATTTGAATAAAAAAGAAAATTATCTTTTTTGTTTCGGTTGCGGACGGAATTTTTCCGTTATTGACGCCGTTATGGCCAAAGAAAATATTGATTTTAAAGAAGCGATAAGATTGTTAAATAAATATTTTTTTTGATAGACTTGACAAAATATTTAATTGTGATATAATTGACTTATAATTAAATAAGTTGTGGATAACTAAAATTTATGAAACCAAGATTAAATGAAAAAAATCCGCTGACGAAACACAAAAGGAGGGATCCGTATTATCGTTGGCAGGATATATCAAAAAAAACCGGTCTTGATGAGTCACAACTGGTTAAAATAGCCAAAATGAGCTATGAAGAATTAACCGGCTCATTAAGAATTATAACTTATCTAAAAATCAAAAACGGAGTGGGTGTTGATTTATTAGACAAAAAATTATGGGAATAAAAAAAATAACGCCTTTAAAGGACAATGTTCTTATAAAGTGCGTGGCAAAAAAAACGGTAATTATAACGTCAAATGACGAGAAAAAGCCGCCGATTAACATTGAAAAAGTCATTGTTTATTCTGTTGGCGGCGATGTCAAAAATTTAAAGGTCGGTGATGAAGTTTTCGTAAGGGATATTGATATGAATAATCCGAATTATCATGTTTCAATTCCGATTGATAAAAAGGACATAAAAAACGATGAACAATTTTTCTTTTTATTAATGCCGGAAGATGTAATCGTCGGTAAATTTAATTAATTAATAATATAAAAATCTATGGAAAATCAAACAACAACAACTCCTCTTTCCGCGGAGCAAATAGCGGAACAAACAGGCGGTCGTGTATTAGATAATAAAGCGCAACCGCAACAAGATAATTTTGATGAAGGTTATGAAAGACCGCCATCAAATTATATTAAATGGGGTAAAATTGGTGATGTAATTAAGGGAACCTATATTGGTAATTTTAAGCAGCGAGGAAAAAATGGGCAAGAACAAACTGTTTATGAAATTGAAGTTGAAGCTGGTCAATATCATAATATTAAAGAAATTCCGGAAGGATCAAGGAATTATGTTGTTGATGAAAAACCAACAGTGTTAATTAAAGGTGAAATTTATAATGTTGGTGGTAAAAAGATTATTGACAATGTTATGAGACGAGCAAGGATTGGACAAAAGGTTTTAATGAGATACATTAATGATTTTCCCACTCCTGCTGGTATAGCCAAAACAGTTGAAACTAAGTTAGGCCCAATAAATGAAGATTTCCTTAATTCTAATAGCGACGATATTAAAGTTGAGCAAATTCCATTTGATTAATTTATGATTCGCCAGCTTGTCGGCGACACAAAATTTATGAAAAAAATAATTATCCTGACGCTGTTTGTAGCGATAGCTGTTTCAGGATTAACATTTAAAGCTACAAAATCTCGCGCCTCCACGGATATTGTGGCGCCCGACGAAGAACTTGTCGCGGTGGATTTAACAGACGATGCGGACGAGCCGAAGGCCACAGACGAGGAAGAAGAAGAGCGGGAAATAACAGGGGGAATATGTATTGAATGCCTATACCCAAGCATTAAAAAAGACAATTTTAATGTCTCGGTTGAAGGAAACAAAGTATTAGTTAGTTGGTCTTTCTCGCAATTTAACAAAGGGAAGGTGAAAGTATATAAAAACGGAGTTTTGCTTTACGCTTTTCCGGCCAACGGAATACATACTTATCACACGGTTAAGTTTCAGTTGGATAAAAACGGAATATATGAGGTCCAGCCGGTATCGGTTTGGCAAAACAGAGAATATGCCGGCAGGGTTGTTGAGGTAGAGATCACCGGCAACGAAGAATTGGGATACGCTTTCCGTTCATCGTTGACCGCCAAACAGATTAAAGAGTTGTTAGCGCTGGCCCAAAAGCCGAAACCGGAATGGACGAACACTGATTACGCTAACTGGGCTTACGCGACAAATTATTAACGCTCAGCCTCTCGGCGATTATATATAATCGCCCTGAGATTGGGATTTAATATATTATGAAAATCCGCAATCTTAACAAGATAGAAATCGCCCTCATACTCCTTGAATTCGCCTTTATTGTTTATCACACTTATTTACTTCATAAAATAATACAAAAAATATGAAATTATATTTAGCAATAATAAATATTGTATTGATAATCTCGGGGACTTGGTTGATTGCGAACGGAAATCCTTTGGGGCTGATTCCTCAGTGGGTAGGAGCGGGAATGATTGGGT
>Ga0256830_1002073_pt1 | contig 13522 bp, 11 predicted proteins | sample 128326metaG_FD_190537 | JGI IMG/M metagenome (GOLD analysis project Ga0256830, IMG submission 190537) | Hydrothermal vent microbial communities from Lau Basin, Pacific Ocean - 128-326 | ecosystem: Environmental > Aquatic > Marine > Hydrothermal vents | place: Pacific Ocean: Lau Basin | collected...
CTATGTGGTCCCAGTCTATGCCGTGCCTCAGCCCCGCTGAGAGGGCAACGAGGGGCAGCAGCTCGCCATTCATACCCGCAGATATCGTAATAACAAAGTAATACATTTATGCAATGAATGTATGAACAAGAGAATACATTAGAAGCTCTCATTGCCCTCGGGCACGTACACTATCTCTCCAGTCTCCAGCCTGTAGGCGCTGCCAAGCTTCACACCTCTGCCGCCGGCAATTTGTGTGGAGATGTTGTACTTCTTTATCTCGGTGCCCTTCTTCACAATAATCTCCATGTCCGGCGCCCCGGGGTTCTTCACTATCGTCACATCCTTCTCAGAGAGAAGCTCCGGGAGGTTGGAGTAGGCAACCACGGCGAGAAGCAGGGCAACGGCAAAAACCATTGCAACATCAAACAGGTTCGCCACGTAGCGCAGGGGCTCTTCCTCCTCACGCCACCGTTTCCTCCTCCGGAGGAACCTACTCCTTTCCATCACCACCACCCGCTATGAGCTCGGCGTAAAAGGCTATATCGGAGATGTCCTGCGCATACCACCGCCTCCTCAGGCTCAAAGCCACGTAGCATATACTGGCAGCAAACAGCCCCACCACCGTGGTTGTGAAGGCTATCGCGAGGTTCTCTGCCAGCATGTTGATATCTCCTCTGGTTAAGCCTATGAGCGCCGGTCCAAGGGGTATAAGGGTGCCCATCAGCCCAAGCACGGGGGCAAGCTTTGCCGAAAGCGCAAGCGGTTCAAGCCTCCTCTCCACCTCAAACTCGTACTCCTGCAGCAGTTTCTCAAGCCGCACCTCCAGCATCTTCCTGCCCTTAATTCTCTCAATATCCCTTCTGAACCTCTCAATCAGCCACGTGCTTCCATCAAGCCTGCCCTCCACAATGTCAGCACCCCCTCTTCGCGTGGAGTACTCTGCAAGCAGCTCACCCGCAAAAAACAGCGCTGCTATGGTGAGAAGGACGAGGAGTATCATGACAGGATAGAGCAGGGCGCTGGAGATTATCAGCAGCAGATACGCCAGGGCGTCTATCATCCTCTCACCACCCTCGCCTTAATGTAGCCCGCTGCAATAAGCGCTGCGAACAGGGTATATGCTCTGAGGATGTCCTCAGGAGGGAGAGAGATGCTGCTGAAGCGCAGGTGTCTGACCTTGAGGTAGGCCGGCACCAGCAGGAGAGCGCACAGGTAGAGCATGCCCAGCATCACCATCGCCATGCCCAGGTTCTGCGGGGAAGCATACCTTCTCAGCCCCATGGCAGAGGCGAGCGCCACCCCGAAGAAGAAGACGCCCAGCTCCAGACCCACCTCAAATCCAGAGCTTCTGGTGTACTTCATCAGCATCCCCGCAGAGAGGAAAAGCGCCGTCACGCATGCAGGGCATGGAAGCGCCATCGCCAGGAAGGTTCTTCTGGAGACGTCGCAGCCGCAGGCGTGCTGCTTTATCGTCCTTATGCCGAAGAATATCAGCGCAAGGGAGAGTGCCGCATGGGAGGCTACACCCAGGTTGAGAAGCGAATAAAGCCCCTCCTGAGAGATGCGCTCCATCACTGCACCAGCGGCGAGGGATACCACAACATAAACCAGGAGCACCGCTACAACCTCCGTCCAGCGCAGGCCTGCAAGACCGCAGCCACCCCCCGCCTTAAGGGCAAAGGCTGCAACAGCCAGGAGCACGCCTGCTGCCACCGCAAGGGAGGCATCCATCTACAGCCACCCTCTCTTCAGCAGCCTCAGGAACCCGTAGCCGAGAACCGAGAAGGTTCCCACCGCCAGAATCACGGCTCTTAGGGGTACTGCGCTTGAAGGTGCGCCCTCCTCCTCCATTTCCTCGGGTGCAAGCACCCTGCCCCTCACGCTCTCTCCTGCGGTTGAGGCACTTGTGTCTGCAGGTGCGCCCTGCTCACCTCGTGTGCCGAAGCCCTCTGCGCTGCCTGCCTTCTCCTCCTGCTCCGCCTGAGAGGTGGTCTCATTCTGCCCCTCGTCCTCAGCTGTGGCATTCACGGGTGCTCTCCTTACGGGCTCATAATCCCAGCCTGAGTCGTCGCTGTGGTAGCTCGCGGGCTTCACCCCCGGCACGGAGAGCAGCCCCTGAATGAACTTATCAAGGAGCGGATTGGCGCAGGTGTGGTGGCAGCATGCAACGCCGTACACCTCTATGAGCTCCTGGAGCTCCTCTGCAAGCGCCCTCTGCACATCTTCGCTGGGGCTCCAGTACCCCTTGCGCACAGCCTCAAGCATTCTTGCATACATGGACTGCTTTGTCCAGGGTGAGTGCTCCCTGAACCATTCATCCAGCCCCAGGGAATATTTATCCCTGGCGTAGATCTCATAAAGCGCATCCCATACCTCTGGCGAAATCATCCTCTCGTCCACAACCTGCCAGCCCCAGAGGTTCTCCAGGGTCTTGGAGAACATGCTCGCACCAGAGTAGCCCTGCTCCATCATGCCCTGAATCCACTTCGGGTTGTACAGTCTGGAGCGCAGCTCCCTGTTAAGGAAGTCCTGGAGGGTTTCCATTCTTGCGTTATCTCTGTCCCTCAGGTTTGCTATCCACATCTCGGGTCTCGCTCCACCTGAAGCGTAGCCTATCGCCAGGCTGAGCCCGCCGAAGTACTGGAAGACATCGTCATTGTCAAAGGCGCCATAGAGGTTGCTGGTTCTCGTGAAAAGCGCTGCCTCTGTGCCCTTGAGATTCTCCTTAAACAGCTCTGGTGAGAGGGTGTAGAAGCTGCCGTCTATATAGACGTTGCCCAGCCTCTGGATGTAAATCTGAGCTATTTTATCTGTGCTTTCCCAGGTGTTGCTCGCCTCCGCTGCGGCTGCCACCCTTACGCCGTAGTCACCGGGAGGCTCTGAGAAAATTCTCGCCATTGCAAGGCGCTCCGCATCACTGCTGTTGTAACCCATCGCAAGGAGCCACCCTCTCATGGCAAGGTAGTTCTCCCTGACGTAGTTGGGGTAGCTTGAGTTTGAGGCGCTGGCAGCCAGCATAACCGCCCTGTCAAGAAGCTGGAGCTGGTAGGTGAAGGTGTCCCTGTAGAGCCCCGAGGTAACTATCACCACATCTATCCTGGGTCTCCCGAGCTGGCTCTCATTTATGAGCTGCACATCGTAGACCCTGCCCCTCTTCCACTTCGGCTCAACCCCGAGGAGGTAGAGGATTTGCGCCTCTGCAACGCCGCGGTGGCGCATTGTCTCTGTTGCCCAGAGCAGGTAGGCGACCTTTCTCGGGTAGGTGCCGTGCCTCGCTACGTAGTCGCTGAGGAAGGCGTCTGTGAGAGCCCTGCCAACCTTCCAGGCGGCAGTGGTTGGAATTCCGCGGGGGTCAAAGGAGTAGAAGTTCCTGCCCGTGGGCAGCGCCTCGGGAGCGCGAAGCGGGTCTCCGCCCACGTTGGGCTTTATGTACCTGCCTTCAAAGGCGTCTAAGAGGGAGTCAATCTCACCGCGGGTACCGTCTGTTAGAAGCCCTGCATAATCCAGAGCAAGCTCAAGCTGCTCAGTTACATTTGCGCTCACATTGCCCAAGAAGTCAACCTGTGCCTGATTCACATCAGAGCCATTTAGCACAGCTTTCAGAAGCTCAAAGCTGCACCGCTCGCCGCAGGAGCTGTTCACCTGTTTCGTTGCACTGGTATAGTCCCTGCCCAGGATGTTCATCACAAAAGTCACAAGAGCATCGCCCTCTGGAGGTATGCCAAAGGTGTGGAGCCCGTAGGGTATGTTCTCGTACTTTAGCTCGGTGAGGTAGTCCTTGAGCTCACCCAGGAAGGCTTCAAACTCGGCGTCGCTCATCCCATCCAGGGTGACATTCAGGTCCCTGTCAAGGTGCTCAGCCTTTGCAAGCTGGAGTATCTCCTCCCTGTACTGCTGCATCAGCAGCGTCTTGTTGTTTGCCTTTGCATCCCTGTAGAGGTCTATCCTCTCGTAGATCTCCGAGAGGTTGCCGTAGAGCTCGCCGGGTATGAGCGCCGGTGTGAGATGGTCAATAATCGTTGCATACCCCCTGCGCTTCGCCTGCGTGCCCTCGCCCACGTTGTCCATCACGTAGATGTACGGGTGGGGGATGTCTGAGAGAAGCACATCCGGCCAGGAGGTGTTGTCAAGCCCCACCTGCTTGCCGGGGGTCCACTCCACCGTGGCGTGGGTGCCCACGTGCACCATTGCGCTGGGTTTGAACTCCTTCTTCAGCCAGAGGTAGAAGGCGATGTACTGGTGATTCGGCGGCAGGGAGGTGTTGTGGTAGATTTTGTCCTCGCTGTTCAGAAAGCCCCTGTAGGGCTCGGGCGCGAGCAGTACGTTGCCGAAGCGCACGCTGGGTATGAGTATGTACCTGCCGGAGGAGTTCTCAAAGACCATCTGCTCCCCTGGCGGAGAGCCCCACTCCTCTATCACCTGCTGCTGGAGCTTCTCCGGCAGGGTGGAGAACCACTTCCTGTACTTCTCCTCGCTTATCAGCACAACCCTGCCGCTCTGCGCAAGCGCATCCACATCCTCCTGCCTCCACACGCCTATGTTCCTTCCACTCTCTAAGAGAAGGTGCAGAAGGCTGCTGTTATCAGCGTGGCTGGCGTTTATGCTGACATTGAAGCCAGAGAAGTTGCCCAGGTAGTAGCCCCTCGCTTTCATGGCATTGAGAATCACCTCAAGGCTTGCGGGAACATTTAAGTACGAAGCTCTTATGTTGTCCCTTCCAGGGGGATTGTTGTAGTAGATGAAGGCTATCCTCTTCTCGCTGTTGTTGAGCCTCCTGAGCTGTGCCCAGTTCAGCGCCCTGCTCACTATCCTATCAAGCCTGTCAGGAATTACCACCCTCCTGCCATCGCTTTCCTTTGCGGAGAGCACCGTGGGCTCTATTACGCCGTCCAGCTCTGGCATTGCCACCTGCCAGGCAATCTCGCTGGTGGTTATCCCCTGGGTTGAGTTCAGCCACTCATCCTGGCTCTGATAGTACAGGGAGATTGCCTTGAGCCAGGGCACCGAAAGGTTGCTGAGCTCTGCGAGGCCCTGCTCGGGGTTAAAGTAATTAAACCTGAAGGAGTGCTGGGTTATCACCGCATCCACGGTTGCGGAGCTTCCATTCAGAAAGAATTTCTCTACTGCGCTGCTGGACTTTGTTACAGCTATCACATTCGCTCCTCTGCTCTCAATCTCCCTTATAAGAGCTATCACATCGCCGAGATTGCTGCTGGTGTAGTAGGATTTGTAGAAGACCACGCCTATGGTGGGGGCGCTTGCGTTGTACCTGCCCGTGCTCCTGTACCACTCCATGTAGCTGCTGAGGTTTGTGAATATGCAGCTCGGGCACGGGTGCTCTCCCCGCCTGTAGTCTGGGTGGAAGGCGCCGTAGGGCACGAGAATTACGGGCTGCGCTGTTTCGTTTGCGCTGAGAACCTCAACAGCAAGGTAGGTGAGCAGCCTCCTTGTGTTCTCCTCGCCGCCGTTGTCGGCATACTTCTGGGCGGTCTTTAGCACAGTGCTGTTCACGGTTATTAAGTCGTTGTAGTAGCTCGTGCTCAGGGCGATGAATGCGCTGGTGTTTGTGACATTCTCAATCTTCGCATACAGGTTTTCCTTGTAGCCCACCATGTACATCAGGATGAGGTCGTAGCCCTCAAGTGTCTCATTGTTTGCATTCAGCTCCTCACCATCCATCAGCTTAAGGCTGAGGAGGGTGTTGTTCCACTCCAAGGAGTCTTTTGCATCCTCCACGAGGCGCCAGAAGGTGCCCTGCTTTGAGGTTATGACCGCATATCTGAGAAGAGGCACAACCCTCACAGAGACGCTCCTGCTAAGCGTTGCCGAGGCTGAGGTGAGGGTTGCGTTTATTAGCGCTACCTCGCCGGTGGAGGCGTTTGTGCGAAGGCGGAGGGTGAGATTAAAAATGCCCGGAGACAGGTTGAAGGAGGTGCTCTCAGCGGTTAAGCCACTCAGGTTAAGGCTGAGCTCAGAGCTCTCATTGGTGTAACCGGTGATGGTTATGTTGAAGCTCTGGTTTTCATGCACCAGCGCGGGAGAGGCTATCTCCAGCATGGCTGGCTCAACTGCTACGGTGGCGCTCTGGTTGAAGAGCGTGTATGCGGTGCCGTTCAGGGTGTAGTTCAGGTACACCCGATTTGGAGGGATGCTCTCTCCAAAGGTGAAGTTGCCATCAGCGAAGGTAAAGTTCACCATTGCGGTGATGTTCACGCTGCCAGTTGTGCTGTTGAGCGGGCAGGTGAGGTTGCCTGAAGTGAGGTTGCAGGGCATAGAGGAGTTAATGAATATGAGCCCGTTGGGTAGAGAATCCACGAGCAATAGCTCGCTATCATTTGAGTCAACAGAATAGGTTATGGTGTAGCCGAGCTCTTCTCCTGCATATGTGCTGTTAGTCCAGGGAGTTTTGACCAGCACAGCGCCGCTGACATGAGAAAGGGCTAAGAGAAGCACAAGCGGTATAGCGTAAGCTTTAATCTCATACCTCACGGGCATCACCGGAGTTGTGGTCGGCAATGCCCCTTATATACTTTCTCTTTTGGTTAAGAATTGTTAGCCATACAGGAAACATTGCTCGCCCGGACGAGCCTTCTGGTGTACTCATGGGAGGGGCTCAAGAATACCCTCTCACTCTTGCCATGCTCTACAACCTCTCCCCTTCTCAGAACCAGAACCTCGTCGCAGAAGGCTTTGACCACGCCCACGTCGTGGGAGATGAAAAGATAGGAAATCCTTCTATCCCTCTGTAGCCTTTTCATGAGGCTGAGGACCTGTGCCTGGACAGAGACGTCAAGCATAGAGGTTGGTTCATCCGCCACCACGAGCTCAGGCTCCAGTGCCAGAATCCTGGCAATCACCACCCTCTGAACTTCTCCACCAGAGCACATCGCAGGGTAGCGGGAGAGCAGCTCCGTGGGCAGGTTTACCTCCCTTATTAGCTCCTTCACCCTCGCCCTTTCTTCCCTCCTGCTTCCCACCAGCCTGTGAATTCTCAGAGGCTCTGCTATGGAATCGTAAATCTTCATCCTTGGGTTAAGCGCAGTTTCAGGATGCTGAAAGATTATCTGAATTCTGGGGCGGAAGCTTCTGAACTCCTTGTCATAGAGAGAGGTTATCTCGGTACCATTGAAATAAATCCTGCCCGAGGTGGGCTTCAGCAACCTTGCCACAAGCTTTGCTATCGTTGACTTACCGCTTCCACTCTCTCCAACTATTCCTAAAGCTTTCCCTCTGCTCAGACTGAAAGAAACCTCTTTAACCGCATCAAAGCGCCTCCTTATTAGAAAACCCGAGTAAAAGCTTTTGCTGAGTTTTTCCACCTCAAGCATAGAAGCACCTCACCCCCCGCCTGAGCTCCGGTTTTTTCTTACTGCAGCTCTCCTCCGCCCTTGAGCATCTGGGGTAAAAGCTGCACCCTTCTGGCAGGCTCGTCATGCCTGGACTTGAGCCTGGAATGGGGATCAGGCCATTCTCAGGAAGGGAGCTGACCAGTCCAGTAGTGTAGGGGTGAGCGGGCCTGCTAAGAACCTCCTTAGCAGAACCAGTTTCAACCACCTCTCCGGCGTACATAACAGCTACTCTATCACAGATTTTTGCTGCCTGAATATCGTGGGTGATAAAGAGCATGGCAGTGGTCCTCCCGATTTCCTTCAGCAGCTCCAAAATTTCGGCTCTAACCATGGAATCCAGATTCTTCGTTGGCTCGTCTGCAACAATCAGCTCAGGATTCCCGGCAATTCCCAGAGATATAAGCACTCTCTGCTTCATTCCACCAGAGAGCATGTGCGGGTACAGCTTCATAAACCGCTCAGGCTCCGGGAGGCGAAGCCTTCTCAGAAGCTCTACCGCATCTTTTAGAGCCTTTCTTCTGGAACCGTTGAGGAGAGAAATAGCTTCCTTTAGCTGGTAGCCTACGGTCAGGACAGGATTAAGGGAACTGCCCGGATTCTGAGGTATCAGGGCAATTTTCCTTCCTCTTAGCTTCCTTAACTCCTCTTCGCTCATCCTCAGCACATCTCTGCCATTGAACAGAATCCTCCCCGAAATTCTGGCGTTGACCGGCAATAAGCGGGGTATCGCAAGAGCAAGGACCGACTTTCCCGAGCCTGATTCACCCACAATTGCGAGGGATTCCCCTCTATCAAGTTTGAGATTGACCCCATTCACAGCCTTTACCACACCCTCTTCTGTGAAAAACTCAACCTTAAGTCCATCAATCTCCAAGAGTGCCATAATGCCTCCACCTGCTACCAAGGCTGTCACCCAGCGCGTTGAAGGAGTAAACGGTGACAAAAATCATGAGTCCCGGGAATATCATGAGGTGAGGAGCTGTTTCCATAAATGCTATGCTCTCCCTCAGCATAATCCCCCACTCAGGCGTTGGAGGCTGAGCACCCAAGCCCAGGAAGCTCATACCCGCGATGTGAAGTATGGCAGAGCCGATGTCAAGGGTGGCAAGAGCAATGGCTGGAGAAATTACGTTGGGCAGGATGTGCCTGTACAGAATATAAAAGTCTGTGCACCCAAGAGCCCTTGCGCTCTCTACAAACTCCTCTTCCTTTATCTCCAGGGTGCTCCCCCTTACCAGCCTTGCATATTTAACCCAGCCAACACTGGCAAGGGCTACTACAAGATTGGGCATTGATGGCCCGAGAATCCCTATTATAATCAAAGCGATGATTATTCCAGGCATGGCTAAGAGGATGTCAACCACGCGCATGACCAACTCGTCTGCAGGACCGCCGTAGTAGCCTGCTATAAGCCCGAGGAGTGTGCCGAGGGCGAAGGAAATTCCAGCTATCGTCACGCCTGCAAAAAAGGACACTCTGGCACCATGGATAACCCTGGAGAGTATATCTCTGCCAAAGTTGTCGGTTCCAAATAAATGCTTTAAGCTCGGTGTTTCAAGGGCTCTGTCAAGGTTTATCTGATTCGGGTCGTAGGGGGAGAATACGTCAGGAAACAGAGCAAATAAGATTATAGCGGAAACAATCGCCAGGGCAATTTTATTCCCGCGCATGCCAGGTCACCCTGATTTTTGGATTTATCCTCATGTAGAGCAGGTCAACCAGAAGGTTGATACTCACGAAGAAGAAGGTGAATATCATAATAAATCCTGAAACAACTGGAAAATCTCTCGCAAAAAGCGAATCTACCATGAACTTGCCAACACCAGGCCATGCAAATATGCTCTCAACTATAACCGCGCCGCCCAGCAGGTGCCCCAGGTCCATTCCCGCCAGGGTGGCGACTGGAATTAGAGCATTTCTGAAGGCATGAATGAAAATCACCCTGCGCTCCGTATAGCCTCTCGCTCTTGCAGCAAGTATGTAGTTTTTCTCCATGACATCCAGCATGCTCTCTCTTGTAACCCTCGCTATCCTTGAGCTGAGGTGAAAGCCCAGAACAAGGGTGGGCATTATGAGGTGCTCTACGGAGCCATAGCCAAAGCTGGGCAGAATGCCAAGTTTGAGGGAGAACAGGAGGATGAGCAGCATGCCGAGCCAGAATTCAGGTATTGATATTCCTGCAGAGGTAACGGCTCTGGCAATGGAGTCCCAGAAGGTTCCGCTCTTCAGAGCAGAGAGCATTCCCAGAGTTATGCCCAGAAATACCGCAAACAGCAGCGCCGAGAGCGCAAGGGTTAGAGTCGCCGGAAACCTGACCAGAAACTCCTGGAGGACTTCCTCACCGGTTCTCAGCGAGTTTCCGAAGTCAAAGTGCAGGAATACCATACTCAGCCAGAGTATGTATCCCTCCAGCACGGGGAGGTCAAGTCTGTTTTTGAGAATAAAGTGTTCTATGGCTTCGTAGTCAGGTTCATCCAGTTTCTGGGTTATTATAATGTATGCTGCATCACCTGGGGCGAAGTAAAGAAGACAAAAAGAGAGAAAGGATGCCACCAAAACCGTTGCGACTGCTGAGGGCATCCTTTTGAGGAGATATTCCATAGCTACTCCTCTATGTACACCGTCCTGAAGTTGGCTTCATACATGGTGGGAGCGTGCACATAGCCCCTGACCTTTTTGTTGTAGGCCACCGTCTTGACGATGTCGTACAGGGGTATGCACACATGCTCCTCCTGCAGCTTCAGGTAAACCCTGTTGAAATCCTCGCTATCTCCGCTCGCAATGGCTTTTTCTATGAGCTCATCAAGCTCGGGGCTGTGGTACGCGTAGGGCCAGTCGGGGCTTGAGGAGTGGTACTTGGCGAGAAGAAGCCCCGCGGGTGCCCAGGGGATGTTGCCGCTGTGGTGGAGGAAGAGGTCGTACTCACCCCTCTTCTTCGCCTCATACGCAGCCCCCCGCTCCATCGTGACTATCTCAACCCTCATGCCTATCTTCTTCAGCTCGCTCTGGAGGTATACCGCCACGGGATTCGCATTTGCCTCTCCTATTGGCACGAGGTACCTCACGGCAAGCTCTTCCCCGTTCTTCTCCCTTATTCCGTCGCCATCGGTGTCCACCCAGCCCGCCTCCCTTAGGAGCCTCTTCGCCGCATCAACGTCATAGGCATAGCCTTTCCCCCTGAGCCCGCTCGCGAAGGGGAAATCGGGCGATGTTATTGTCGTTGCTGGAATCCCGTTGCCCTTAAAAAGCTTCTCTACAAGGGCTTCCCTGTTGATGGCAAGGTTAACAGCCTTCCTCATCCTCCTGTCCCTGAACACGCCCTTCTGACAGTTGAACTCCACTACCTGAATTCTGCCGTAGGAGTGCTGGTCCACTACGATTTCTGGATCTGCCCTGAGTTCTGGTATTCTCTCAAAGGGTATGCTCGCATGGTGCTCAGTTGCACCTATAATATCCACTTCACCATTTTTCAGCGCCATTACCCTGGTGTTCTCGTCCGGAATGTAGCGGTAGATTATTCTGTCCAGCTTTGGTTTCTCCCCCCAGTACCTGTCGTATCTCACAAGCACAGCCACCTGCTCTTTCTTATACTCTTCTACCATGAAGGGACCTGTGCCTATGAGTTTCCTGCGCTCGCCGCTGTAGCTCCATGCAGGCTCCACACTGGTGGGCGAGATAACCTCCGCCTTAAACTGAGATGCCAGGTCCCTGAGAAGGCTGGGATAGGGCTCTGTGAGGTAGAATCTTACGGTATATCTATCCAAAACCTCAGCATCCTTTATGTACCTCACAAAACCTCCTGTGCCGGTGTTCTTCTTCCACATCCAGAACCATTTTGCAGCTTCCGCATCCCATGGTGTGCCATCGTGGAAGCTGACATTTCTCCGCAGGTGGAAGGTGTACACCGTGCCATCCTCAGAAACGTTCCACGACTCCGCAAGGAAGGGTACAACCTCGCCCTTCTCATCCACCCTGACAAGCATCTCAAAAACATTCGCCTTGATTTCCTCACTCTCAAGGAAGTCATCAGCACCGCCGACCACGAGCACCTGCTCAACCTGCTGCTCAGGGACCGCTTCCCTCGCAGACTTGCTGCCGCTGTCCATACATCCGGCAAAGACAAGCATGCCTGCCAGAAGCAACACCAGCAAAAAGACCCTGGTCATCAAAATTCACCTCCTTTTTCCACTGTCCCACAGGCCAGGAAGGTCTGGTAGGTTAAGGAGATTCGCCTGTACCACGGCATGTGTCTCTTCTGCATCTCCCTTATATATCCAAGATTTCTTACATACACATCTTTAATCCCTGAAGAAGACATAAGTTCTGCTATTTTTCTTCCATCTACACCATTTACAAGTGGGAGTTTATCCATGAGTTCATTTTTATAGAAATTCCAGGGATTACGCCTCTCAAAAATAAGAACTCCGAGGCGTCCTACCAGTTGCTTGATCCAGCCTCCTGCCCCATCAGGGAAATGCTTCCCATCAATTACAGCCACCTTTCCCCCCTGCTTTGTGACTCTGACCCACTCTTTCAGCGCCTTCTCTGGCTCTGGCAGCGTCCACAGGAGGTGTCTTGAGACAACACCGTCAAAGGAGCTGCTCCCGAAGGGCAGCGACTCCGCGTCTGCCACACGAAAAGAAATCTCAAGGCCCCTTTCCTCCGCCTTCTCCCTGGCCACCGCCAGCATGCCCCTGGAGATGTCCACCCCCGTTACTCTATGACCTGCCTCAGCTAACAGAAGGGCTATTTCCCCAGTACCTGTGCCCACGTCAAGAATCTCCTTAGACTCATCCCCGAATACCGACAGAAGCTCCCTCTTCCATGCTTCCTTTTCTTTCTCACAGGTGCACGCGTGCCCCGGAGAACGGTCGTAGGTTCTGCTTCTGCTGTCCCAGTATTTTGCGACCACATCCTTCATGTTTATCCTCACCCTTAGTAATACAAATTTTACATAGTAGTATTACTATAGCCTTATAAATTTTTCTATTGTGCTACTAAGTAGGAATATTATGGGCAAATGTATTACTAAATTGGCATGAGGTTAAGGCTGAATCTTTCACCATACCCCACGATTAAACTACCCATAAGGTAAGAAAGCAAGTGATTCGTGAAGAAAAGCTGATTTATTCGGACATAATTGCAGTATAGTGGATTATATTCATATATAGTGCATATTTATAGTTTTTAGCATGATATGGCAGGAATATTCTGCAATAAATTCATGATATCTAAAAATTTAATGATTAATTAAGTATATTATATCAAGTACAAAAGTATTACAGCGATACTACGTTACACATTCCGATATTAGAGACAAATATTCTCATTAACATATAGTTATTGGCAGATTTTATAACCTTAGTAGCATAAAGTCCAATCTACCCATCAACCTGGCGGATACAGTCTGTTTTAAATCAGCCATATCACCACCCCTGTGACACCAAAGTATAAAGGAAATATTAACAAATATCCTGGAGGTGGTGGCTCTATGAGGAAGTTGGTTAGATTCGGTGTATCAATGAGTCCCGCGCTTTTTGAGAAATTCAACAATATAATAAGAGAGAAAGGATATGCAAGCCGCTCAGAGGCGATACGGGATTTAATAAGGGACCTGATTGTTCAGGAGGAATGGAAAGAGTCTGAGAAAGAGGCAATAGCCTCCCTAACCATAGTGTACAATCATGCTGTGAGAGGGATTAATGATAAACTCATAGAAATCCAGCACCGCTACCATGATAATATCATTTCAAGTATGCATGTGCACATAGATGAGCACAACTGCATGGAGGTACTCGTTATAAAGGGAAAAACAAAGCAAATTAAAAAAATCTCAGACATATTGATAAGCTCACGGGGGGTAAAGCATGGCAAGCTGGTTATGACCTCTCTGACTGATAATCTGTAGCTTCTTTGTAGAAACGCCTTTTGCAGCTACGTCAGATTTAAATCTCCTTACAATTATATCAGAACTTGAAACATCTTTCATTGAGTGGTGCTCTACGTCAACAGTACACCTTCCATAGGATTCTCCAAATATCGCCACCTCATCAACCCCCTGCCATGCTTTTTTATATGCAACTCGCTAATTTTCATCAGACACTGAGTGTTGCTGTTTTATCAATAGCGAGTGAGCCTTTATCTACATTAATTGCCGCGATGTACAAACTAAGTAACCGCACAATCGGCAG
>Ga0256830_1002074_pt1 | contig 13515 bp, 12 predicted proteins | sample 128326metaG_FD_190537 | JGI IMG/M metagenome (GOLD analysis project Ga0256830, IMG submission 190537) | Hydrothermal vent microbial communities from Lau Basin, Pacific Ocean - 128-326 | ecosystem: Environmental > Aquatic > Marine > Hydrothermal vents | place: Pacific Ocean: Lau Basin | collected...
TATATGCAGGATCATCATCTTTTTTCAGCCAGTTACTCACCTCTGATCGTATAACTTTCAGATCAGCTAAGCCAAATATTTCAATCATTTTCGAATCGTCCAAATCGAATGTGTAGCGGATACGCCGTAAAATGTCGTTATTGTTCATGATGAGCATTATACAAACTTTTATATGAAACCACAACTCAACATATCTGCAACTGATCAATATCCACTGCCTGCTTTTTTATTTGAACCTGCTCAGGCAGCTAAAGGAGCTATTTTGTTATGTCCAGGCTTAGGGATTCCCAAGGAGTATTATCTGGCCTATTGTCAGTTTTTGGCAGCGCAGGGCTATGTGGCCTTAGTCTTTGACTATAGAGGCATTGGTCAGGTGCAGAAGCTTCCAACAGATCAGGAAATCAACCTGAGAAACTGGGGGATCAAGGATATGCCTGGAGCTTTGAACTGCTTAGCAAACAATTACCCTCAGCAGAAGATCTATCTATTTGGACACAGCATAGCTGGGCAGGTAGCAGGTTTGATGTATAATCACCCCTTAGTTGATCGTTTTGTCTTTATTTCTGCTACTGGAGGATACCATCGTGTATTTGATTTCCCCCTGAATATATTCACCTGGTTTATGTTTCACCTCCATATCCCCATCACCACTCGTCTTTTTGGCTATATGCCCAAGAGTTTGACCTATAGAGGTGTGAGCATCGCCAAAGGTGTAGCTTTGGAATGGGCGGAATGGTCGAGACAGAAGAACTATATCGCTGCTTTTTTGGGTAAAAAAATTCCAGAGAATTACTATGCAGCCATCACACAAAAGATAGACTGGCTGTGGTTTGCAGATGATGCCATTGCTACCGACCGAGCACTGGAATCAATCATGAGCTACTATACACAAGCCACAATTAACAAACATCCCTTTGATCCTCAAAAGCTAGGAATATCCAGAATAGGCCATGCGGGATTTTTTAGTCCTAGAGCAAAACAAAAGCTGTGGAGGTATCCCTTGGATTTGATTGAGGCAGAAGATGTTTAGTCCTCAGTCTGCCGGCTGTTTTACTACCGACTGTGGACGCCCAGACTGAAGACTGCCAACTCCCCGGCTGGGGTGCTTATTTCTTGGGTTATCTTTTACTTGTTGTCATACCTCTACCTCTTGACCAAGTCACAAAATTGAGATCTCCCAACAAGAACCAGAAGGATTAATCCTCAAACTAAATAGTTGTAAGGGAAGTCATAATTATCTGCATAAAGACAAGGCCCCGTCTGGGGATTGACGGGGCGCATTGCGTTTGGGGTATTAGGTAGGTTAATAGAGAAAATCAAAATGGTTAAGCACCATTTAATTTCCGTATTAAAGATAGCTAGAAAATATTACTCTGACAAATACTATCAACTACTCCCGATAATTGATATAATGCGAATATGTGCTTTTTTAGGCTAAAATAGCTGTTTTGCTACAGTTTTTTGAAAAATCTTACATACTTTCTTTCCGGCTTCGCTAAAGGCTTTCTTTCATCATTTTGGCTATGACGAATAAGGTTAGCACACACATAAGTATGGAAAATACTACATACAACAATGCTACACTAATCTGACCATTTTGGAGTAAGCGAAAAGTTTCTAAACTAAAGGTTGAGAAGGTCGAAAATCCTCCACAAAATCCGACAAGAATTAGCAATTTATAAGCTGGGTCTAAATTTATCTGTTCAGAGAAGTAAATCCAGCTCCATCCTAGTACGACACAGCTCAATACATTCGCACAAAAGGTGCCTATAGGAAATCCTGAAGCGTGTGTACCTAACCATTGAGAGATGCCATATCTCAATATACTACCCATACCTCCTCCAATGAATACAGCTAATAGCTTAGTCATAATCTACTTTTCCACTGATAAATGCTTGAAAATGATGTTTGCTCAGGGCAATATCTGTCTCAATAGTCAATTGATGCTGCTGATATCTCCCCAGTGAATCAAATACAACCCAAATATGTACCTCACTACCATACAGCCAGTTCTTTTTGACTAGCTGGGATTCGATATACCTAATTCTCCTAGACTCTTTCTCCAGCAAAACCTTCTGAAGGTTAAGTTCAATCGAGCTTGGTGCTGCTCCATCCCTTTGAGCAATAAGCGTGTCTCCACGCTGCTCGATGTGCATATATTCTATTTGTTTGGGTTCATCATATACATTTGCGAGCGCGTAGGTCAACTCTGTCTCTAATTGAGCACTTATGTCCGAACTTTCATCCATTGACAGGTTAAGCACCTGCTTCTCAGGCTGTGAGTCGATCTTGCTGGGATCCTGCACAAGCTTATAGTACATACCACCTGTTTGCCGGCTATGCTGCAATTGAGTCTTAAATTGCTGCCGCAATTGATGAGGCGCTACCGACTCAGACTGGCTACATGCGTAGCAAAGAGTAGTAGCGGTGATGAGTATATGGATCAGGTAAATTCGCATATAAAAGTGGATGCTATGCTCAAGCGTGGCGAATCTCTTCTTTTACCGAACTTAGCAAAACATCTCCTGTCATTTCTTTGGGAATCTCTAGCCCCATCAGACTTAGGATAGTAGGAGCTAAGTCTCCTAATTTACCAACAGCCGATCTAAGCGCATATCTCTGCTGGGAATCAATTAATATCAGAGGCACCAAGGCTGTTGTATGCGCGGTGTGCGGACTTCCATCCGGATTTCTAAGTCGATCAGCATTGCCGTGGTCAGCCGTAATCAGACTTATGTATCCATGCTTGCCAGCAGCCTCTACCACAGCTTGGGTGCAGGCATCTACGGTCTCACAAGCTTTTACAGCGGCCTTAAATACGCCTGTGTGTCCGACCATGTCGGGATTAGCAAAATTAAGGCAGATAAAATCGGGTGTATGTTCAGCCATTTCAGCGATAATCTTTTGCTGGATTTGATCGGCACTCATTTCTGGTTGTAGATTATATGTGGCTACCTTGGGCGATGCACATAATAGATGTTTCTCTCCCTTCATAGGAACTTCCCTGCCGCCATTAAAGAAAAAGGTTACATGAGGGTATTTTTCTGTCTCGGCTATTCTCACTTGAGTTTTCCCCTGATTGGATAAGTATTCCCCCAATCCGTTAGCAATGGCATTTTTTTCATATAAAACATGGATGCCTTCAAAAGATTCATCATAGCGAGTCATACAAGTATAATACAGGGGAATACGTGCCATTCCCTCATCTGGCATATCTTCTTGCGTAAGTACCCTCGTAAGCTGCCGTCCCCGATCCGTTCTAAAATTATAGAACAATACGGCATCCTCCGCTTCAATGCTTCCAATAGGGTTCCCTGCTTCTGTGATAACAAAAGGCTCAATAAATTCGTCAGTAATACCTGCATCATAGGAGGCTTGTATAGCAGCTTCTGCTGAGTTTACAGGGGTACCTTTGGCGTGTACCAGCAAATCATAAACCTTGCGAACACGCTCCCACCGCTGATCTCTATCCATAGCATAATATCTCCCAATAATGGAAGCAATCTTGCCTGTCTGATACTTGGCCATGCAAGCTTGAAGTTGGCGTACATAACTCAAACCACCTCGTGGGTCCGTATCTCTTCCATCCATAAAACAATGCACATAGACTGCCGGTAAATTTTCCTTGGACAATAAGGAAATGATTCCTGTAAGATGATCTATATTGCTGTGTATGCCTCCATCTGAAAGCAAACCCAATAAGTGTAAGGGTTTTTTATGATCGCGACAGTAAATAATAAGTTTCTGAAAATCAGTGTTTTGTAGTATGTCTCCCGAGGCTACTTCCTTGTTTATCCGTACGAGATCCTGATCAACAACCCTACCAGCACCTATATTCATGTGCCCTACTTCTGAGTTTCCCATTTGCCCCTTTGGCAAGCCCACAGCAAGCTCCGAAGCTTGTAATTTCATAAAAGGAGCGGTCTGACTCACTCGCTCATAAAAAGGGGTATGTGCTGCATGAATAGCACTCACCGAATCATCCTCGGCTAGTCCCCATCCGTCCATGATAATCAGTATTACTTTTTGCTCTTTCATAGTTGCAAAAGTAAAAGAATTCCTCCAAATAGCTAAACCTCTTTCATAAAATGAAACCTTTGATTTGTCGCGCATTAAATTTTTAGAGACACATTTTCTGGCATGATTTGTGATTCTAAAATAAACCGAGATATCACAAGATTCGGAAAGTATGAGACATCTGTATATTATCGCCCTATTCGCATGCCTTGTTACTAGCCTGGGAATCCAGGAAGTCAAAGGGCAAAGTCCGAGAGAAGCGTTAAACGCCATGGTAGACTGTTTTTTAACAGGCTCTGCCGACAACCTAGCTCGTCATCTAAACAGTTCTGTCGAAATCAACATGTACGGTGAAAGAAAAGTATATGCTGCTACTCAAGCAAAATTTGTATTGAGAGAATGGTTTGCCAAACATCCTTGTTACTCTTTTCAAATTCTACATACAGGAAACTCCGATGGTTATCATTATGCCCGAGGAGATTATAGAGGAAAAACAACCTCTTTTTGGGTAACGCTTTTCATGCAAGGTTCAAAATTGAGTAAACTAAAAATCGTGCGAAAATAATAAATAGCTATTCATTTTTATTCGCATAAACTTCAAAAAAATGACCCTAAAAAGGGTCATTTTTTTGTTTATAAACAATGTATAAAGAACCCCCTTCTTTTCAACTACACATAAGCAAATGAAAAATCCAGGGGACTCAAATCTGCCATCGGCAGATGAATCAACCCTGGTGCTCGTTCTTTTAATCTACAGGAATTTCTTCCTGCTACCTCGATAAATAGCAAAATCTGGGCCATAAATACAGAGGCCTTACCAATTTTTATAAAAAAATGGATAAATTGTTGCCCTGAACATTTTAGCGGCCTATTTAACAACGATTTATAAGATGTTTGTTTCTTCTCAAAATTTACGAAAAACTATACTAATATATTTACCCGTACCTTAAATGTTTACGTATATTTTGCAATTTGGTAGTAAGACTCTCAATTTGAGAAATGCAGATAAAACCCTACCTTTACCCGAAAGATAAATGCCCACTCTTAATTTACATGCCATGAACAAATTTATGAAGGACTGGATGGAGGAACTTGACGATCTGGATATCCATCTCAATCTTGAAACCGATGAAATTACAGAAGCTTTTGAAAACCAGAAAGCTAAGTTTCAGTCTTTTTTGACAGAATCCGCAGCTAAGCTTGATGAAAAAGCTGCCGAATTGAAGTTGAGTGAAAAGGCAACTAATCTGCGTAGCCGCCTAGAAGAGTTACAGCTACAACTGGCACTGGGAAAGGCAGAAACGAGAGATGCTTTTGAAGAACAAAGAGAAAAGCTGGATACTTCCCTGAATGAAGCAGGAACGGAATACAAGGCCTTTAAAGAAAAAGCTGAGGAACAGTATCATCATCTAGCGGATGAATTTCATGAAGTAACAGAGAAATTTCGAACGAAGATGGAAGTACTGCGTTTACAATATGCTCTAGCTAAGGCAGATATGAAAGAAGAATTTGCAGAAAAGAAAGTCGAGATCAGTCAGAAATTACAAGAACTCAGAAATAAATCTGAGGCCGATAAGGAAAAGGCAGAAGATAAATGGGATGAATTCAAAGAGGAAATTTCTGAAGCATATAACAATTTCAAAGAAACATTAAAAGGATTATTTAGCTAGAAACCGCCAGCTCAAGAAATGATGCTTGCTAATTAGCGTTACGACCGCTATTCACCTGTTCTGCTATTGGTTTTGGCAGTTCTTGCCGTGGCTTTAAAAATCCCTCGTTTCATGAAAAAAAACCTGCTCATTTGCATGATATTCCTGTTGCTGGCTTTTCTCCAGCTTCATGCACAAGCACCTAAGCTGCTTTGGAAAGCAGGAATAGCCAAAACAGTCATTACCCCCAAGGATTCTATTTGGATGGCAGGTTATGCCCATCGTGATCATGAAGCTGAAGGGGCTTTGCACGATATATGGGTAAAAGCATTGGCCATAGAAGATGCCAAAGGTGTGCAGGCTATATTTGTCTCTACCGATCTCCTAGGCCTTCCCAGAAACATTTCAGAAGTCGTATGTAGGCGCTTGCAAACTTCATTGGGTCTGGAGCGAAGTCAGATTTTGCTCACAAGTTCTCATACGCATACAGGTCCCGTATTGCGAAATTCCTTGATGGATATTTATGACTTAAAAGCCTCACAGCTTGCTGATATTGAAGCCTATTCACAGCGTCTTGAAGACTGGATCGTTCGAACGGTGGAAAAGGCTGTTAAAAGACTGAGTCTTGCTCGCTTATCAGTAGGTAGTGGAGTTATTCGCTTCGCAATAAACCGTCGAAATAATACCGAATCCGAAATCCATCGCCTTACAGCTTTTCGTGGCCCTGTCGACCACAGTGTACCTGTCATAAAAATCAGTAAGCCCAATGGCAAGATTATGGGCATTGTCTTTGGTTATGCCTGCCATGCAACCTGCCTCAGTTTTTATCAGTGGTCGGGTGATTATCCGGGTTTTGCTCAGATGGAACTGGAGAAAATGTATCCGGGAGCAACAGCCCTCTTTTTTGCAGGCTGTGGTGCCGATCAAAATCCCCTTCCAAGACGTACAGTGGCACTGGCCCAGCAGTATGGCACCAACTTGGCAGATGCGGTAAAACGTGTGTTAGATGAGCCCATGAAACCCTTAAACCCTCAACTTCACACGCAGTATGCAGAGCTTAAACTAAGACTTTCAGCTCCGCCTAGCCCTCAAGAACTTCAAGCCATCCTACAGGATAAAAACGCCGGCAAATACAGCCACAAGTGGGCCAGCAGATGGCTTAAACAAGTGGAAGCAGGAGCCGAAATCCCCACACATTATCCCTATTATCCTGTGCAGAGCTGGCAGTTGGGCGACCAAATACTTGTGGCCCTCGGTGGTGAAGTCGTGGTGGACTACGCCATTCGCCTCAAACGAATTCATGGGCAGGATCTCATGGTGATAGGCTATGCCAATGACGTTATGGCTTATATTCCCTCTGTACGTGTGCTGAGAGAAGGAGGCTATGAAGGTAAAACTTCTATGCAAGTATATGGCCTTCCCAGTAGTTGGGATGCTCGTATAGAGGAGGAGATTGTAGCTGAGGTATCGAGGCAGTTGAGGGAGTAAACATAAAGAAACCCCGCTTATGTGCTGGTGGGTTAGTACACCTAAGTAAGGGTTTCTCTAAATAGAAGTTAGACCGCTTTGCTGACAGAAGTCAGAAGTGAGATCGTTTCACTGTCAGAAGTGAAATTGATTTGCAATCTTATACCAAATATAATAGCTTAATGGACTACTATTAGCATCCAGTTTTCTTAAATGAAGTAGTCCAGATATGCTCCCTTACAAAACGCTTATACACCTTGACCGAGCGAAAACACAGCCCTTATATTTGCAGCTAGTCAATCGGCTAATAGATCTCATACAGGCAGCTCACTTGCAAGCAGGGAAGAAATTGCCTGGGAGTCGCCAAATGGCAAGCTTGTTGGAAATCCATCGTAAAACGGTGATTCAGGCCTATGATGAATTATATGCACAAGCATGGATAGATATCATTCCCTATAAAGGAACCTTTGTGGCTCAAAATTTAGCCATGGTACAAGCCAAGCGGCTGGCAGTTAAAGATAGCTTGTACTTTCCTCAAAAAGCAGGATACGAAATTCTTAGAACAGCTGATGAGATGATTATTCATTCACCTGAAATGCGTAAAGGAGGAGAGAAATTGAGTTTTGACGAAGGCTTTCCCGATTTGCGATTGGCCCCAGCAAAGGAATTATCTATCACCTATGCGCGTGTGTTGCGCAGGCAAAGCCAAAGAAATCTATTGGGATACGGTGAGGCTGCCGGGGCACTAGAACTGAGAAGTATTCTTGCGCTACAACTCAATGAAACGCGCGGTTTGAAGTGCAAGCCCAAACATATTCTCATTACCCGTGGGAGTCAAATGGCTATTTATCTCTCAGCACTGGCATTGATTAAGCCCGGAGACGGAGTTATTGTAGGAGAAACGAGTTTTTATATCGCCAATCGCATTTTTCATTTGTTAGGTGCCAAACTACATTATATTCCGGTTGATAAACATGGATTATGCGTAGAGGATATTCATCTTATTTGCCAAAAACATTCCATTCGAGTACTCTATCTCACCTCCCATCACCACCATCCAACGACAGTTACCCTGGTACCTGAACGACGTTTACAATTACTCAATCTGGCACAGCTATATGGCTTTGCGATTATGGAGGATGACTATGATTACGACTTTCACTATGCCAATAGCCCTATTCTTCCATTGGCGAGTGCTGATACACACGGCCATGTTATTTATATGGGATCTTTTTCCAAAACAACGGCACCTGCCTTTCGGGTGGGTTATATCGTTGCCCCAGAGGACCTGATACGTTACTTAAAGCAGCTACGCTTATTGATAGATCGGCAAGGAGATTCCACGATGGAACTTGCCTTTGCAGAATTGCTTGAAGCGGGAATCATTCGTCGTTATTTAAAAAAAGCCCTTAACGTATATCATAATCGAAGAGACCTGTGCTGCGACTTACTTCAAAAGCACTTAGGGGAATATATCTCCTTTGATGTTCCTGATGGGGGAATGGCGATATGGGTGCGTTTTGATCCTGCTATCGATATGGTAAAATTATCGAAGGAAGCAAGCAAAAGGGGCTTGCATATTTCCGATGGGAAAAAATATAATCCCATCAATCAAGCACTAAATGCTAGCAGGTTGGGCTTTGCCTCCATGAATTCGGAGGAGTTGAGAGAAGCCGTTCATATTTTGGAGGAAACACTTAGGTTTCTAAATGTCCAAAAATGAGCATACCTAAAATGTTAGCAATTGTATGGATGGGTTTTACTCAAACAAAGTAGGACTTTCACTATTTCCGCTGGGCATTCGTCCAAAGTGTTCATAGGCGCGTTCTGTCGCTTCACGCCCACGGGCCGTTCGTTTAATAAATCCCTCCATGACCAAATAGGGTTCATAGACTTCTTCGATCGTCTCGGCCTCTTCACCGATAGAAGCTGCAATAGAATTGAGCCCTACAGGACCTCCTTTGAACTTATCTATAATGGTGAGCAGGATTTTATTATCCATATCATCCAGGCCCGCTTCATCAACTTCCAGTGCCTTCAGCGTCATTTTTGCAATCCCCAGAGTGATCGTTCCATCACCCTTTACCTGAGCAAAGTCTCTGGTGCGTCGCAACAAGCGGTTTGCAATTCGGGGAGTTCCGCGACTTCGTCCTGCGATTTCTAAGGCCGCAGTTGCCTCAATTTTCACCTTGAGAACTCCCGCTGATCGTGTCACAATTTTTGTCAGCGTTTCCGTATCATAGTATTCCAGGCGGGCATTGATCCCAAAGCGGGCGAGCATGGGCGAGGTCAATAAGCCCACGCGAGTAGTTGCACCCACTAGGGTAAATTCATGCAGGCCAATCTCAATGCTACGCGCATTTGGCCCTGTCTCTACCATGATGTCGATTTTAAAATCCTCCATAGCTGAGTATAAATACTCTTCAATGACAGAAGAAAGTCTGTGAATCTCGTCTATGAAAAGGACATCTCCTTTTTCAAGATTGGTGAGCAGGCCGGCCAGGTCGCCAGGTTTATCGAGTACAGGACCTGAAGTTGTCGTAATGCCTGCACCCATTTCTTTGGCAATAATGAAAGAAAGGGTCGTCTTGCCCAAACCCGGAGGGCCGTGTAAGATCACATGATCTAGGGGCTCATTCCGCATTTTGGCAGCCTGTACAAATATCTTGAGGTTATCTGTGAGTTTTTTTTGACCTGTAAACTCCTCTAACTGCTGCGGACGTAATTGCTTATCGTCTTCACCAAGGGTAGATTCAGGATTGAGTAATTCGTTGCGCATAGTTGTGAGTGTCAAGATGCTAGTGCCTCCGGCACGAAGTTTTATGTGCTATGTTTTTAGACACCGATTTAACTGATGAGACTGATTAGGAGCCTTATAAACATCAGATTTATCAGTTAAATCAGTCCTGTCAGTGTCTAATAACCTCAATTATTTAGTGCAGGAGGCACTAGTCGCAAAGCGAGTATCAAATATTTACTTGCGACTTTTTTACTGCTACAAGTTACAGGCTGAAAGAATAAATGCCAAATTAGTCTTCAGTCGGAGAGTCTTCAGCTGGCAGTCAGGAGTCGGCAATTTACAGGAGTAATGAAAGTCTTTACTGAGGGCTGTGTCCTGAACAACTTGAAAGACTGAGGACTAAAAAACTGAAGACTAAAATCCATATTTCCCCCTCCAATCTTCACGATTTAATCTATAAACCAGACAACGGCTTTTTCCAAATGTTCTGGCTTCTACAAATTGGAATCCAATTCGCTCATAAAACCGAATAGCACCTTTGTTTGTTTCCAATGGGTCAATAAGAATAGATGTGACTTCCTTTTTTTCAAAACAACGTTCTATAGCCAACTTCATCATTTCTGTCCCATAGCCTTTTCCTAAATCGTCTTTTTCCCCAATCCAAATGTCAATTGCTCGAAGATCTTTCGGCACTGAGCCCCAGTAATGTGATTCTTCTTCTGCTGGATCAATGATTTGTACGCAGCCAATGGCTCTTCCATTTAACTCAGCAATGAGTTGCTCCCTCCATGCTGGGAAACGTTGGAGTTCATACTCCCAATCCTCCTGCTCAGGGTCAGATACAATCACGTGTGCTTGCTCATCCCAGTGTTGCAATAACTTCAAATCCTCAATACAGGCATTACGAAAACTTATATTTATCTTTTTAGATAGCATTACTTTTTTATCTCTTCAAATGCTATAGTTTTCATTCTCAAAACCAACGAACAATTCCTCATTCGTGAAATTAGTGGTTGCCTCATATATTTATTTCGCGAGTGGGTTTTAATGTTTAGCCGCGAATTACACGAAGGTATTAGCGCGTTGCATCGATGGCTTTTGGCAATCCGTTACTTTGTCGTCTATACAGCCAACTTTCTAAACTCAATAGATCAGGATGCTGGCTTCTCAAATCCGGAATGTTAGCACCTGAAGTATCATCACTTTTACGCCTGTCAAGCCACTGATACATTTTACTGTATTCCCTTGTCATCCGAAAACGCGACACAATCCTCGGTACGGGTTTATATGTCAAGTCGGTATCTAATACACGTGCGAATACAGCCGTTGTCTCATTCATATTGAGTTCATCGCCTGCTAAACGAATTTCCTCTCCCACAAAGTGACGCGGTTGTTCAAATGCTTTGACGACAAATGCAGCCAAATCATCGAGTGCTACATATTGCTGGATACACAAGGGACGAAGAGGAAGGCTAATTTTTCCACGCAGGAGGCGTTTCAGGGATTCCGCTTGCAAAAAATCCTCCATAAATGCAGCAGGCCGAAAAATCGTTACCGGAAGCCCAAGGGTATGTAGGTACATTTCTATTTCCGCTTTACTATCCCATTGCGGAACTCCCGTAAGCATATCAGCATATAAAGCAGAGCTATAAACAAGGTGCTTGACACCTGCTTGACGGGCAGCCTTAGCCAAGGTTTTGCCTTGCTTAATCTCAGCATCTATCCCTCTTTCTGTAAAAGTCTGTACACTAAACACTCCGTGGACTCCAGATAATGCCGCAAACATTGAATGTTGATCCTCCAAGTCCCCCTGGACAAGATAAGCACCTTCTTTGGCCAGTGTTTGGGCTTCATCAGTACGTGTATTGCGTGTCAGGGCACGTACTTTCCAGCCGTTCTTGAGTAGGTGTCGGGCTACAGCACCTCCTTGGCGTCCTGTAGCACCAGTTACTAATATGGTATCGCCGTGGTACGATATAGTAGACGACATAATCGCTTAGGTTTAGCGCAAAATTAGCCAAGTCTGGTAAAAAGCCTAGCTTTTTATTGTTTTTTTGATTGTGATCGACTCCCTAATGCTGAAGGCATGAAGTTTCCTATTATTATCTTACTTTTTTGAGCTCAAAAAAGTAACAGAAAAAGCTTTGAGCAGATTAGGCCCTCACACAAGGCCGCCCCGGTCTCATCTGCTCGGCCAACCCGCTGGGGTAGCAGGAAGGAGTCCTACGCAATGTACATACAAGCTTTGCTAATGGTCAGCAACTTCGTTCTCGATACTACTAGGTGAACCAAAGGCAGCGTGAAGGAATATTCGGCTGCTGGGACTCGTCCTGCTGGTGTCAACTTAGGGATTGTGAATCCATTTAATTATGTGTAGGCCAATGGCAAATCTCATGTATTTTCACAAGCCTCTACCTAATAGTAGTTAAGATTAGGGAAATAATAATTCTGTAAGAATTTGTAGTAAACTTTGGTCATTATATTAACATTTGTTAATTTTGGAAATGGGAAATATTTTTTCTACAGCTTTACAAAAAATAGTGCTTGCCTTAGAATCAGAAAAAATCGACTATATGATAGTTGGTGGGTTTGCAGTGAGTTACCATAACAGGGCAAGGACAACGAACGATATAGACTTGATACTTCAAATCCATCCTCATCAAGTGAGTAAAATTTTGAAACATTTCCCTCAATGGCAAGCTTTTGAAGAATCATTTAAAGAAGATGTAGCTAGTGGGTTGATGTTCAATATCACAGATTTTGACACGGGAATCAGGTATGATTTTATGACTTTTCAAGACAGCGAGTATGAATGCTCAGCTTTTGAACGTTGTGAGCTCGTAAGCTTTTTCGGAATCAAATGTTATATGTCCTCAAAAGAAGACTTAATTGTGTCCAAATTCAGATGGTACAATATCAGTTCGAGTGATAAACAAATGGAAGATTTGCAATTTTTATTGCTAGATAAAACATTGGATATGGACTACCTTAAGCTGTGGACAGAAAGATTAAAGTTAAAAACTTATGGATTAGATTATTGGGGTAAAAAAATTCATATAAGCAAGGAATCTGCCACTCGACATATTTCCATCATCAATGGTTTTTCTTCAGAGAAACGTTTGAAAATAGCCCTTGATTTTGCTAATATGGGTATAAACCAAACGCATGATTGGATAAAGTCTAATCACCCTGAATTTAGTGAATTAGAAGTTCGAATGGAATTTGTTAGGCTTTTGTACTATGAAACGGCTAGTATTTCAGAAAAACACTGGGAATACTATAAAAAGGTATTAGAGGATCGGATTCGAAAAGATTGGTCAAAGCGCTTTAGGAAAATGATGGAAGCAAAGAATTGGACGTACAAAGATGTTGCAAAATATGGAAGGTTTAGCAGTGGAAAAGTTATTGAAGCGACCATTAGCAGAGGCTTACCATCTTTTGCAAAACTAGCGGTCGTATTATTTGAACAAAATGAAAGTGCCAGAAAATTCTAACCCCTTATTGCACTTATTTCATTTATTTCGACAGACTTCATATTCATTTCGGTGCAAAGCACAAACTTATCAGTTTTCTTTCAGGCAACTCACACATTTTCTCTCATTATCTTTCAAAGGTGTCCTTCTCTTTTTCATAAGCAAACCT
>Ga0256830_1002075_pt1 | contig 13510 bp, 16 predicted proteins | sample 128326metaG_FD_190537 | JGI IMG/M metagenome (GOLD analysis project Ga0256830, IMG submission 190537) | Hydrothermal vent microbial communities from Lau Basin, Pacific Ocean - 128-326 | ecosystem: Environmental > Aquatic > Marine > Hydrothermal vents | place: Pacific Ocean: Lau Basin | collected...
TGGAGAGAAAGAGGCAAGAGTCTATTTCAATGAAGAGCACTGCATATACTGTGGAGCCTGTGAGAACTCCTGCCCTTATGACCTCATTGGAGTGAGAAGAGAGGAATACTACACCAAGAACAACATTTCCTGGGAACCATGGATAGACTCCTGGCATGAAGCTCTGAAGAGAGTTGTGGAAAAGAGAAGGACTGAAGAGCCAGAAAGGAAGCTCTTCAGAGAGGAGAGAATTGGAGTTGCCGAAGAAGAGGAGATTGAGATTAAAAAACCAGATGAAAAGCTCATCAGGGAGATGGAGCGTAAACTCAGAGTGATTGACGAAGTGTTAAAAAAGCCCCGCTTCAGAAGAGCTATGGAAAAAGGAGAGACAGAAGCATTTATAAACGGAATCAGAAAGGCTTTGCAAAAACAGCAAGGGTGACTCCATGCACCTCTCCCGAATAAGAGCAGTAAAAAGCAGAAAGTTAGCAGGAAAGAAGATAGTTCTCGGTATTACTGGAAGCATTGCAGCTGTTGAGGCTGTCAAGCTGGCAAGGGAACTTGTGAGGAGAGGAGCAGAGGTTCATGCTGTTATGAGTGAAGCCGCATGCAAGATCATTCATCCCTATGCGATGGAGTTTGCAACAGACAATAGGGTTATAACAGAGATAACAGGCAGAATAGAGCATGTTGAGCTGCTCGGAGTTGATGGTGAGGCTGATCTTTTGCTAATCGCTCCCACCACAGCCAATACAATTGCGAAGATCGCGGCTGGAATCGATGATACTCCTGTCACAACCATGGCAACAACAGCCCTCGGTTCAGGGAAGCCTGTGATGATAGCTCCCGCAATGCATGAGAGCATGATAAACAATCCCGCCATAGCTGCTGCAATGAAAAAGCTTGAAGAGAGTGGAGTGGAGTTCATAGAACCGAGATACGAAGAGAACAAAGCTAAATTTGCTGAAATTGAGAAGATATGTCTTCAGGTTGAGAGAAAGCTCTACAGACTGACCATGAAGGGTAAAAAGGTTGTTGTGACCGCCGGCCCAACAATGGAATTCATTGATCCGATAAGATACATAACAAACAGGAGCAGTGGTTTGATGGGATATGAGCTGGCTCTTGAGTTCTGGAGGAGGGGGGCCAACGTCACACTCATAACATCAAAACCTCCTGAGTTCAATCTCCCTGATTTCAATGTTGTGAGAGTCGTTTCTGTAAGGGATATGCTAAAAGCAAGTCTCGATGAGGTCGGCAATGCAGATGTTTTTGTTTCCTCCGCCGCAGCAGCTGATTTTGCGCCAGAAAAAAGGGACAGTAAGATAAAAACTGCCAAAAAGCTCACCTTAGAGCTTTCCTGTGCACCGAAAATACTGAGAGAAGTGAGGAAGGTATTTGACGGGAAGGTCATAGCCTTCAAGGCTGAAACAGGGGTAAGTGATGAGGAACTTGAAAAAATCGCTCTTGAGAAAATGAAAACGGATAGAGCAGACATGATGGTTGCAAATGATGTCCTTGAAAAGGGGATGGGTACAGACGACACGAGAGTGCTCCTCATAACCCCCGAAAGAGAACTGTGGGTTGAAGGATTGAAAAAGGATGTTGCAGAGAAAATAGTTGCCCTTTTTGTTGAAGACTGCCTATGACATTTGTTTCTGGAAGTGTCACAGCCATTTTTTCTCCATTCATTCACGAAAAACCTGAGAGGTCAGGAAGTTATGGTGTTGGGTTTACAATTGATGCAGGTGTTGAGGCAAAATGGATTGATAAAGAGGAGATTTTTCTCAATGGCGAGAGAGTGAGCATACCTCCCGTTGAAATCGTTATTGAGGAACTTGGAGGAAGAGGTATTGAGCTTTCAACAGAACTCCCAATTTCATGCGGTTTTGGAGTGAGCGGCGCATCAGCTCTGGCGTGCGGGATTGAACTCAATCTGAGGTGTAATCTGGGTCTCTCCCTATCAGATATTGCCGATCTCGCTCACAAGGCTGAAGTTATAAGCAGAACGGGGCTTGGAGATGTTGTGACTCAATTCCATGGCGGTGTTATTGCAAGATTGAAGCCAGGAAACCCTTCAACTGCTGAAGTCAGGAGATACGTCTTCCAACAGGAGTTCGATTTTCTGGTGCTCGGCAAGCTTTCGACAAGGGACGTTCTTGAAAATGAGATCACAGGGGAGAAAGTAAGGAGAGCAGGAGAGAATTATCTCAGAGAATTTTTGAAAAAACCCAGCATTGAGAGTCTGTTTTCATGTTCAAAGTCCTTTGCAGTTGATTCTGGACTGATGGATGATGAAATCATGGATGTGATTGAAGCCGTTGAATCGGATGGAGGTATGGCATCGATGGTGATGCTTGGAAGGGCTGTTTTTGCTGTGAAAGGTAAAGATGCTCTTGAAGAGTTCAGAGGACAGAAATTTTCAGCAAGAATGGCACCATGTGGAATCAAAATCTGAGAAATTCACCGTTTAATTTATATTCTAATTAATGCAATAATTCTGTCGAAGAGGTATGAACATCTCCACGGGAATACTGCTCCTGGATAAAAGATTGGGTGGTGGGATTCCTTCAGGCTCAACCGTTTGTGTTTATGCAAATCCAGTCAGTATGCCGGAGGTTTTCCTCTATCAGTTTGCATCAGCAGGCTTTACCTTTTACTTCACAACATCCAGACTTCCAAAGTACATAGTTGAGGATATGGAGAGTCTGGGAATAGACCCGGGCAATGTTGAGTTTATTGATGTCTTCAGCAAGTATTATCTTTCAGAGAGCGGGGGGTTTATAATCGAGGATCAGTACAGAGACAGAGATATTTTTGATTTTGTGGACAGTCAGCTTTCCAGAATAGACATCAGAAGCCCCGTAATAATATTTGACAATCTGTCTTTTTTTCTCAATCTGAATGTTCCGATGGGATTGAAGGAGTGGCTTGTCAACAAGATATACGCCACAACAAAGAATCTTGATGGAGTTTCATACTGTTACTTGATTAAGGGGAGTCATTCGAAGGAAATAGAAAACATTGTGATAAACATTTCAGATGTTGTTTTCGATATAGACTCTGAGAAAAGTGGGGATAAGATGGTAAACAGGCTTGGAATTCCTAAGATGAGAAGAATGAAGCCCATAGACGAGACATTCAGATACTATATCAGCGATGGTGTTCAGATTGACACATCAAGAGATATAGCATAACAACTTCAGTGAGTGTGAAAAGGTAACAAACTCACTTACATCAATTTGCCCTCCTAAGAATTGTAACGTCTTCGTTAGTTTTATAAAGGAGTGTAGATCATGCCAAAGGGATGATTCCCGATGAAGGGCTTAGAGTTGCAGTAATAGGCGGTGGCGCTGGAGGAATGGCAACAGCGTCGAGAATAAAAAGATTGAAACCCCGCTGGGTTGTGGATGTTTTTGAAAAAACAAATTATGTAAGTCACGCTCCTTGCGGAATTCCTTTCTATCTGTCGGGTATTGTTGAGTCCGTGGATGATCTTTGCGCTTACGATGTAAATTATTTCAGGGAAAGGAGAGGTGTGAGTGTTCACATAAACTCAGAGGTTGTTGAGGTTAGAGACGGAGAGATTGAGGTTGTCGAGAGGGGAAAAAGAAAAACATACGAGTGGGACAGGCTGGTTTTTGCCACAGGTGCGAGAGGTAAGGGGCTGGACATAGAGTGTAAGGACATTGAGGGAGTTGTATGTGTTGGCAGTATTGAAGAGGCACCCCTTGTAAGGGAGAGAGCAAGAAAGTACGGCAGAATTGTGGTGGTTGGTAGCGGATACATCGGTGTTGAGATTGCCGATGCCCTTTCAAGAGGAAAGAAAATCACTGTGATAGAGCAGGGAAGCCATCCCCTTCCAAGCTACGATCAGGAAATTGCCGAGGTGTTGATGAGATTCATGTCTCGAAAGGTTGATCTGAGAATAAATGAGAGGGTCGTTGAGCTTGAAGGAGATGAAAGGATAAAGAAGGTTGTTACCGATAAAAAAGAATACAAGGCTGACCTTGTCATCGTTGCAGTTGGAGTTGAACCAAATGTGGAGCTTGCAAGAGATTTTGGAGCCAAGATTGGAAAAACAGGAGCAATAAAGGTGAATGAGTATCTTGAAACAAACATTCATGGAGTTTATGCAGTTGGGGATTGTGCCGAGACAAGAAACGTAATCACAGGAAAGCCGGACTGGATTCCACTTGCTGCTCCGGCAAACAAGATGGGGTATGTGGCCGGATCAAACATAGCAGGAAACAAGATTCAGTTTCCCGGCGCACTGAGATGTCAGCTAACATCCTTCTACGACATGGAGATTGGAAAAGTCGGATTAAGTGAAAGGGAAGCTTTGAAAAACGGATTTGATGCCGTCTCAGTAACAATAACATCAAGGAGCAGGGCAAGCTACATTCCCGGAGGAGGAAACATAACAATCAAGATGGTTGCTGACTCTGAAAGCAGGAGAGTTCTTGGAGTTCAGGCAATTGGTGCTGGAGTTGCAAAGAGAATATACGCATCAACTGCGCTCCTTTACAAGAAATCTGATGTCTATGACTTTTTCTTCACCGATTTTCCATTCTACCCTCCAAAATCACCTGTCTGGGATCCCTTAGTGATTGCTGCACGGAATCTTTTCAGAAAACTGGATATCACTTAAACATTCTCAGCATCTCTTCTATCTTCCCAATTTCCTCCCTGATCTCCCTTATCGCCTCAGAACTGTCCAGAAATTCAAGCATTCCGCTGCACCTTGGACAGAGAAAACCGTACTCCATTGCCTCCTCATATCTCACTTTAACGCAGCCATTGGTGCAGATATAATAAACGCTCCCATCTTCAAGTTCAAGCTTCGCATTAAGCTTTTCTCTTGTTTTCTCAAGCTCTTTCCTGAGAACATCCTTTTCCTTTTCGTAGTTTATCCTCCAGTAGTACTCCATCCACCCGGTCTCGTCATCTCTCGTCCTTCTGTAGTTTGCAAGACCCAGTTCATAAAGAGCGAAAAGAACCCTTCTGATGTCATTTATCTCAACCCCAAGCTCCTGAGAAAGCTGTTCGTCCGTGAACTCTCCCTCGATTCCCAGTGAATAAATGACAACTCCAAGCTCCCCGGATATCCTTTCAATCAACTCTACAAGAAGTTCGTCAATCTCATTTACCTCTACTTCCACAGAACTTAATGTTGCACTTAACCTTATTTAATTTTGCGGTGTTGATGGGGTGTTATGAATGAAGATTGATTGGAGATGTGGAGAGATCAATAAATTTTTAGCTTGGTATAAAATCCGGCATGGACTTGGATGTTTACCAGAAACTGATGGAATTCGTATGGAGTGTAAGGATGAGAAACGAGTTTACCAATACTCTCTATTCACTGCTGTGAAATGAGTCCGGAATTCAGGCATTGCTGTTCCACCATCTCAGAAATTCTCTTGGAGAGTGCAATGATTCTGCACTGCTGGTTCCAGAATACAGTCCGGAAATTCCTGAAAAAGCTAAATGTGAATCTCACAGCGAGATTATCCAAAAATACAGTGACAAAAAGTGGGACAGAAATAAGCAAATTGACCTGTGTATTGTGGAGTTCGGCGAGGATGCATCCGAGGTCTTAAGAAACAAAAACTCAGAAAATCATGAAAAATGCAGTCTTTACTGCTTCGATCCCAAACCGATCACTGCCATGGAGATCATATTCACCTAGAGAGATGAGATAGTAGGAGCAATCAAAACAGATGTAGCAAAACTCCACAGAATGGTCGAAGACTGGGGAACGGAATTAGCGTATCAGTGCCTTATTACCGATATTAATGAAGAGGATTACGTCGATTTGTAAATTCAATTAAGGATAAAATAAAAAACCATAAAGAGAAATTCAGGGTTGCAGTCGGGACTTGGGGGACTGTCAAAATAACACCCCCATATTATACAACCCCGCAAAGCTCTATAGCCAGCTCTGAACAGAATCAAAAGAACTCTTGAAGGGAAACCTGTTCCAGAACCTCTTTGTTCTTCCTTTCAGCAGAGAAAAGAATCCTTCTACAGCATTTCTGCATCCAAAAGTCTCATGTTTATAATTCAATCCCAGCCTCTCTAAAGCCAATCTATACCAGAATCCTCTGTCAACAACAACTTCCGGTTTGTTCTTGCAGTAATTCAGCACATCTTTAAGGAAAGCACAAGCTTCAAAGCTCTCTCTCCCCTCAGAAGTCCATATAGCCATCTTAGTATCAACATCTACTGCACTCCAGATGAAAATCTGTCTGCTCTCTAGCTTCAACTTGGTTTCATCTACTGCTATTAGTCTTTTTCTCTTCCTTTCTGGAGGTTTTAGAATTCGTTTAATTCTGTGGTAGTAGATTCTGATAGATTCGTGGCTTATTTGTTCGAATAAAGACAGAAACCTGCTTACTTTCCTTAAAAAGAGTCCGTAGAAGTAGAGTAAAGCTGAGAGGATTTTTAGTTCCACTCTCTTTTTGTTCCTCCGAAAGACTTTTTTAGCTTTGATTTCTTCAATTATCTGAGCTATTGGAGACTGCATGGTTTGTATTTTTGTTTTTTATTTTTTAAAGTTATTCTTGACAGTGCCATTGTGAAATTGTACGAACCAAAAACATAAATAATTTAGCAAATACATTACCATATATGGCATTCGTAAAAACAACAATAAATCTCAGGGAGGACGTGTATCAGGCACTGAAAAAGGTGGCTGGTAAGAAAAAGATGTCTGAAAAAATAAACGAAATCCTGTATAACGCTCTGGTAAAGGAGAAAAAGAGCATGTTTGGAACAATGAAGCAGTCTGATTTATCAGATTTGAGAGATCACGAGGATAGGCTATGATGCTCGATTCCTTTGCATGGATGGAATACTTCATGGGAACGGAAAAAGGGGAAAAGGTAAGGGAAATTGTGGAAAGTGATACAATTCTGTACGCCTCTCCAGTTATTCTGGCGGAAATATATTCCAAATCTCAGAGAGTAGACGGTAGTGGTAAGGAAAGAGTTGGGTTTATTTTAAACAGGTGTGTTGTTGTGGAGCTTGACGATGAAATTGGAGTGGAGGCTGGGAGAATTCATGCTGAAATGAAGTCAAGAGTTAGGGATTTCGGGATGATTGATGCCCTCATAATCGCAAGTGCCCGTAAAAGAGGACTCAAAATTCTGACAGGGGATAAGCATTTTGAACATTTTGAAAATGTGGTTATGCTTTGAGGTTTCTTGGGATAAGTAAACCTTAAATCATCTCAAACATCATAATGAAATTAAAATGAAAGTGATGGTCAAGAAATATGGAGGATTCAAAAACATGGATGAGTTCTTTGAAGCCATTGAATCCATGAAGGTAGGAGAGGAGGTAGTTTTTGAGGGTATAGAGAATCCTGAAATTGTTGTTGATCGGATTCATGTAAAATCCCATTACAGAACTGTTAATGGCAAAAGAATTAAAGTTAAGGCTTATTACAGGAGGAAAAAGTAATCTTCTGAGCTTTCATCCTGAAATTCACATGTGAAAATTGGTCACCATCCCTTTACATACATGGAACAACAATGGCAGGACATGGGACGGGATGAATGCCCCTTGACATCAATAGACGACCATGTGAAAAGTGAAAAGCCTCAAATCAGGAAAAAAACGGCTGAGAGAGGAGGTAAAAGAGGAATTACTCTATGGCTGGATAAAGATATATAACTGGCTCAAGGAATCAGCCCCAAACGCCTCCCGTTTTACCAATACAGTATTAAAACAAATAAAAAATGAAATCCGGGTCATACTATACTTATCCCCCTGAAAGGAAAAACGCCTGAAATGCGCGGGCCGGGATTTGAACCCGGGCTAACGGCTCGGAAAGCCGTTGTCCTACCACTAGACTACCCGCGCAGCAGCATTGAACCATCCCCAATCTGTTTAAAAAACATTTCGGTTTAGGTAAGAGTAGCACCGGAACCTCAGATGAAAACAAGATCGCTTTCCTCAGACTGTGCAATAAAGCTTGCAAGCCCCATAACCCTGTCAACCTCTTCAATCAGCTCATCCCTCGAAATGTTAAGCAACGACATTGAAGCTGGGCAAACGTAAATTTCTGCACCCATTTCCTTGCAGTTCTTTATCATTTCGTCAATTCTCTCAATGTGCTCCTCCTCAATGTTTCGCATATACCTCTGCCTGTACCCTTCATCGCCATCCAAGGAGTCGATTTTCCGATCCCCACCCTTTTTTAGATACACAAGAGATCCGTGGGTGAAGTACAGCCTTGCCTTACCTCCCATGAGCATTGCTGACAACGCGATTGAAAGACCGTGATTCACCCTGTCATACATGCCAGAATGAAAAATAATTGAAAGGTTTTTCATGTTCTTACCCTTATCTTTTCAGCCCACTCAAGCAGCGGAACTCCTTCCTCTCTGAGATTTCTGAATTTACTCCACAACTCTTCAATCTCTTTTTCATCAAGCCTCTCTGCAAGAATTGCAAGACCATCGCAGTTTGATACATGAACGAGCAGCGCTCTTGTTTTGCCAGCCGCAATCTTTGCATCTTCATCAGATATAGCTCCCCCTGAGATCAGATCTGCAACTTCCTTGGCTGCTTTTATTGCCTCATCGTGCTCGTTGAGAAGCTGATCAATGTACTCGCCAAGAAACACTCTGAGCGTTGGATAGAGTGCCTCCTCTTCGAATCTGAAGTGGGGGCCAAGGAGCTTGTTGAGCTTTCCAAGAACCTCTGATGCTTTCTCAAGATCTTTCGACTCAAGAGCTCCAGCCAGCTCAATCAGACCATCCCTGACTATTCTGTGATCCTCTCTGAACTTATTTATAACCTCCATACCACTCACCTTAACAGTGTTAACTGAGGAATCTGATATTTATTTCCCCTAAGATCTTAGGAGGGAAAGCAATTCAACTGAAAGCCAAGCATACCTTTTTAAACTATAAAACTCAGAGAAGAGTGGGAGGTGATCGGGTGGATACAGATATCTTAGAGCAAATAATCAGGTACGATTTTGAGATTGTAAATGGTAATGAGACAATTTCAAAGATCTTTCCCCTTCTTGAAAAACTCGACCCTGAAAGGGCAAGTGCCCTTGTTGTAAAGGAGAATGACAGGATTATCGGCGTTATAAGGGAAAGAGATCTTGTCAGAGGAAGTGCCCTCACCAACCCTCATGAAACAAAGGTCAAGAACTTCACGATCAGAACGGGAATACTTGATTTTTCCGATTTAACCCCAGAAAGGGTTGCAAGGAGATTTATTGAGGATTCAACCCCCTTCGTCATTGTGAGAAAGGATAGGGACTATGGAGTTATTTACATAAACGACTTCATTCTTGCAATTAAGGACGAGATTGGTGATTTGAGGGTAAAAGAGATTATGAACCCTGATGTCATAGCCATCAGTGCCCATTCAACTGCTGGAAGAGCTTTGTCGCTCATGAGAACCCATGGAGTTGACAGACTTGTTGTTGTTGATGATAAACACAGAGCTATTGGTGTTATAACAGGCAAGGACATTGTTGACAGGATACTTGCTCCAAGGAAAAGAGCGAGGATGGGTGATAGCAAGGGCGAGAAGGAGAAGACACTGGCGATTATGGTTGAAAGCATAATGAGCTATCCTGTCGTGAGCTGTGAGAAGAGTGAAAGGATCTCAGATGTGATAGAACAGATGGTTGAGCACAGAATATCTGGAGTGGTTGTTGCCGATCATAGCAGAGTTCCAGAGGGGATCGTTACAAAGAAGGACATTCTGGAGAGATATCTTGCCAAAATAATACCTCCAGGTGAGCTGAGGATAGAGGTTATCGTGAGGAATGTGGAGGAAGGAGAGTTCGACATGGGTGAGCTCAGAAATGATGTGGAGAAATTCATGAGAAAATTCAGAAACTTCATAGAGGATGCTGTGGTATTTCTTTACATAAAACAGCACAAGGAGAGGTTCAGAAGCTTTCCACTCATCCATGTCAGAATAAAACTGACATCAGACAGAGGAACTTTCTTTGCAACAGGCGAGGGATGGGGAGTTGAGTTTGCAGTCCATGCGACCCTCAAGAAACTTGAAAGGGAGATTCTAAAAGAAAAGGAGATGCTCTCAGACTCAAAAATGGTTAAAAGATTCTATGAGGAGGTTTTTGAATTTTAAGCTGAGGTGTTTGGGATGGAATACAAAATTGGAGAAGCATTGGTCGGGACTGGAAATGAAGTTGCTCACATCGATCTCATGATAGGAACGAAAGACAGTCCTGTTGGTGCTGCATTTGCAAATGCGTTGTCCCAGCTTTCAGCAGGACACACTCCTTTGCTTGCGGTTCTAAGGCCAAATCTGATAACAAAGCCTCCCGCTGTGATAATCCCCAAGGTAACTGTAAGGGAGATGTTTCAGGCAGAGCTCATATTCGGGCCAGCCCAGATGGCGGTTGCAAAGGCAATTGCCGATGCTGTTGAGGACGGGGTAATCCCAAAAGATAAGGCAGAGGACTATGTTGTGATCGTGAGCGTCTTCATCCATCCAAAGGCCAAAAACAAGGAAAAAGTGTTCTACTATAACTACAGCGCAACAAAGCTGGCAATAAGAAGGGCAATGGAGAGCTTTCCTGATGTTGAGAGGGTTATGTTTGAGAAAGATAGAAGCTTCCACCCGTTTGCTGGAAGAAAACTCACAAAACTGTGGGATCCTCCATATCTGCAGATAGCAATTGACATTCCAGATCTGAATGAGGTGATCAGAGTTCTGAAGTACATACCCGACAGCGACCACATAATATTTGAGGTTGGAACACCCCTTGCAAAGAGGTATGGAGCAGAGGCGATCCTAAGGCTTAGGGAAGAAAAACCAGATGCGTTTTTCGTTCTTGATCTAAAAACCCTCGATACAGGAAATCTTGAGGCACGGATGGCAGCAGATGCAACAGCCAATGCGGTTGTTATTTCTGGCCTTGCACCCATAAGCACGATAAGAAGAGCGGCCAACGAAGCCCAGAAACTGGGCCTTTACTGCATAGTTGACATGCTGAATGTCGAAAAACCCGCTGAAAGGCTTGACAGGGTTTTTGATGAAGGCATAAGACCCGATGTTGTTGAACTGCACAGAGCAATAGACTCTGAGCATGAAGAGCCTCCATGGAAGTTTGCCAGAACGATAAAGGACAGGCATGATGTGCTTGTTGCAGTTGCTGGAGGACTAAGACCTGAGAACATTGAAGAAGCTATAAGCTACGGAGCGGACATACTTGTTGTAGGGAGAGCAATTACAAGGGCAAGGGATATTGAAGGAGCTGCAAGAAGGTTTCTGGCCGGGATGAAACCGGATACCGATCAGTTTAGAATTATGACTGACTTTTGAGGTGGTTGTATGAAGGCGGTTATAATAAATTTCAAGGCTTATGGGGAAGGGAGCGGGGAGAAAGCTGTTTCCCTTTCAAAGGCTGTGGAGGAAGTTTCGAAGAAGGTTGATTTCTACATGGCGGTCTGCCCTCCATTTGTCGATCTTTCAGATGTGATCAGAAATGTTGAAATAGACGTGTTTGCCCAGCACGCTGATGCTGTTGGCTATGGAAGCCACACAGCCAGAATAACCCCTGAAATGCTGAAGGAAAAGGGTGTGAAGGGCAGCCTGATAAATCACAGCGAGAGAAGACTGAGGCTTGCAGACATAGAGTTTCTCGTTTCGAAGTTCGGGGAACTGGAGCTGACATCTGTTGTGTGCACAAACAACGTGGCAACAACAAAGGCAGCAGCATCTTTAAAACCAGACTACGTTGCAATTGAGCCTCCTGAGCTTATAGGCAGCGGAATTCCTGTAAGCAAGGCTGAGCCTGAGATTGTTGAGAACTCTGTCAGGGCTGCGAAGGACATCAATCCGGATGTAAAGGTTCTCTGTGGGGCGGGTATAACCACATATGAAGATGTTGTTTCAGCCATTGATCTTGGAGCTGACGGTGTTTTGCTGGCAAGCGGAGTTGTGAAAGCTGAAGATCAGAAGAGAGCTTTAGAAGAGCTTGTCGGACTGAGATAAAACCCTAAGACGAGAATTGTCAAGCTGAAAATTAAAAAGGAGAAAATTATAAAGCTATTTACTGAGTTGGCCCAACCGCTGGAAGATCTGGTGGGGTGGATGGCAGCTCATATTTGATGTAAGCATGACCTGTTGCAGCGTGGCATCCATTGCATCCCGCTATGGCATCATTGTAGGCTTTCTCAAATGCATTCCAGTCCTTTGCCTCTATTGCCTTCTCGATTGGATCAAGGTAATTGTTCTCGAAGTTCTTTAACTTTTCAGCATTGGCCGGTCTTGTTGTCTCTCCAACCTCCTGAATTTCTCTCGCTTCTTTCAACTGATAGTTTGCAAGGTCCCAGTTGCCCTCCTCAGCTGCAACCTTCATCCTGTAGAACCTCTTGCCATATTCTACCATAACAGTCCCAAGACCCGGCTGAATCTCTGCGAGCTGATCCAGAGTCATCTTGCCGTGCTTGGTTGTTATCACCACCTCACTTGGATTTACCGTTGATGTGTCGATTGCATTCCCTCCATTTCTCTTTTTCACAGACATGCGTTATAAAACCTGAAAAACTAATATGGAGTCTGGAAATCCCTCGGAAAAAATAAAACCAATTCACATTTTGACCTGAAATTGATGCTTGCGTTTATTCATCCCATCCGCCTCATGCAAACAGCAGAACTTTTTTGTGAAAAACCCATACCAGACTTTTAGAGGACATATCTCAACTCAAAATCCCTGAGATTCAACAGCACTTTGTTATCTAACAAAAGCTTCAATCAGATCGAATTGCCATTCTCCCCCCAGTCTCATTTACCAATCAGTTTAGGGAAAGACTGATTGCTGCTCCAAAATTTTTACCATAACATTCCCATTCGTATTTCTCAAAATAAAGGTCGGTTCGGATGAACAATTGTGCAGACAGTACAGCCCCTTCATTAAATTCAGAAAACTTTATATTTTATCAAATTTACTTGATTTATGGGATGTGCTGAATGTAAGTTTTACGAATTCGATGGCTGCTACAGATGCAAATGGTTTGAGGCAAGAATCTCGAGGGTTTTTCCAAGATGGGTTGACGACTTCAGAAAAGGAGAACTGAGGTTCAAGAAGTGCGGGTACTTCAAAAGCAGAGCGAAATAAAATCACCAGACCGCTTTTTACTCTCTGTGATACATAAGAATTGAGCTTACATCCAAAACTATTTATCAATAGATTGAGGAATTAAGAGGGGTTACAGAGTGTAGACACTGCTGAACTCTGGGGAAAAGAGAGAGCATCATATCGAGAGACGAGTTTCTGGAGCTTGCCAAGAATGTCTGAAATTTTCCGGCACTTTCATCGAGAAAGATCGGACATCCCGCACATTTTCCGGTTGAATTTGCCCCTGCAGGTGTATCCAGCTTTACACGTTCAAAGGCGAAGTTGTTCTCGACCCATTCATGGGAAGTGGACAGACGGCAATTGCTGCAATAAAAGCGGGAAGACATTGTATTGACTACGAAATAAACAAAAATTACGTTGAACTTGGAAACAGGAGGATAAAAG